>ERZ772807.1021-NODE-1021-length-16002-cov-66.374679_pt1 | contig 16002 bp, 23 predicted proteins | sample MGYA00511472_ERZ772807 | MGnify/ENA primary metagenome ERZ772807 (study PRJEB29015, sample SAMEA2737947) | human oral metagenome | biome: human oral; feature: human-associated habitat; material: dental | place: China | collected 2039 ...
CGTTATTTCGGCGTGTTCGGGCAGCTTTTGAGCGAAAAAAGCGGCTTTACTTTTGATGGGCGCAACCGCCGTCCGCCCAGAGACGGGGTGAACGCGCTGTTGTCGTTTGTGTACAGCATTCTGGGCAAGGACATCAGCGGCGCGCTGCAAGGCGTGGGGCTCGATCCGCAGGTAGGTTTTCTGCACGCCGACCGACCGGGGCGCGATAGTCTAGCGCAGGATATTTTGGAAGAATTCCGCGCATGGTGGGCAGACAGGTTGGTGTTGTCGCTGATTAACCGTGGGCAAATCAAACCGCAGGATTTTGTTACCGAAGCAAGCGGCGCGGTAAGCCTGAAAGCCGATGCGCGTAAGCTCTTGTTCCAAGCTTTGCAGGCGAAGAAGCAGGAGAAAATCGTACATCCGTTTTTGGGCGAAGAAGTGGAAATTGGGCTGCTGCCGTATATTCAAGCGATGCTGCTGGCGCGACATTTACGCGGAGATTTGGCGGAATATCCGCCGTTTTTGATGAGATAGGTTGGGAGGTTGCCTGAAAACGGGTTGGACGTTTTCAAACGGCCTCTAAAGCAGCCTGCACATGGGAATATAAAATGCTGATGCTGATTACTTACGATATTTCGCTGGAAGATGCAGAAGGACAGGCAAGGCTGCGGCGCGTGGCGAAATTGTGTCTTGACTACGGCGTGCGCGTGCAATATTCAGTGTTCGAATGCGACATCGCGCCAGACCAGTGGGTTGTTTTAAAAGACAAACTCTTGAAAACCTACAATCCCGAAACCGACAGTCTGCGCTTTTACCATCTGGGCAGCAAATGGCGGCGCAAAGTGGAACACCACGGCGCGAAGCCGGCGGTGGATGTGTTTAAGGATACGTTGATTGTGTGAATCGCCAACCTGCGGTTCTCATGAAAATGCGGCAGGGTTGGCGAATTGGGATTGTTCTTTAACAATCAGGATATTGCGAATGAGGGTGTAACGGAAAAGGCTGTGTTATACTCGCGTTCGCGCTTTTCTTGGGAGCTTAGCGAAATCGGGGCTGCGAAACCTGACGGAGCAAGGCTTTTGAGAGAGGCTCCAGCCGCCTTCGGGCGGCTGTGTGTTGAAACATTGCTTCTGCCGCGATAATCTCGCCGTCCGAATCCAGCCGCCTTCGGGCGGCTGTGTGTTGAAACTCACGCGCCAAGAGTATTACCAAATCGAATGGCCGCCAGCCGCCTTCGGGCGGCTGTGTGTTGAAACACGTTTTGTCCGAATAATTGACATCATCAACCCCTCCAGCCGCCTTCGGGCGGCTGTGTGTTGAAACGACGAAGCGACCACCTTTCGGGGCGGTTGCTTGGCCAGCCGCCTTCGGGCGGCTGTGTGTTGAAACCTCGCGTTCAGGGGAATTGCCCGCCTCGTGCGGGCCAGCCGCCTTCGGGCGGCTGTGTGTTGAAACTTTCAGACGGCCTACCAATTCCTGCACACTGTCCCAGCCGCCTTCGGGCGGCTGTGTGTTGAAACTTTGCGTTTACAGCCGTTACCTTTGCACGACCATTCCAGCCGCCTTCGGGCGGCTGTGTGTTGAAACTTCGTGTCTTTGGTTACATTCACAAGCTCCGCAACCCAGCCGCCTTCGGGCGGCTGTGTGTTGAAACAACATGAAAACAAAGATTTTTACCCTGAAATCGGCCAGCCGCCTTCGGGCGGCTGTGTGTTGAAACATGCTTGACCAAACGCTACCGACGATGCCGCCCCCCAGCCGCCTTCGGGCGGCTGTGTGTTGAAACCTTACTAGATTCAGCGGGCATGGCTGTTTCTTCGCCAGCCGCCTTCGGGCGGCTGTGTGTTGAAACTCCACAGACGGCGGTTCTGCTCGATACTGCGTTCCAGCCGCCTTCGGGCGGCTGTGTGTTGAAACTACGTCCCAGTACGCGGGGCTTAAAATCGGGAATGCCAGCCGCCTTCGGGCGGCTGTGTGTTGAAACATCCAAGAGATGGTCAGTAAGCCGCTGATGGGCACCAGCCGCCTTCGGGCGGCTGTGTGTTGAAACCCGCTGTGATTCATGGATGGGGTAGCGGCTACAATCCAGCCGCCTTCGGGCGGCTGTGTGTTGAAACTGGCTGCTCGTGAATATGCGGGACCTGAAATGACCCCAGCCGCCTTCGGGCGGCTGTGTGTTGAAACTTTTCAGACGGCACGGCGGAAGTTGGGGTAACAGCCAGCCGCCTTCGGGCGGCTGTGTGTTGAAACAGCACGGGGACGCGGGCGGTCGAGTTTATAAGCGCCAGCCGCCTTCGGGCGGCTGTGTGTTGAAACATATCCACGCTGTCGAAAACCCCTGTATGTTGACCAGCCGCCTTCGGGCGGCTGTGTGTTGAAACAAGCCGTCTACAGGATTAGCATTTTGTGCTAAATCCCAGCCGCCTTCGGGCGGCTGTGTGTTGAAACTTTAACAGCCAGTCAAGGCGCACGGTGTCAGGGTCCAGCCGCCTTCGGGCGGCTGTGTGTTGAAACTCCTGCCTGGAAGCTGCCTTCTTCAGTTCGGGCAACCAGCCGCCTTCGGGCGGCTGTGTGTTGAAACGCCTCCACCATTTTGGCGGATATTGCCTTTCTTTCGCCAGCCGCCTTCGGGCGGCTGTGTGTTGAAACACCGAATACAACCAAGCCATCCTCAACCTCATCTCCAGCCGCCTTCGGGCGGCTGTGTGTTGAAACCATATATTGCATTATAGACATTTTTTTAAATCTTGCCAGCCGCCTTCGGGCGGCTGTGTGTTGAAACCTTCGGCTAAGTCGGCAAACGCAAAAGCCGTTCCAGCCGCCTTCGGGCGGCTGTGTGTTGAAACCCCGCTAAACAGTTTGAGTACCAATTGGTTTGATCCAGCCGCCTTCGGGCGGCTGTGTGTTGAAACGGCAGCAATCTCATAGTTGCCGTATTGATAATAGTCCAGCCGCCTTCGGGCGGCTGTGTGTTGAAACCCCGTCCATTTTGACAAGGCAATTAGGTATTTTGTCCAGCCGCCTTCGGGCGGCTGTGTGTTGAAACGATTTCAGCATCATCCAAATCATATCCCCATCCCCCAGCCGCCTTCGGGCGGCTGTGTGTTGAAACATTATAGTGTTTGATAATTCAAAAATAGCATAAAGCCAGCCGCCTTCGGGCGGCTGTGTGTTGAAACTCTAAATCAAGATATTCCGCATCCGACCGACCGCTTCCAGCCGCCTTCGGGCGGCTGTGTGTTGAAACATTAATTGCTTTTTTTTTCGATGGAATTGCTGGTCCAGCCGCCTTCGGGCGGCTGTGTGTTGAAACTAAAATATTTTAAATTTAATTGTAAATCGTTGAATTCCAGCCGCCTTCGGGCGGCTGTGTGTTGAAACGGTGTTTGGATTGTTGCATACATTTTGATTAGTCCCCAGCCGCCTTCGGGCGGCTGTGTGTTGAAACCCCTGAGAGAAGCGCGTCGTCATTCACAAAGCTCTCCAGCCGCCTTCGGGCGGCTGTGTGTTGAAACACCTTATGCTCTTTGATGGCGTATGTATTCATCGACCAGCCGCCTTCGGGCGGCTGTGTGTTGAAACAGCATGACGTTGCAATACCTGTATACAAGCGGCATCCAGCCGCCTTCGGGCGGCTGTGTGTTGAAACAAAATAAACGTGTTAGGATTGTTAGGACACAATAGCCAGCCGCCTTCGGGCGGCTGTGTGTTGAAACGGCATCCCGTTTTTAACGGGCAGACTTGGTCTTATCCAGCCGCCTTCGGGCGGCTGTGTGTTGAAACTTTTATAGTCAGCCATGACCGCCTTTTCATCGTCCCAGCCGCCTTCGGGCGGCTGTGTGTTGAAACACCACCGCAACATTTACCGCCATTTCAAATCCTCCAGCCGCCTTCGGGCGGCTGTGTGTTGAAACGCCGAAAATGAAACGATTGAAGAAACTTATAGAGCCAGCCGCCTTCGGGCGGCTGTGTGTTGAAACTTAACCAAGCCTCAATAAGGCTGCTACCGCCTTCCCAGCCGCCTTCGGGCGGCTGTGTGTTGAAACCGCGTCCAGACCTGAAACCAAATTCCACCCTCGCCCAGCCGCCTTCGGGCGGCTGTGTGTTGAAACGCAAAGGCTTGAAATCAAGGTCTATGGTCTGTTCCCCAGCCGCCTTCGGGCGGCTGTGTGTTGAAACGCTACATATTGATGATGGTTTCTCGGTTATAAAACCCAGCCGCCTTCGGGCGGCTGTGTGTTGAAACGAGAGAGCCATCAAAGGTCTGTCCGATGCTTTACGCCAGCCGCCTTCGGGCGGCTGTGTGTTGAAACAATAAGATGGTTATTGGATGTGATGGTAAGGAAAAACCAGCCGCCTTCGGGCGGCTGTGTGTTGAAACAGAGTCCTTTTTTGAGGGCGTCGATGGCGATGTCTCCAGCCGCCTTCGGGCGGCTGTGTGTTGAAACATACAGGAGTTGACGGATTTTGCCGCCGCCAATCCCAGCCGCCTTCGGGCGGCTGTGTGTTGAAACCAAGCGGCGATAACGCTGTCATAGCTGACTAAGACCAGCCGCCTTCGGGCGGCTGTGTGTTGAAACTTCTGTCTTGTCGCAAATTGATGATTATTTGACACCAGCCGCCTTCGGGCGGCTGTGTGTTGAAACAGGTAAATAGCTAAATCAGACAAATGGCGGCTTGTACCAGCCGCCTTCGGGCGGCTGTGTGTTGAAACCAGAAGTTCCAAAATCGAATAATGCGTTTTCATGCCAGCCGCCTTCGGGCGGCTGTGTGTTGAAACGGCTCTACTTGCTACTCCCGGTCTGCTAGTAGGTACCAGCCGCCTTCGGGCGGCTGTGTGTTGAAACATCAGCAACTTCTTTTGAATTGCCTTTGTAAAAAACCAGCCGCCTTCGGGCGGCTGTGTGTTGAAACAAGTTGTCATGACGTTGCAATACCCGTATACAAGCCCAGCCGCCTTCGGGCGGCTGTGTGTTGAAACCATTTCATTTTTTATCATCCTTTTTACATCGTATCCAGCCGCCTTCGGGCGGCTGTGTGTTGAAACATTCCAACTATTTGTAATACTTAATTTTTACCCGCCCAGCCGCCTTCGGGCGGCTGTGTGTTGAAACAACCATTCGTTATATCCAAAATCCGACAAGTGGCCCCAGCCGCCTTCGGGCGGCTGTGTGTTGAAACGGCACGATACGCAATGTATCGCCCGTACTGCCGTGCCAGCCGCCTTCGGGCGGCTGTGTGTTGAAACCAAAAGACAACAGCCCGGTAAATTGGTCGCCCAGGCCCAGCCGCCTTCGGGCGGCTGTGTGTTGAAACTTCGGTTTCGTTTCCAAAACAGGGACAAAGACCGCCAGCCGCCTTCGGGCGGCTGTGTGTTGAAACAGCTATACCTTCTCAGGGATGCCGGACAATGCCTCCCAGCCGCCTTCGGGCGGCTGTGTGTTGAAACTCGAACAGTACGAATTTTGGCGCGGATACGTCCCCCCAGCCGCCTTCGGGCGGCTGTGTGTTGAAACCCCCGATTTGCCTTGACGGTTCCGTTCACGCCAACCAGCCGCCTTCGGGCGGCTGTGTGTTGAAACTTCAATTTCTCCCGCCGCCAAACCGTAGAATTTCCCAGCCGCCTTCGGGCGGCTGTGTGTTGAAACGGCAAAGTCTGCCGCCAATCCCGACGGCGTTTCACCAGCCGCCTTCGGGCGGCTGTGTGTTGAAACGGTCATTTTGTCGGCTTGGTAACGCTGCCAAAACCCAGCCGCCTTCGGGCGGCTGTGTGTTGAAACGACAAATGACCCCTTGCCGAACACCGGCACACGCAACCAGCCGCCTTCGGGCGGCTGTGTGTTGAAACTGAAAAATAACGGGGAAATCATGAAAAAAGATGAAACCAGCCGCCTTCGGGCGGCTGTGTGTTGAAACGGCGAAGGCAGTAAGAAGCAGCCTTTGTCTGCCGCCAGCCGCCTTCGGGCGGCTGTGTGTTGAAACTAGATGAGACACGTCTTGCTATGGTTGGTTTCGCGCCCCAGCCGCCTTCGGGCGGCTGTGTGTTGAAACTTTGGCTGCCGACGGGCGCGGCGGCGGTGGGAAGCCCAGCCGCCTTCGGGCGGCTGTGTGTTGAAACCAAATCTCTTGTCGGCGGTTGCGGGGCTTCGTCAACCAGCCGCCTTCGGGCGGCTGTGTGTTGAAACTCTTGGTTTTGATTTTGCTGCCCTGTCGGACTGCCAGCCGCCTTCGGGCGGCTGTGTGTTGAAACTGAGCTTGTTTATAAGCTCTTGCGGCAAAATCTGCCAGCCGCCTTCGGGCGGCTGTGTGTTGAAACAAGATCCTATCCCGCTCATCCGCGCCATACTGACCCAGCCGCCTTCGGGCGGCTGTGTGTTGAAACTTGCTGAAAACATTGCCCGGCACTGCGCGAAAAACCAGCCGCCTTCGGGCGGCTGTGTGTTGAAACAATCCCGCTGACATTGACGGTTACTATTGGCCGTCCAGCCGCCTTCGGGCGGCTGTGTGTTGAAACATGCTGTACCAAGTTCCGAATCTGCACGGAGTTACCAGCCGCCTTCGGGCGGCTGTGTGTTGAAACTTCATCTTGTTGGCGGGGATGCGCCAAATCGCGGCCCCAGCCGCCTTCGGGCGGCTGTGTGTTGAAACCTCGCAATTCAGGGGAATTTCCCGCCTCGTGCGGCCAGCCGCCTTCGGGCGGCTGTGTGTTGAAACAGGGCGGCGAGATGGCTAAAGGCGAAACGCCGTCCCAGCCGCCTTCGGGCGGCTGTGTGTTGAAACCCAGACATCGTCCGACCGCTGCCAGCTCTTTTATCCCAGCCGCCTTCGGGCGGCTGTGTGTTGAAACCCGACAACCTCGCATATTAAAAATTTCGAAGTGGCCAGCCGCCTTCGGGCGGCTGTGTGTTGAAACTCATATCCGAAATAGGAAATCAACAAGCTACTACCCAGCCGCCTTCGGGCGGCTGTGTGTTGAAACTCAAACACGGTTACACTGATTCGGTCATAACCGTACCAGCCGCCTTCGGGCGGCTGTGTGTTGAAACCAGTGGCAAGAACGCAGATGCCATCAGTCCCACCCAGCCGCCTTCGGGCGGCTGTGTGTTGAAACAAGGCCGTGCAACTGATGGTGCGCGGCAACCTGCCAGCCGCCTTCGGGCGGCTGTGTGTTGAAACAGGCAGACGGCTATCAATGTGTTTGGCGATATACCAGCCGCCTTCGGGCGGCTGTGTGTTGAAACCGTACATACCCAGTTTGAACACTATACAAGGCTGCGCCAGCCGCCTTCGGGCGGCTGTGTGTTGAAACGATCAAAGCAACATGCAGATAGTGGGCGGCGCAGCCAGCCGCCTTCGGGCGGCTGTGTGTTGAAACATCCGATGGCGGTGCAGGTTAAGCAGCGTGACGACCAGCCGCCTTCGGGCGGCTGTGTGTTGAAACAAGATTCAGCGCGAAATCTAAAACTTCGGCGGCCCAGCCGCCTTCGGGCGGCTGTGTGTTGAAACGATATTGCCGATGCGATTGCCGACGGCGGTCGCATTGCCAGCCGCCTTCGGGCGGCTGTGTGTTGAAACCATAAATTTCAGCGATTTTTGCTTTACGCGAGAACCAGCCGCCTTCGGGCGGCTGTGTGTTGAAACGTAAGACAGGACAAAATCGGGCATGGTAACCGGACCAGCCGCCTTCGGGCGGCTGTGTGTTGAAACTCCGCCGCTTTGGCGGATGGATGATGGACGGTCTGCCAGCCGCCTTCGGGCGGCTGTGTGTTGAAACTTCGTCTTCTTTGTGCAACGCGCCTTGGTAGCGCAGCCAGCCGCCTTCGGGCGGCTGTGTGTTGAAACGCTGGGTCAGACGTTCTTGAACCTGAGGTCGACGAGCAACCAGCCGCCTTCGGGCGGCTGTGTGTTGAAACTGATAACCCAACATCCCCGCCTGATAGACGTCCATCCAGCCGCCTTCGGGCGGCTGTGTGTTGAAACCCGATACCGAAATTAGACAGCGGCATGAAAAAACCCAGCCGCCTTCGGGCGGCTGTGTGTTGAAACCGTTAAGGGAGCGTAAAACACATTTATAACCCCCCAGCCGCCTTCGGGCGGCTGTGTGTTGAAACGTGAGTTGCTTTGTATCGGATATTTTTGGCAACTTCCAGCCGCCTTCGGGCGGCTGTGTGTTGAAACTAAAAAATCACGAATTGTTACTTTTTCCATTTTACCAGCCGCCTTCGGGCGGCTGTGTGTTGAAACTGATACGATTTAAATTTTTGATGCCTAATGCTAATTCCAGCCGCCTTCGGGCGGCTGTGTGTTGAAACGACCATACCAAATACGTTACCGTTGATTGCGTTCCAGCCGCCTTCGGGCGGCTGTGTGTTGAAACGCAGCAATATTCGGCAATAATCTCACGTTCGTCGCCCCAGCCGCCTTCGGGCGGCTGTGTGTTGAAACGCCTACAACGAATGGCTGGGCCAAATTGTCGAAAATCCAGCCGCCTTCGGGCGGCTGTGTGTTGAAACTTTGAAACAAGACTGTATTGCCGTCTATTATCCACACCAGCCGCCTTCGGGCGGCTGTGTGTTGAAACATTTTGTTAGGATGATATGACGCACGCCGGTGGATTCCAGCCGCCTTCGGGCGGCTGTGTGTTGAAACATTTTAACCTCTTTGATGGCGTATGTGTTCCTTGAGCCAGCCGCCTTCGGGCGGCTGTGTGTTGAAACCAAATCTATTAGGGACGGACTGAAACTGGTAATAAACCAGCCGCCTTCGGGCGGCTGTGTGTTGAAACATGTAGTGTATATCTATCAAGGCTTTATGCTATTTCCAGCCGCCTTCGGGCGGCTGTGTGTTGAAACATCCAATAAAGGAATACCAAAAAAATGTACGCAACCCAGCCGCCTTCGGGCGGCTGTGTGTTGAAACGCATACAACGAATGGCTGAACCAAGTTGCCGAACCAGCCGCCTTCGGGCGGCTGTGTGTTGAAACCGATTGAATACCCGCAAACAAACAGGATAATGCGCCCAGCCGCCTTCGGGCGGCTGTGTGTTGAAACGTCATCATCCAAATCATAACCCCATCCTGTATCGGCCCAGCCGCCTTCGGGCGGCTGTGTGTTGAAACCTTTTGGCGGCTGTCAGCGTCGAGCGCGTGCGTCTCCAGCCGCCTTCGGGCGGCTGTGTGTTGAAACCAAAACTGCCAACAGCCATTAACCGTGATGGTAACCAGCCGCCTTCGGGCGGCTGTGTGTTGAAACCAGTACGACAGGACGCCACATAGCGGATTTTATACCAGCCGCCTTCGGGCGGCTGTGTGTTGAAACACGCCTTTTTCCACCGCCGAAATCAATTTGCCCCCAGCCGCCTTCGGGCGGCTGTGTGTTGAAACGTTGCAAATGCTCATCGAAAACGAAATTAGCGTCACCAGCCGCCTTCGGGCGGCTGTGTGTTGAAACACCGGTTCCTTCAACAAGTTTCCAACGAGCAGAAACCAGCCGCCTTCGGGCGGCTGTGTGTTGAAACAGTGTTTGCATTTTCCTTTGTAACTTGAGCATTCCCAGCCGCCTTCGGGCGGCTGTGTGTTGAAACCTAATCTTGATGTCAAATCTTTTGTAGATAAAGCCAGCCGCCTTCGGGCGGCTGTGTGTTGAAACATTACTCTTTTCTCTCGTGGATAATATGAATTTGCCAGCCGCCTTCGGGCGGCTGTGTGTTGAAACTACCATTTGTTCAACACTCATTTTAAAATTCCTTCCAGCCGCCTTCGGGCGGCTGTGTGTTGAAACATTACAGACGCGACGCGTACGGTCGGTTCAAATGCCAGCCGCCTTCGGGCGGCTGTGTGTTGAAACCATCGGGAACTCTGGAATGAAGACACTTTCACCTTCCAGCCGCCTTCGGGCGGCTGTGTGTTGAAACAAATCACATCCCCATCCAGCATCGGCGGCTATCCCAGCCGCCTTCGGGCGGCTGTGTGTTGAAACAGCATTTTGGAAAATGTTGCCGTCATGTGTATCGAGCCAGCCGCCTTCGGGCGGCTGTGTGTTGAAACTGTGTGATTTTTTCGTAAACTCTCAAATTGGTTTCCCAGCCGCCTTCGGGCGGCTGTGTGTTGAAACCAAGTCTATTCGTGATGAGTTGCAACTGGTAATAACCAGCCGCCTTCGGGCGGCTGTGTGTTGAAACTGCCATTGCAGGCAAAGACATGATGGCAACGGATGCACCAGCCGCCTTCGGGCGGCTGTGTGTTGAAACGCGTCCGCTTGCTGCTGAAACTCAATCTGTTGCTCCAGCCGCCTTCGGGCGGCTGTGTGTTGAAACGGAGATTATGCCGGGCTTGCCACACAGGGAATCGGCCAGCCGCCTTCGGGCGGCTGTGTGTTGAAACAGGCGGTCTGTTTTGCGTTGTCAGCCAAAAGCCTCCAGCCGCCTTCGGGCGGCTGTGTGTTGAAACATGGCGGATTCTCCCTTGATTTTGAGGGTATCGAGGCCAGCCGCCTTCGGGCGGCTGTGTGTTGAAACGCATTGTTGAGCGTCAGATGTTGCACGGCAATGCCAGCCGCCTTCGGGCGGCTGTGTGTTGAAACAGACGGCCTTTAGATTAGCTCGCAGTCGATGCGCCAGCCGCCTTCGGGCGGCTGTGTGTTGAAACCCCTTAATTGCCTCTGATGGCGCGGCGGTCGCCGCCAGCCGCCTTCGGGCGGCTGTGTGTTGAAACAAAATAAACGTGTTAGGATTGTTAGGACACAATAGCCAGCCGCCTTCGGGCGGCTGTGTGTTGAAACCCTGCACGCACATCGTTAATCAACTCGTTGAACGGGTCCAGCCGCCTTCGGGCGGCTGTGTGTTGAAACTTCGACCGCAGCCTCAGCCCTGACGAGTTGACATCCAGCCGCCTTCGGGCGGCTGTGTGTTGAAACAAGCCCGGCGTATTGGGACGTTAAAGCAGCCAACCAGCCGCCTTCGGGCGGCTGTGTGTTGAAACAACGGCAACACCATCAAGATTGCCGCCGCACAGCGCCAGCCGCCTTCGGGCGGCTGTGTGTTGAAACAAAATGCGTATCAACGAATTTGTATTAAATATCCCAGCCGCCTTCGGGCGGCTGTGTGTTGAAACAACCATATCGAATACGTTACCGTCGATTGCGTTCCAGCCGCCTTCGGGCGGCTGTGTGTTGAAACATGTGCCGTGCGATTTTTTGCGCGGCGATCAGGTCGTCAGCCGCCTTCGGGCGGCTGTGTGTTGAAACATTTCGGCGGTCAACAAAATACCATCCTTTTCGACCAGCCGCCTTCGGGCGGCTGTGTGTTGAAACCCTGAAGACGCACTGCAAATCGTCTACATCATGGGCCAGCCGCCTTCGGGCGGCTGTGTGTTGAAACTTGAAAGCCCAAGCCATTCATGAGCAGACCGTACCAGCCGCCTTCGGGCGGCTGTGTGTTGAAACCCAAAAAGGCGCAGTCGTAGGCTTCTGGAGCCAAACCAGCCGCCTTCGGGCGGCTGTGTGTTGAAACCCAGCCTTCTTTTGCAACGCCGCAACCGGTGCCGGCCAGCCGCCTTCGGGCGGCTGTGTGTTGAAACGTTTATGACTGGTTTTCGGATCACGAGGTCTTGCCAGCCGCCTTCGGGCGGCTGTGTGTTGAAACGTAAAGATGTAGATACCAATACCTTTTTCTTTATCCCAGCCGCCTTCGGGCGGCTGTGTGTTGAAACATACTTACGGGAACGCAGCGGCCACTCAATTTGGCCAGCCGCCTTCGGGCGGCTGTGTGTTGAAACAAAACGATAAGATTCAATACGGACTACTGCGAACCCAGCCGCCTTCGGGCGGCTGTGTGTTGAAACTTATCCACCTTCTCATTGCCATGCTTGTCAACTCCCAGCCGCCTTCGGGCGGCTGTGTGTTGAAACCTAACCCGAATACGTTGTCGTGGATGTACAGATTCCAGCCGCCTTCGGGCGGCTGTGTGTTGAAACCATCATGCGGCGGAACATTGCCTCAAATTCGCGTCCAGCCGCCTTCGGGCGGCTGTGTGTTGAAACAGACGGTTGGTTTCGGACTGCGGGTCGTCCGCACCCAGCCGCCTTCGGGCGGCTGTGTGTTGAAACATCGACCCGAAAAAAATCGAGAAAGCCCGCGTATCCAGCCGCCTTCGGGCGGCTGTGTGTTGAAACACAATCGTTATGATTGGGGATGACATCGAGGCATCCAGCCGCCTTCGGGCGGCTGTGTGTTGAAACCAAACGCAAAAGCCCGCCTGAATCCTGTTCAGACGCCAGCCGCCTTCGGGCGGCTGTGTGTTGAAACTCCGATTGTCAGCGGATAGCATCTGATTACATCTCCAGCCGCCTTCGGGCGGCTGTGTGTTGAAACGATTGAGCAGGGCAGGCAGCAGGAAGCTGTGGCTTCCAGCCGCCTTCGGGCGGCTGTGTGTTGAAACAGATCGGAGATCAAAATAAAGCGTATGGAGCAAAACCAGCCGCCTTTAGGCGGCTGTGTGTTGAAACGCGTGGTATAGGATTTTTTTTGCGCCTGCTGCTTTCCAGCCGCCTTTAGGCGGCTGTGTGTTGAAACGAGGGCAAACGGGCAGCCCAAAAATCATGCTTTAGGCCAGCCGCCTTTAGGCGGCTGTGTGTTGAAACCGACTTGGGATGAGTTTAAGGGCTATATCGAACGGCCAGCCGCCTTTAGGCGGCTGTGTGTTGAAACCGTATTAACAGTTTGGGTACAAGCAGCCGTGCTGAAGCCAGCCGCCTTTAGGCGGCTGTGTGTTGAAACGGTTTTTCAACTTCGCCCGCAGCGGCATTGCCTGCCAGCCGCCTTTAGGCGGCTGTGTGTTGAAACCAAAACGCAAAAGCCCGCCTGAATCTTGTTCAGACCCAGCCGCCTTTAGGCGGCTGTGTGTTGAAACTTTTAATTTGAGTAATTTCATTTTCTGCCTGCCTCCAGCCGCCTTTAGGCGGCTGTGTGTTGAAACTTTGTCAGCAAAAACCTCCGGGAAGATTTTCTCGGCCCAGCCGCCTTTAGGCGGCTGTGTGTTGAAACGGTTTTTCAACTTCGCCCGCAGCGGCATTGCCTGCCAGCCGCCTTTAGGCGGCTGTGTGTTGAAACCGCTTTCACCAGCGTCTTGGTCAGGCTCTCTTCCCCAGCCGCCTTTAGGCGGCTGTGTGTTGAAACGCGGAGCGGAGGCCTGTGGAGGCTTCACGGACGTCCAGCCGCCTTTAGGCGGCTGTGTGTTGAAACAGATAACCATCAGCTTCACAACATCAGACGGCAACCAGCCGCCTTTAGGCGGCTGTGTGTTGAAACGACCAACTCCCCCTTTTAGTTGAACGCCTCGAAACCAGCCGCCTTTAGGCGGCTGTGTGTTGAAACGAGGCGGTTTATCCTTGGATTTCCACCCGTTTCCCAGCCGCCTTTAGGCGGCTGTGTGTTGAAACTATCGGCTTGGGGCTGGACATTGCCACGCTCGGCGCAGCCGCCTTTAGGCGGCTGTGTGTTGAAACTTTTTTTCGTTGTATGCGGGGTTTTGGCGATAGACCAGCCGCCTTCAGGCGACTGCGTGTTGAAACCCGTAGCCGAGGGAGCAGATGTAGAGGTGCAGGCCCAGCCATCTTCAGTTAACCATATGTCGAAACCAGACGGTGTTTTCCTTATTTAAACCGTCTGTAACCATTTACTTTTTGATGGTTATCTCTGAAAAATTATCTGTGGAATAGGAAATTTTTAATCCATCAAATCTCTGTCTTTCAGACGATTGAAATCGGATTTGTTTTGTTCTGATCAAATCAGATTTTCCAGCTTCGGGCTGCCGGATAAATTTGATGCAATGCAGGGTTTGATTGGCAAGGGGCTGGATAAAAATGGCAGCTTTGTTATAATGAAACTACTGGCAGTTACATACTTTTCTTGGTATTGCGCCGTTTTATTCATATTAACGAAAGAGGAAAACAAAATGTTTCCAGAATATCGCGATTTAATTTCCAAATTAAAACAAGAAGACGCCCACTTCGCCCGTCTGTTTGACGAGCATAATGAGTTGGACGATAAGATTACAGGTTTGGTTAATAATCCTGTTACCAGCGGTGCTGATGAGATTGAAGAGCTGAAAAAAGCCAAATTGAAACTGAAAGACGAGTTGTACGCTTTGTTGCAAAAGGCTTCAGGCAAGTAATCGGGATTTGAATAAGGTCGTCTGAAACTAGATTTCGGTTTTCAGACGACCTTTTGTTTATTTAAATAATTTGGAACAACGCTTCAAGCGGCTTGTTCGTGCATCGTGTGAAGGCGGCTTTGCGCGGGATTTTCTTGAAACCATTTCAATTCTTCGCGCAGGGAAACGACTTCGCCGATAACAATCAACGCGGGACGCGGGGCGTTTTCTGCCAGCTCGGACAGGTTTTTCAGACGACCCGTCACGACGCTTTGGTGCGGAAGCGTGCCGTTGGAGACGATGGCGACGGGTGTGTCGCCGCTGCGTCCGTGCGCCATCAGTTTTTCGGCGGTTTCGGCGGCTTTGAGCGTGCCCATATAGACGACCAGGGTTTGGTTGTCGAGGGCGAGCGTGCGCCAGTCGGGTTGGTGGCCGTCGTGTTTGCTATGTCCGGTCACGAAGAGTGCGCTTTGGGCGCAGTCGCGGTGTGTCAGGGGGATGCCTGCGTAGGCGGTTGCGCCCAGCGCGGCAGTGATGCCGGGGATGATGCGGTACGGGATGTGTGCCTCTCGCAAAACTTGGGCTTCTTCGCCGCCGCGCCCGAAAACGAAGGGGTCGCCGCCTTTGAGTCGGACGACGCGCAAACCTTGGCGGGCGTATTCGACCAAGAGGCGGTTGGTTTCTTCTTGTTGGACGTGGTGCGAGCCTGCGCGTTTGCCGACGCTGATTTTGTCCGCGTCTTTGCGCACCATGCTTAAGACGTCGTCTGAAACCAAAGCGTCGTGGAACACGACATCTGCCGCCTGTATCGCCTGCAAAGCATGCAAAGTGAGCAGCCCCGCGTCGCCGGGGCCTGCGCCGACAAGGACGACTTCGCCTTTTGCCGCGCCGAAGCCGTCAAGCTGCGCGGCAAGCTCTGCTTCGGCGGCGTCGAGGTTACCTTGTGCGGAGAGCGCGTTAAAGCGGCTGTCGAACAGGTTTTCCCAAAAGCGGCGGCGGTTTGTCGTGCCTTTGATGTTGGCTTTGACCGCGTTGCGCCATTTGCCTGCGAGCGCCGCCATTTGACCGGTGTGCAGCGGGATGAGTGTTTCAATGATTTGCCGCCACTTGCGCGCCAAAACAGGGGCGGTCGCGCCGCTGGAGACGGCGATTTTGAGCGGGCTGCGGTCGATGACGGCGGGGACGGTGAAGGAACACAAATCCGCGGTATCGACGGTGTTGCAGAGTTTCGCCCGCCGCTCCGCCGCTTGGAAGATGCGGCGGTTGAAGGCGTAATCGTCGGTGGCGGCGACGGCGAAAAACACATCGTCCAAATCGTGCTCGTGAAATTCGCTGCCCAGCCATTCGATTTTGCCTTCGTCCGCCCATTTTTGGAAAACGGGATTGAGTTCGCGGGCGACAACCCTGACCGCAGCCCCTGCCTGCAACAGGCTTTCGGCTTTGCGTTCCGCCACTTTGCCCGCACCCGCCAGCAGGACGGGGCGGCCGTTCAAATCGGCAATCAGGGGATAATGGTTCATGGCGTGTTCTCTTATTAAGCTATCGTGCCGCCCATCTTAAAATCCCGCAGGCTTCGGCGGAAAGAATGGTTTTTGCTTATCTTATCGAGTTTGGTTATATGTGCCGTTTCCGTTGCAGCGCGGCAAAAAGGTCGTCTGAAAACGGCAATCCCTTTTCAGACGATCCCGCCAATATAACGAAATCATCTTTGCTTCAAACAAACCATTCTTTCCGTTTTTCAGACGACCTCTTTAGAGTACCGCCTATCCGAGTTTTGCTAAAGAGAACAATATGTCTATTCAAAACCACCACTTAGACTGGCTCGAAGCCGAATCCATCTACATCATCCGCGAAGTCGTCGCCGAAGCGAA
>ERZ772807.1023-NODE-1023-length-15969-cov-3.143898_pt1 | contig 15969 bp, 4 predicted proteins | sample MGYA00511472_ERZ772807 | MGnify/ENA primary metagenome ERZ772807 (study PRJEB29015, sample SAMEA2737947) | human oral metagenome | biome: human oral; feature: human-associated habitat; material: dental | place: China | collected 2039 ...
ACAGGTGTATTTTCATCTTTCCGTGTAGGATTGTTGCACGGAAAGATGAAATCGAGTGAAAAAACGGAGATGATGAGGCAATACCAAGAGCATGAGATTGATGTGTTGGTTTCTACAACCGTGATTGAAGTAGGAATAAATGTTCCTAATGCAACTGTAATGATTATTGAAGATGCACAACGATTCGGACTTTCGCAACTACATCAGTTGAGAGGACGAGTGGGAAGAGGAAGCGACCAGTCGTATTGTTATCTTATTTATCGTGGATATGACCAAGTTGTGTTGAAAAGAATGCAGGTTATGACAAGTACGAATGACGGCTTTGTGATTGCGGAGAAAGATTTGGAGATTCGCGGTCCCGGAGAAGTGCTGGGTGTGAAACAACATGGGATTCCCGAATTAAAATTGGCGGATTTTACAAAGCATCAAAAAGTAATGTTTGCATCCAAGGAGGATATTCAAGAATTGACAGACAAAAGACTGGTTTGTTCGGAGCAAGAAAGAAAAACATTGGGAGACAGAGTGGAAGAGACATTTCAAAAGAAAATGGAACATCTTGTGATGAATTAGAATATGGGGTGCTTTTTGAACAATATCGTTGTCATCAGTTGAAATATCTCAAAAAATAAGATAGAATACAACGGGATATAAAGAGAAGAAGGAGATTTTATGAGAATTATTGCCGGAAAATGGAAGGGAAAAAAATTGAATACTCCACCGGATTCTCGTATTCGACCAACATTAGATCGTGTGAGAGAAGCTATTTTCAGTTTGATATTCCTTCTTCCGATGTGTTGGATTTATTTGGCGGAACGGGAGTAATGTCATTAGAGGCGTTGTCTCGTGGTGCAAATTCGGCAACGATAGTAGACAATCACAAGCATTCTGTTACTTTAATCAAAAAAAATGTCGGTTTGTGTGGAGCAAATGCACAAACGACAATCTTTTCCGGAGATTACAGAGATTTTTTGGCAAAAATTAACAAAACAGGAAATAAATTTGATATAATATTCGTAGATCCGCCATACCAAGGAGAGATGGTAAAAGAAGTATTGGAAGAGATTGATAAGAATGATGTGTGTGGCAGAAATGGAATTGTGATTTTGGAAACAGCCCGAGATTTTACTCCGACGGAGCAGACGCAGCATTTCATAAAAATAAAGGAAAAGAATTATTCAAAGACAAAAATATCTGTGTATCAGATACAGCAAAAAGAGATTTAGAAAAGGAACAGGAATAGGACGATGAATCAAGCAGTATATCCGGGAAGTTTTGATCCGATTACCAATGGACACATAGATGTGATAGAGCGTGTAGCAGGTATGGTAGAACATGTTACGGTAGCTATCTTAATCAATGCAAAAAAGCAAGGTCTATTTTCATTAGAAGAAAGAAAAGAATTGATTTTGGATGCAGTGAAGCATTTAGATAATGTTGAAGTGGTATGTTTTTCGGGATTGTTGGCAGACTACTGCAGGGACAATCATATCGATGTGATTGTGCGTGGCTTGCGTGCGGTTTCGGATTATGAGTATGAAATTCAGATGGCACAGATGAACCGTAAGCTTTATCCGAAAGCAGAGACGATTTTTTTGATGACCAACCCAATCTATGCTTATTTGAGTTCCAGTTTGGTAAAAGAAGTTGCCGGGTTTAGCGGTTGCGTGAGTGATTTGATTCCGGAGCTTGCTTATAAAAAGTTAATAGAAAAGTTACACGATGAAAGGGATGATTTTTGATGGAAGTATTAGAAATTTTGCAACATCTGGAAGATATGATGGAACAAAGTTCCAAGTCGCTATTTAGCAGTAAAGTCTCAATAGACAAAGAGATTGCACTTTCTTATATCAGAGATATTCGTGTTGGGCTTCCGGAGGATTTTAAGCAAGCAGAGTGGATTAGCAATGAAAGACAACGCATTATCGATGAAGCAATGGAAGAGGCAAAGCAAATTATAAAAGATGCGGAAAATAAGGCGGAAGAGCTGGTACAAGAACATATCATTACACAAAAAGCGGAAGAAAAAGCAAAAGAAACGTTGCAAAAAGCTGTTTCCGACGGAAATGATGTCCGAAACGGTGCGATTTCTTATGCGCAGGATATACTGGAAAAACTCGGTTTGGATATAGAGCGTGTCAATGCGAGAATCAGTGCAAATTATGAAGAGTTGGAAAAATTGAAATTCAGAGAAGAAAACAATCCTTTAGAAGAAGAATAGAGGAAAAAGAGGACAGGGGAATGAGTCAAATCAGTCTCCTGTCTTTTTTATTGAAAGTGATTTTTTATAAGACGGATGTTTTGGTTGTGTTGTCGAAACTATTGTCTGTTTCAAAAAATTACTTATTCCTTTGCTCTTTTGCTTACAAAAACAGGCGAAAGCACATACCCGTTGGAATAGGAAGAACGATAGCGACTGTAGTATATCGTATCTGCAATTTCGTCAGCATTCCACAAAATTTCTTGTTTTCGGTTGCTCGGTCTGAAATTGGCAGCCTTGTTAATCAGAGGAAATTCTTTATTTGATTTTCGAATCAAAGTACGACCGACTTCATCAAATGCAAGAATTCGTGCATATCCCATCTCGTTGGAGGTATTTAATTCTTGCATGGTATCTTTGGTAATGTTGAGTAAAATATTGAGCAAAATATGTCGAATTCGAGTCAAAGTATATCGTTTGGTTTTAATGGAAGTCAAAATTTCTTCTAAGTTATCAGAAGCTAAAAAACTTTCATTTCCAGAATATCTGAAAGTATTGATTAATTCATCATCTTGACCAACTTCTTCCCAGACTAGCTGAATTGCAAATTTCTGCATTACAGGATTATGTATGAATACTTCCATCCATTTTTTCACTTTCCATTTTCTTTGCATGAAAAGAGCCTTCGTAAGATTATTTCCTTGAAAGGCGGCAATTTCCTTTAACTGCTTTTTTATATATTTAAGCTCTCTTCTGTATTTTTCAGCTATGCTTTCTACATCCCCAATTTTTTTACTTGCTTTTGGAAGCATATTCAGCATTTTCCCCTTCTCATCATAGATATTTATTCCATAGACATCAGAAAGAACGCTAAGCTCGATCTTTATTTTTTTTGTTCCATAATCAAGTATCCTTGTCCTGTCAATCTGAAATCCAAAATCAGGCACAAGAATATCATTCAGTTCATCCCCGCTTATCCCCTTGTTTTCAGCAATCATGGCGAGAGCTTCGTATGCGGCTGATTTTATTCTCTTGTCCTTGTAGTTTGTAATAAAGCTTTTTATCAGTATTCCTGTTTCTTTTGCCTCTTCACGCAGGGAAAGTGCCCTTATAGCGTAAGCCGCAACCGCGGCTTTATTGTACTCGCTCACAAGCATGTCAATAATTACAGATATTCCATTCAGCTGTTTCATATTGGCAGTCAGTATCATTGGAATGAACAAATTCTTATATTTTGGATTAAATCTAAGTTCCTTCCATTTTTCAAAGATTTTTTCTACAAATCTTCTCAAGTCGCCTTTATAGGCAATTTTTTCAATTTTAGTGCAGACTTCTATAAGCTTTATATCATTTGATAAAATATATTCCGAAATATAAAGTTTTAGCAGTTTTTCAGGAATTTTTCCGTTGCCGTCAGCCATCTTTACCGAACTGTAGTCAATTTCACTGCCAAATACTGCATTTTCTTCATGCTTTGGAAGATACAGGCTTTCAACGTATTCAAGGATTCCTTTTGGATCTGACAGATTTTTCAGATCTTTTCTTGCCTGTATATTATTCCAGTGCCTTACAAGGCTGCCTGCTGTTTCCAATGCAATTTCTTCCGTTCCATTTTTCAGCAGCTTTTCAACTTCTTCCCTTGTTTCCTGCCTGTCCTTCAAAATTTTCCCAATCTCGTGTGCAGTATGCTGGTTTGCCTTTGTTAAAAGAATAGGAAGCTGACTGTAGTCAAATGTATTATTTTTAATATAAAGAATTTCCACATAATTTTCCACGCTTTTTTCCGAAACTGCATTCTTTCGGAAACTTCTGTACAGCTCTTCCTCATGTTCATGAAGAAATTCTCTCCATATTTTATTATTATAGCTGTTACAGCTTGATTTTTCAATATATTCAAAATATTTTTCATTTATGAAGCTGATGGGAAGATTATAATCCCACATTTCATCAAGTATGGCTCGCAAGTCCTTTATTCCATAAACTATATGAAATCTGTCAAATATGTTGCTGAACAGCTCAACATCGCTAACACAGTTTACGATAAACTGGAAGATATTCCTGTAAATTCTGGAATATTTCAAAAGTGAAAATACTATTTTATCCTTTGAGGCAAGGATATGCCCAGTTTTTATTCCAAGGCACGTTACCTTTATATTTCCCCATTCATCCCTGTCTCTTCTTAAAAACTCCAGATTCCCTAATTCCCTTTCATTCCATTTCCAGGCCTTTGAATTAAATATTTCCTTCAGTTCCTGAATCATCATGTCCTCAGATTTTTCTAAAAGCTCATATTTTTCCCTCTTGCCAATTAAATTTTCCTTTATAAGAAAATGCAGCAAAAATGAATAGCCTAGTCTTCCCTCATTGAGATTATCCCTAATAAGTTCAATTGTATTTTCGGCACTTTCCTTTACTGTTTCTGAAAACAGCTCATACATTTTCTGCGAATGCTCAAAATTGTCAAAAACAGCATTCATCCCATAGTTAACAAGTAAATAAAGCTTCTGTTTCTGAGAAAATGAATATTTTTTAAAGCTTTTCTCCAATTTTCCGAATACCTTGTTCCGATAGTAGTAATTATTGTTAGTTGTCGAGAATTCTGTTTCTGAAAACATGACAAGCAACTCTGTTCCCTCGAAAACGGCTTGTGATATTCTATTATTTTCATTTATCACGCTGAAGAATATTTTTTCCATATATTTTCTGATTCTTCCCACATCCAGCCTTTTAGTATTTCTTATATATTCCTTAAATCCATTACTGTCAAGATGCTTTTCAAATATCGTGTTCATGCCACATTTATCAATTTTGTGCATTATGTAGTTTATAAAAATGGTATCCAGCTTTTTTATTTCTTCCTCATTTTTCACATTAATATTCCTAATAATTATGATAATCCCCAGCTTTAGCAAAAAACTATCTGAATACAGGGAATAATTTTCTATATACCCATTAGCCAGATTTTCAAAATAATTTAAAAAATATTTACAGTTTTTTAAAAAAATACGACTGTCCTTCATTTCTAAATTATTTTCAAAATCCCTCTTAACAAATTCATACGAAAAATTCATCATTTTAAAAATTCTGTATTTTAATGGAAAATTTAGAAGCTGTTTAATAAGCTCATTAGGAAAATTTCTGTACATATATTCAAAATATTCTAAGAACACCTGTCCGCCCTCAGTTTCAAAAAAACCTTCCTTTTCCATAATTTCCCTTGCTTGAGGGCTGTTAACATGCTGCAGAACATTTCGGTAAACTCTTCCCCTAAGCTCCCCGCTTCCAGCGAGAAATTCCCTAATTTCCTGACATACAGCCTCCATTCGCGCCTTAACGGCTTTGTCTTCACTCATTGCATCCCTAGCCATTATAAAATATCCTCCGTCCAATAGTTCATTCTTCTCAAGAATATCTTTTACTTAAATTCATATTCAAATCCCTTTAATATCAAATTGATCAGGATTAACCTGACTTCTTAGATTTTAAAGTGATTTTTATTATACTTGCTTATTAAATATTATACTACATTTTTAATATTTTTTCATTCTTAATTTTTAAAAATTTCAAAAAAATAATAAAAAGAGGGAGCTATTCCATTTATTCTGAAATAACTCTCCCTCTCTGAAAGATTTTTTTAGATTTTATTTTATTTAAGATTAAAATTCAAATTAGTAGATTGCCCTAAATCCGATTCCACCTCTTAAATTTTTACCTTTCGTATCATAACCGGCATTTACCGTTACACCAAATCTTGTATTTTCTATTCCTATGTTAAGATCGGCTTTTCCGCTTCCACGCCTGTCATCCTTTTCGCCTCTTATATTGAACCATCCAGCTGTTGTATAACGTACTCTTGCCTTGTTATCAACATCTCCAACTTGTCCCAGTTCATTTTCATAGGCAAGTCCTAGTTTTGCAACAAATTTTGTTCTGACTGCAAGTGGCTGGCTATACTTAAATTCCACACCAGCTTCAGGTTTTATTGAATAATAGTCATTTGACTTAACTTCCAGACGCATTTCACCTGTATTTTCTTTTATTCCGGTAAATCTTCCGTATTCAAGTTTCAGGCTTCCGTATGGTGAAATACTTATTCTTTGGCTTGCTCTGATATTTTTTCTGATCTCATTTTTTATGGAAGCTCCATACGAATGGAAGTCAGACTTCGCCTCAAAGATGTCATCAACTACAAGGAATTTTCTCTTAGTTTCTCCATTCCCCATAAATCCTTCCGCTGAAACAGTCCAGTTCAGACCGTTATTGTGGTCATTTCCGATAGGCATTGACTTAAACACTCCTGCTTTTACAATGGACTGCTCCTCTGTCGAACCTCCAATATCGCTAAAGTCAAATTTATTCTTAACAGCTCCTGCATACCATCCGCTTGATTCGCCCAGCCTTACAGTTTCATTTTCGTGCATATAGGCAAATCCGTAAGCGTTATTCTTATAATCGATAATTCCTGCAGTATCAGTCTTGTAGTCTCCCTTCATTCCAAATGCCTTTATCTTGTTGGAATTTTTTGTCTTAGTGTCCCATTCGTTTCTCAGATAGTCAAACTCCTTGTTCAGAAGGTTACCTGTTGCAAATATTCTCTGCTGCACATTTGCATACTGATGTCCCATCATTTCATCATAAGCCTGTGCCAATAGAGCTTCTTCATTATTTCCTATAGTATTCAGCTTATTGAATATCAGTTTTTCCCTTGAATCAAGAGCATTTGCATCATATCTCTGCTCCAGTCCGTCAGCAAAGTTAAATTCATTTGCCGTTCTTCCTACAAAGGCTGTATAAGGAATTTTTGTCATAAGTACACGTGTAATCTGCTGTGTTGCAGGATCCACTTCAGGTGTCGCCATCCATGTCAACGAAGCTGAATATGGCGTAAAGTTGAATATTCCAGCATTTATCTGGTTAAGGAACGGCTGCAGTATTTGTTTTCCTATTATAACATCTTTCTTGTTTGTCAGCACAGAAAATTCTGTCCCTATCAGAAGATCGCTGTTTATTCCAATATCAGTCGCCCCATCCAGATTAATAGGTCTTGTTCTTCCAAGCGTATCCACATACACTCCAAAGTTTGCCAGAGCGTAGTTTACTGCCGGAGTTGCGTAATCTATTACCTGAACTTGGTTTTCATCCAGCACTACACCGTTTCTTTGAATTGCCAGCCTTCCATCAGGCAGCTGTACAATTCCTGTTCCTCCAATAGTTTTACTTGGATCTTTAGGAGCATAATAGTCTTCAGCTCCATTTGATGAAGTAATTTTTCCAGCTCCTGAACTTATTGCAGGCAGCGTGTTGGAAGGTGTTGCATCATTTCCTACCGGAAGGTCATTTCCAGTTACACCTTGAGAATTTCCATCATAACGTACACCATAAGATTTAAGCCCGCTAATATTAATGTTTCCGTAGTTCTTGATTATGGACTTGTTGCTCTCTGTACCTTTTATAAGCACACCGTAGCTGTTATCTGCATCAATGTTTATTGTTCCGTAATTTTCCAATGTACTTCCGTTTAATACAGCAACTCCCACAAGTCCCTGAACATTGCTGTTGCCTACATACGAACCGACTGTAGTTATAGTTCCTGTATTTACAAATGTGGTACCGTTGTTTGCAAACACTCCCATCATTGTCTGAATCTTGTCAGTTGAAGTCGCTCCAGAAGCGTCAAGATAAATGTTTCCAGCATTTCTCAAAGTTGTACCGCTCTTATCTCCGTACATTCCAATACTTAAATTTCCTGAAACGTAAATATCCCTTTCATTTGTTGCAGACGCTCCATCAATAGCCGCCATTCCAATTCCGTAGATAATATTATCCGGATCAGATTTGTCAGTTTTTCCTATTTTTATTGTTCCTCTATTTACAGCATTCGATGCTCCTGTTACAAGAATACCCTGATTTCCAATTCCTTGCGACAAGTCAATTGTTCCGTTATTTATAATGTTTGCTCCGTCTTTTCCATAAATTGCTATGATTCCGTTATTTGTTCCAGACGTAATTGTTCCATTATTTGTAACCTGTGATGTTCCTTCAGTGTAAAGGAATGTCGATTCTTTTCCTAAACTTATCTTTGATGAAGAAGAATTTGAATAAACATTTGTTTTGCTCAGTCCTGGGTTTGCAAGGATTACACCGTAAGATTTGTCCCCAACGATGAAATCAGAAGTACTGTCATTTATTACAACTCCGCTTGTTCCATAGACTCCTACAGGCTCACTATTCACTTCCGTTGCCGTGTGATCTGCCACATTAATTTTTCCTCCCAGATTGGCAGTTCCAGATTTCTTATACACGCCAATCGCCCTGTCAGCCACATTTATTTCTGAACTTGCCGTAGTTTCCACGTTTCCGTCTTCACTAAGCGAGTATATTCCAAACGAAGCTTCGTCAACATTTATTTTTCCACTGTTCTTTATGTTGATTTTAGAACCGCTTTGTGCATAAATTCCAACTGTAGAGTCATTTTTTACAGCAGTTGTCGTCTTGTCAACATTTATTGTACCCGTATTTTCAAACGACTGCTCCATTGTACCTTCTAAATAGGCGGCAATTGAACGTTTTCCTGTAATATTAATATTTCCATTATTTACGATATTTTTTATAGCTGACGATTTATTCTGCGAGAAAATTCCAATTGAATCATCGCTTGAAAATTCCATATCTGCATTATTTGTCACGTTAGAATTTATTGAGACAATTCCTTTTGCCTTGTCAGATGTCCCCGTTATCTTCTTACCTGTAACCGTAGCTGATGAATTATCTACATAAATACCAGTAGAGCCGTTATTTAAAATCATATTGTTCCATCCGCTAAATTCAGAAACTCCATTCATATAAATACCAGTTCCTTTGGAAGTTACAATAATGTCATTATTGTTCATATTTGCCTTACTGTTGATGATAAACAGCATTGGTTCTGACGATGTTGTCAATGTTCCGCTGTTGTTATAATTAAGAACTGCATTGTTTTCAAGGTAGGCAAGGCTTCCGCTGTCTGAGAAGTCATAGTTTCCGCCATTCACGTTTATTGTCGAATCATTTCCATATAATGTAAATCCTTTATTTCCAACTTTTACGTCTCCTGTCGTATCAAGAGTAGTCTTATGCTCCACATACATTCCAACCGAAGTTGTTTCCACTTTTCCAGTTCCAGTATTTACAATGGAATCTCCAATTGTAATGTTTCCAGTATTTGTAACTTTTGAGGCTCCTGAAGTTGCCGGCTTAGGAGAAACATATATTCCCGCTGAACCTTTATCTAGCGTTATATCTCCATTATTTACAATGTTTATTGCTTTATGACCATCGGCAGGACCATTTGTCGCATAAATCCCAACTGATTTTTCTTTACCTGTTATTTCACCTTTATTTTCAACTTTATCAAATCCTATAGAATAAATTGCCGCAGATTCATCTCCAACTTCAATTTTAGAAGCTGCCGTAGTTGTTATTGTTCCAATATTTTTTGTAGTCGATCCGCTGTAGTTTGCAGTTGTATTGTTGTAAATTCCATAGATTCCTGTAGATTTGTCTCCTATGGTAATTTCACCTGAGTTAAGCCCTCTTGAGGAATCAAGGTACATGGCAGTACTTGTAACAGCATTTGAAAGATCAATTTTACCTTTATTTTCAGCCTCGTATCCTGCTGTTCCTACCCAAGTTAATCCAGGATTCTTGTTACCGTCTGCCATTAGACCGATGATATTTTTTGTACTTGGCTTAGCTTCGACTGTTACTCCTGTCTGTATTATAGCTTCCCCATTTATAACGTGAGAAAGTATATTTCCCGTATCCAAGGCATTTCCAAGTGCTACTGTTAAATTTTTTGAAGTTATAGAGCTTCCTTCTGTTATTCTTGTTCTTTCTACAGAATGTCCATTCGTAACAAGCGTTCCTCCGTTATCGTTAATAATTGCGCCTTTTTGTCCAAAGATACCTACTCCATCTCCACCAAACTCAATTTTTGCTCCTGAATTAAAGTTGGCAGTCGCTCCACCTGTAACTATTGCACCAACTCCATTTTTACCGTTAAGCTTTATATCAGCTCCACTTGCAATTGTTACTGTAGAAGCAGATTTTCCATCCGATCCGTTTCCAATGTAAATCCCTGTTCCAGCTGTAGTTCCATCTCCAATATTCATCGTTCCCGCATAAGTGATATTACTCTTATTTTCAGCAAACAGTCCAACTCCGTTTTTACCTGCCGTGATATTGGCAGTCATATTTTTAGCCTGCTGTCCATCTGCATATATCCCAATTGCATAAAAGTCATTCAATCCGTCATCGCTCAATACCGAATCTCCAACTTTTATTTCATCTGTATAGGCCGTGATATTGGCATTACCTTTCATTAAAAGTCCAATAATCCCTTTTCCTGTATTTCCATTGGCAGTATAGTCAAGTTTAGATGTACTTGCATCCAGCGTTCCTCCGTCAAGATAAACTCCAACTCCATATCCTTTTATCTTTCCGATGTCTCCTCCGTAGAGCTTTCCTGTATCTGTCGCTGTTGTTCCTTTTACATAATAGGCAACCTGATTTTGTGATTTTTTATTCAGATCAATTTCCCCTGTTGATGTGTCAGCTTTAGCTTCATCCGAAAGATATACCGCAACAGATGAATCCGCATCATCATTCAAGTTTATTTTCCCTACTTTCTTTATGTCAGATTTTGGAGTGTAGATTCCTACTGTACTTTTTTGCTTCAGGTTGATTGTTCCTTCATTTTCCACAGTCGAATCTCCTAAATCTCCTTTATTTTTTGTAAACATTCCTGTCGAACTTTCAGATTCTATGTCAATTGTTCCTGCATTTATCAAATTGATAGTTTTTCCTGAAGCGCTTGATGAACCAAACATTCCAACAGAGTTCTTAGATGTAGGCTTTAATGTTATCGTTCCTTTATTTTTTGCCACAGCATCATCTTTAGAGAATATTCCTGTTGATTTTTGTCCATGCAGCTCAATATCCTTTTCATTTGTAACGATTGTCCCGCTATCGACACCATACATTCCAATTACAGATTCCACTGAATCTAAAGGCCCTTGAATCAAGTTATTATTTACAATTTCAGCACTTTTTGTAGCAAGCATCCCTGTACCTTTTTTACCTTTTATAATGATATTTCCATCATTTACGCCTTTTGTCCCTGATTCTGTAACATAGATTCCAGTTGATTTGCTGTCATTTCCTGAACTAGGCGCTTCAATTGCTATTGTACCGTCAGATGTATTAGTCACTTCTGAGCCGTTTGTTCCATACATTCCTGTTGCTTCTTCATCAGTAATATTGATTTCATTCTTGTTGTTTGCTACAGACTTGTCAGCCAGCATTCCAACGGATTTTTTAGACTTCAGGTCAATTGTTCCTTCATTTTCAGCAATCAGGTCCGTCTTTGAGGATTTTCCGTTTTTAGCATATATTCCAACCGATTCTTCCATATCGACTTCTATTTTATTCTTATTGCTTATTGTCAGCTTTTTAGTGGCTGTGCTTTCAAGCTCCCCGTAAATACCTGCGCTTTGCTTTCCAGTTCCAGATTTAAGTATAATTTCCCCGCTATTCTCAATTGTATTGTCGGCTTTCGATCCGTTAGTAAATTTACCGTAAATTCCAGCTGATTCCCCTTTATGAACTGTAATTTTGGCATTTTCAGCATTTACAGCGTCACTGTCTTCAAGATAGATTCCGGCTGATTTTTCCTCTTTTATTTCTATCTCTTTCTCATTTGTTACTTTTGATCCTTTGCTTCCATAGATTCCAGCTGATTTCTTATCTTCCATTGTGATAGTTCCAGCATTTTTAACCGTACTTTTCTGAGCTGATATTCCTATGGATTCTTCGGATTTTGCAGTAATATTGTCATTGTTGACTACTTCCAGCTTATCCTTGTCATTGTCCTCATCATTTACTGCAAACATTCCCACAGACTGCTTGCTTCCTGTGGCAATATTTATATCCTTGTCATTCTGCAATGTCAGCTTGCTAGTTGCACTTTTTTCAACTTCACCGTAAATTCCAACATTCTTCATTACACTTTCAATTTCAATTGCCCCTTTATTCAGTATTGTGTAATTGCTAGTCGATGCTTTAGACAATTTCCCATACATTCCTGCCGATCCGCTAGTTGCTCCTGAAGAACCGTTTATCGTTATTTTCGCATTTTCATCATTCGTCGCGTTTGAGTCTGACGCGTACATTCCTGCCGAATCTTCACTTGAAATAACTATATTTTTTTTATTTGTTATTTCAGAATCATTGCTTCCATACATTCCAGCTGAATTTTTCTTCTTCACATTTATAACGCCTTCATTTTCTCCAATCGCCTTGTCAACAAAAATTCCAACTGTACTGTCAACATCCAGATCAATTTTCCCAGTATTTATCGCCTTTCCTTTGTTTCTGTCACCTGTGTTGTTTTTAACATAAATTCCAACGGAGCTTTCCTGTCCCACCACTATGTCATTTTTGTTATACACAGTTGTTTTTCCAGCTCCAGAACCAAGTTCAGCATATATTCCAGCTGACTGAGTTCCAGGAGGTGTTGCAGTCCCTTTTAAGTTTATTGTTCCCGTATTTTCGATAGTGTAGTCCTTATTATCAGTATTTTTCGCAAATATTCCTGCTGATTCCTTACCTTCAACATTTATTGTCCCTTTATTTACAGGTGTAGAATTTTCAGTATAGATTGCAGCTGATTTTTGCCCTTCTACTGTAATAGTTCCACTTGTATTATTTGTTACTGTAGCTCCATTTTTACCAAGCAGTCCGGCAGAGGCGCCACCGCTCATCTTAATAGTTCCGTCATTCGTGATAGTTTTTCCATCCGACAGCATTCCGACTGATTTTGAGTCATTTGCTGTATTTTTAAGATGAATAGTTCCAAGATTTTGAAGTACAGACTTAACTGTTCCGTAAATTCCTACAGAAGTTTTTCCTTCCAGCTCTATTTTACCTGCAGCCGCATTAGTAACTTTAGACTGTTTCGCCATTATCCCAATTGCTCCGTCAGCATTTGATGTTGAGACAATGTCCTTTTCATTCGTAACAGCAATCCTGTTGTCATCTCCAGTTTCATTCTGAGCATAAATCCCAATTGAATCCTTTATGCTGATTTCTATCTTGTCTTTATTTTCTACGGTTAAATTTCCTGCAGCTCCAGTTTTCAGCTGGGCATAGATTCCCACTCCTTGAGTTTCAGTACCTGGAGAAGATGCTGTTCCTACATTTATAGTTCCCGAATTTTCAATTTTGTTTGTTTTTGAAAATACTCCATAAATTCCTGCCGATTTTCCTTTTTCAGTATTTATGATTCCTCCCGAAGCATTTGTAACTTGGCTGTCATCGGCATAAATTCCTGCTGATTCGGTTTCCTTAGCAGTTATTGTACCTTCATTCTTAATCGTAGACCCGTTTGCTCCGTAAATTCCTGCCGATTTTTCCTTTTCAGTATTTATGACTCCTCCTGAAGCATTTTCTATTGTACTCTTATCTCCAAGCATCCCTACAGAGGATTCTCCTTTTGTCTCAATTGTACCTTTATTTTTCAGTGTAGAAGTTTCTATTCCATAAATTCCAATTGATTTTTTCTCTCCCACAGTAATTGTCCCTGAGGATTCATTTGTTCCTGTAGATGCCTTTAAATAAATACCTACAGCTTCCTCAGTTGCTGTCATATCAATTGTACCTTCATTTTTTATATTGGCTCCACTTAGTCCTGAAACTGTAGTCTTCAAATTAGATTTTATCGTTTTTCCGCTGTTAATTGTAGCAGTACCTTGATTAGATACTAAAAACTGGGCTGTCTTGTCAACATTTGAATATGTTGTCATGTCAATATCATCATCAACTTTTACTTTCGATCCTGTATCTCCATAAAGAAGTGTTGATTTAGCACCCATTTTAAGCACTGTCAAGTTAGATAAAGTTCCAGAACTTATAGTCCCTGTTCCTGTAGAGCCAAAATAAGCTAATGCCGCTCCATCTCCAACACTAGTCTTTAAAGCACTTATAGCAAATCCTGTACCAAATTTATCTGCATCTTCCGCATACAATCCAACTGTACCTTTCCCCAAAGTAAGTTCTGCATTTCCGTTAAATGTTACTGTCTTAGTTGAGGCTGCATCCATGTATACCCCTATTCCTGTATCATTCTTTGTTGAATCTCCGACATTAATTTTCCCAGCAACAGTTCCTTGGGAATCTTTTACAAACATAGCGATTCCACCATTTTTAGCCGATATTGTTCCATCAGATGTATTTGTAAATGTTCCATTTTCAGAATATAAAGCAACTTTTCCACCTGCTTCAGTGGAAACAGTTCCTTCATTCGTAAATGTTCCGCCATCCTGAACTACTGCATGATGTTTTGTACTTGAAATAGTTTTATTTTGTTTATTTGTGGCAGTTGAATTTTTCATGTACATTCCCATAGCATCTGTTCCTGTTGCTGTTATTGAATCATGATTCTCAAATATTGAACCATTATTAAGCATTACACCATACCCGTTTTCTCCAGTTACAGTAATTGCTCCTTGATTCTTATTTGTTCCTCCGGTTGTTCCGTTGAAGTACATTCCAATATTTCCATTCTTTCCTTCAACTTTAATAGTACCTTTATTATCAAATGGCGCATCTTCTGAATAAACCCCCATATTGCTTCCATCTTCACTGCTGATAGTAATCGTTCCGCCTTCATTAGACATATTAGTTGCCAAAGCACTTCCAACTCTGATTCCCATACTTCCTGTAGCACCGTTTTTAATATTTATATTTCCAGCATTTTTTATCTTTGAATCCACTTCAGAATAAAGCCCAAAAGAATTTTTTCCTGTTATATTAATAGTACCAGTATTTGTGGCAGTCGGTATCTTATCTAGCAAGGTAATTCCACCAGATTCTTTCCCATTTACGTTAATTATCCCGCTATTTTCAAAACTAGAATTACTACCTATTGGAATTTGAGTTTTAGCAACTACCATTCCATGATTTTTTTCATTATTTAAATCAATAATTCCTTCATTTTTTGCTATCATATGCCAACTTGCCTTATTATTATTCTCAACAATAAAATCACTAGTCGCAAATCCTACTGAATTCTTACCTCCCATGATAATATGCCCTTTATTTATCAATGTATGTTCATTTTTAGAAGTAGAATTTTCAGATGTGAATAACATTGCAGCTTGTTTGTCAGCTTTTCCTTCAATAATTCCGCTGTTTATACCCTTAACTTTTAAATTTCCTTTATGAGTATCCGGTTGAACTTCTATACCTGCTGTATCTTCTACTATTAAATTAATCCTTCCAAAATTTTCGAAAGAATAGTTTGGATCGTCAATTCCGCCCCATTCTTCTATTCCAGGTTTTTGCTTTGTAGGAAGTCCAGGATCTAATGTTACTGCTCTTCGTCGTTTTACATCAACATTCATAACAGTTCCACTTGGAGCAGTAAATTCGCCAGTATTAGTTATATATTCAACAATTGAAGCATCTCCTCTTTGTGGATCATCTTGAACAGATAAAGTATAAATTTTTGCCTCTAAATTTTTATTTTGATTTCTTGATTGATATTGATTATTTCCATAAGGTTTCAAGTTTGGAATACTAAAAACTATTGGATTCACTGTTGGACTAGGTGGTGTAACGCTCGGCGCAGCTGGCTTATTCACGGTAATTGTACTAACTTCTGAAACTTCTGGAGGTGTTATTGTCAAAGTATTTACTGTAGGTGTTGGCGGCGTTATTTCCATTTTCAGCTGTGG
>ERZ772807.1024-NODE-1024-length-15966-cov-2.431714_pt1 | contig 15966 bp, 11 predicted proteins | sample MGYA00511472_ERZ772807 | MGnify/ENA primary metagenome ERZ772807 (study PRJEB29015, sample SAMEA2737947) | human oral metagenome | biome: human oral; feature: human-associated habitat; material: dental | place: China | collected 2039 ...
GAAAGAGAGAGAAAGAAAAGGTGGGGATGGAAAGAGAGGAGCGGATGCCTTACTTCGCTTGGTAGCGGAGGATGGGCATCGAGTCACTCGTGATGATCGGCTGAGTCGAGAGCGTATCGAGACGGGGCTTCCATGCCTGACGGAAGAGCGTCGTCGTGGTGTCGGTCGTTGTCTTCTTACGCTTGCGGCGGAAGAGGTCGAGTAGGCTGGACATCTTGCGGCGTATGACGTACCCCACACCCGTCTCGGAGAACTCCCCTTCGAGGACGTTGTCGGTGACGAGCTTGTGGTAGAGACTGAGGTATTGCTCGCCGCTCTTGTCGAGCTGGTACTGTAGCGATACGTTATCGAGGAAGGTCTGTCCTTGGTTCGTCACGCCTGCGCCACTCTGCACCTTACCCCCTACGATGATACGTATGCGGTCATTGTAGAAGCGTCGGCTGAAGCTGTAGGTGAAGTCCGTACGAGCAGCCTCACCCGAAGAGCCGTCGTAGTGGTCGACGCCGAGGTTGAGGTCGGTGCCTTGGAGGAGCTTGCCTGTAGTCTTATTGATCTGTGACTGCAGGAGTGAGGTCAGTGCGGAGTTGAGATCCAGATTGCCTGCCCCCGAGCCCCCTGCCAGATACATACCTGTCGCCATGAGGGCGATGGCTTGCTTGCTCTGCTCTTCCTTAGTCATCGTAGAGATGCTATTCTGCACGGAGAGGTTCTCAGGAGCGGAAATAGCGAAGCTGAGGTTCATCTTGCTGACGTAGTCCTTGATGAGGATGCTGACGTTGAAGTTCACACGCTGGGAGTTCTCCGACGAGCTGGCGACGGTGGCCTTGACCTTATTGACCGCGGAGAAGTTGAGGTAGGGGTTGGATATCGGTCCCGTCCATGTGAGGGTGCTGGTGGGATCAATGGAGAAGCGCTTATTGCCCACGACGGGGAGGGTGTAGCTCAGCTCGCCACCACCACTCATCTCGTAGCGTCCCGTCATGCTCATCTCCCCGTAGGGCGGATAGGTGAAGTGGAGCGTCCCCCCTCCTTGGGCATGGAGGTAGTCGGCGCCATCGGCCGTGAGGTCAGCACCGATACGCACCGAGGGGTCAACATGGATGGTGAGGTTGACATCCAGCCCACCGAGGGTAGGTGGGACGACCTCGGGGCTCTTGGTGAAGAGGGTATCGGAGAAGTCTACGAACTGTACCAGCTCATCGCTCTGCTCTCCTGTCTTCAGCGGATCTTCACGTAGGATATAGGTGCAGTTCGTCCCACTGAGGACATTGATCCCCCCACGTACACGGAGCGAAGTCATCGGCCCCGATACGTTCATGTTCGTCGAGGCGATGATGCGCCCATAGAGGAGCTGATCATCCCTACGAGGGCGGGGCTCATCCAGCAGGGTGAGCTCATCGGAGGTGATGCGGAGCGAGGCAGTAGCCTGAGGCGTCGTGCTCTTACGTATCGAGCCGTCGAGGTAGATCGCCTTCTTGGTATCCGCCGAAGGGCGGACGGCGTAGTGATCGAAGTAAATATCGGAGTTCTCCATACGTACAGGCATGGAGTCAAGGACGAGGTGCATCCCGTAGGAGTCGAGATGCACCATGGCATCCGAGAGATTCATCTTCCCTGAGAGGAGGGGCTCAGTGAGCTTCCCCGAGAGGCGGATAGAGCCCTCTGCCGTCCCCTTGAGCGAGGTGGCATTAGCTACTAGGAAGGGATTGGCCAGCTCCAGAGGGAAGGCGTTGAGCGTCAGCGTACCACTCAGCGGGGAAGTCTTCTCCCGTGGGTGGTAGATCCCGTCGATCGTCATCGCCGACTGGCCGTTGTAGCCGATATCCGCCGTGATATAATGTGAGTCGCCACTACGAGGCTCATAGAAGAGCGAGGAGGTGAAGTGCCCGAGCTTCTTGTCCTCATAGCGTAGGTCAGAGATGGAGAGGTCGCCGGAGATCGTCGGCTGTTGGCTGAGGTCCCCCTTACGCTGGTAGTGTACATCTCCGAAGAAGATCCCCCCGATATCGGGAAGCCCCAGACTACGGTAGTCCTCAAGGTAGAGCTTATGGATCCCCAGCGTGATGTCCTGTACCCCAGGGGTAGACTCCTCTGCGAGGAGGGAGAATTCCCCTCGCTTCTCTCCTGCGAGCTGGAGTGATCCGAGGAGGAAGTAATCCTTCTTCCTTAGGCTCAGGCTATTCTCTGGGTTGATCTTGTAGTCGTTGTAGGCCAGGCGCAGGCGGTCACCTATGAAGTGGAGCTGGTAGGCCTCTCCCGACCAACTGCCCTCTACCTCGGCGGTATGACGCACCTCGCCACGCTCGTCCTGCCAGGAGAAGTCTAGGTGTCCACTCTGTAGGCTGGTGCGTAGGTCCGTGCTGATGGTGAAGCCCTCCTGCGAGCGGTAGCGTGACTTCATCACCGTGCCGAAGAGCACGAGCGATAGGCTATCCCCACGGGCGATCGTCTGGCGCTCGGTAGAGAGGTTGAGCTGAGCAGAGTTGATACGCAGGGTGTCGACACGAAGGTCAGAGAGGGCGAGCGTACCACTGAGTCCCTCCCTAGGTGAAGTCTCCAGCTTCATCGAGAGCGACCCTAGAGCTACGTGCTGATCAGCTAAGTAGTAGCGCAGGGGATTGTCCTTGCCCATAGTGAGGCTGAGCGTCGAGGTGGGGAGGTGTACGACGAGATCCTCTAGGTACTTCGTCGCTGACTTCCCCGAGGTGATGAGTCGTACCTGCTGGAGCGTCTCATCTAGGAGCTGGGTAAGTTGCTTCTGTGTGGAGGTAGGCCCTGATGCCACATGGAGCGAAGCCTTCATATCGCCCGAAGTGAGCTCTGCATGCATATCCTCAGGTGAGGTGGAGAGCTGTAGGTCGGCACGGGGCGGAGCCAGACGCTCCCCACCGAGGACAAAGCTGATCCCATCGGCGGCGGCTGTGAAGCTGTGCGTCTCCTTCATATCCGACCGGAGCTCACCCTCGAGGCGAAGCTTAGCCGAGAGGGGTGTATCGGAGAAGCCCAAGCGCTGTAGATCCAGCTCCACGAGATCTAAGCCAATCCCCGTCGTGAAGCCTTGGCGAGAGAAGATACCATCGAGCTGCAGGGAGAAGTTCGCCCCGGGGTTCAGACTGTTGAGAGAGAGGCCTAGGTTGCCGTCCTTGAGCGACCCATCGAGCGTCACGTCGTGGAGGGTAGTACTGCCCCAAGAGGCTTCATGGACACGCCCCCTGAGGCTCAGTCGTGTCCGAGGGCTCAGTGGGTCAAAGCCCCTACCCTCGGCATCAAGCTCCAGGCTCAGCCGTCCTATAGAGTCTCGGGGCATGAAGTGGCGTAGGTCTAGGCCCTTCGCCTTGAGGCTAAGGGCGTAGCTCTTCGTTGCCTCGGTGAAGTGCCCCTTGAGAGCCACCTGTCCTGAGCCTTCGACAGCCTTCAGATCGCCCTTGTAGACGCCCCGACGAATATCCACCTCACCTGAGAGCATCATCGGAGAAGGGATCCTATAGTCACGGGATAGTTCAGGGGAGACGAGGCTAAGCAAGGTCTGTGCCTTCGTACCTACCTGGCCCGTCAGACGGAGCTTCCCTGAGCGTCGGTGCTCATCGAGGAGACTCGTCAGGTGCCCCTTGAGGGAGAGGCGGACGACATCGGGCCAGTGGAGGTCGGCCTCGGTCAGCTCGAGGGCACTGAGCGTACCATGAGTCTCAAGCGATAGGCGGATAGGAGCAAGGAGCTGACGGCGGGTAATCGCCGTGAGGAGCTTCTTCCCCTCGGGGAGGTCATCGAGGGCTGAGTAGGACAGGAGTAGAAGGTCCCTAGTGCCGAGGGAGGCCTTCATCGTGAGCTCAATCCCCGCCTTAGGGTCTGAGCGGAGTACGCTCCACGGCATGGTGAGCGCCCCCTGCATGCTCGAGCCGCCGGTATCGAGGATGAAGTCATCGAGGCACATCCCGAGACTATCCATCTCGTAGCGTCCCGACAGGTGGTGGAGCTTCAGTCCCGAGCGTTCGTTGAACTGAGCACGACTGAGGAGGAGCGACAGGCGCATCCCCTCGGAGTCGATACTCTCCCCCTCGAGGTAGATATCCCTGAGGTGGATGTGCGAGGGATCGAAATACGGGGTGCGTGGCGGAGTACGATCGACGGCATAGCTTAGCTCCCGCCCTTCGATACGGGCACGAGCTATCTGGAAGCGCATCTTCGCTAGATCCGCTTCTCCTCGGTCCAAACGTAGGCGGGTGACATCCGCTCCGATGAAGAGCGAGTCCAGAGGCATAGCCACATCGATCCGTGTAGATTGTAGGTCGACCTCCCCCGCACGTATGAGCCAGCGAAGGGGCTCAGAGTCGTCCTCCTTCTTCGTCGTATCTGTGCTGGTGTAGGAGACCGAGCCACCCCGAGTCACGAGACGGCTTAGGTCGACCTGCTCCTTCTCTAGGTCGACATAGAGCTCCTCTACCGAGGCCTTCGGGAGGCGTGCTTTGACAGTGCTTAGACCCGTACTATCGGTATAGTTGAGGGCGAAGCGATCGAGGGTGATGTGGGGGACTTCTATCTGCTTGTCTAGGAGCGGACGAAGGGAAGGCGACAGACTGAGCTCACCTACCGAGAGCAAGGTATCACCAGGGGCACGGACGACGTCTAGCCCCTCGACAGAGAGATCTAAGGGGAAGGAGAGGTGGATGCGATCAAGGGTAATCTTCATCCCCGTCTGCTCGGAGAGGTAGGAGGCGAGGCGATGGACGACGAAGTTCTGTACAGGGGGGACGTACAGCAGGAGCGAGACTAGGAGAACTAAGACAATGGGTGTGAGGAGGAGTCCCCACAGGATACGCTTGAGATACTTCGATCGTCGTGACATCTGAGCAAAGATGCTAGGCAAGAGGGAGGGAGAGTGATCAGTGCGTGCGGTACCAGTCGAAGAGACGGCGTACCCCTTCCTCGATCTCTACCTCGTGATGCCAGCCCAGAGCGTGAAGCTTCTCCACAGAGGTCAGCTTGCGCATCGTGCCATCGGGCTTGGTGCTATCCCACTGGATCTCACCGGTGAAGCCCACCGTCCCGGCGATGAGCCCAGCTAGCTCAGCGATGGAGAGCTCCTTACCCGTACCGATGTTGATGTGGCAGTTACGGATCGGCTCGCCCGCCTTGGGACATAGGTCCTCGAAGTCTACATAGAGGAGTACGTGTACCGACGCATCGGCCATATCCTCACTCCAGAGGAACTCCCGGAGCGGACGACCTGAGCCCCAGAGCTTCACCTTCGAAGGGCTGATCCCGAAGCGACCAAGGAGCTCAAGGATCGCCTGCTCTGAGCTCGTACCCGACTCCCCAGCGACGGGGCGCTTCTGGAGGTCATGGCGTACGGCCTCCCAGTCCCCTGCGCCCAGACGATCAGCCAAGTAGATCTTGCGGATCATCGCAGGTAGGACGTGGCTATTCTCTAGGTGGAAGTTGTCATTAGGTCCATAGAGGTTCGTCGGCATCACCGCTAGGTAGTTGGTGCCGTGCTGGAGGTTGAAGCTCTCACAGAGCTTGAGGCCTGCGATCTTGGCGATGGCATAGGGCTCATTGGTGTACTCCAGTGGGGCGGTCAGAAGAGCTTCCTCACGGATCGGTTGCTCCGCATCTCCGGGGTAGATACAGGTACTGCCCAGGAAGAGTAGATCCTTCACCCCATGGCGGAAGCTCTCCCCTATGACGTGCTGCTGGATCTGTAGGTTATCGTAGATGAAGTCCGCACGATAGGTATTGTTCGCTAGGATACCACCGACATGGGCGGCCGCTAGGATGACTGCCTCGGGACGCTCCTCGTCGAAGAAAGCACGTACAGCTATGGGATCCGTCAGGTCCAGCTCGCTGTGGGTACGTCCGACGAGGTTGGTATAGCCTCGGGCCTCAAGGTTCTTCCAGATCGCTGAGCCTACCAGTCCTCGGTGGCCTGCGACATAGATCTTGGTCGAGGGGGATAGCTTGGGAGCTCTCATAGCATTAGTGCTTGTGGGACTGAACATAGGTTACATCGTGGCGGACCATCAGGCGGACCAGCTCCTCGAAGCTCGTCTTGCGAGGATTCCACCCCAGGAGGGTCTTCGCCTTGGTAGGATCACCCAAAAGCGTCTCTACCTCGGCAGGACGGAAGTACTTCGCATCGACCTCTACAAGCACACGCCCCGTAGCAGTGTCGATCCCCTTCTCGTCCACACCTTCGCCCTCCCAGCGTAGGGTGATGCCCACCTCTTGGAAGGCTCGCTCGGTGAATTCCCGCACCGAATGCTGCTCACCTGTGGCGATGACAAAGTCCTCGGGAGTCTCGTGCTGGAGCATGAGCCACATACACTCGACATAGTCCCGAGCATAGCCCCAGTCACGTAGGGCACTGAGGTTGCCCAGATAGAGCTTGTCTTGCTCACCGGCGGCGATACGGGCAGCAGCCAGCGTGATCTTGCGGGTCACGAAGGTCTCTCCTCGGCGCTCACTCTCGTGATTGAAGAGGATACCATTGACGGCGAACATCCCGTAGCTCTCCCGGTAGTTCTTCGTAATCCAGAAACTGTATAGCTTTGCCGCACCGTAGGGCGACTTCGGATAAAACGGCGTTGTCTCACTCTGCGGTGCAGTATCCGGAAGCCCACCGAAGAGCTCCGATGTCGATGCCTGATAGAAGCGAATCGGCAGCCCGCTCTGCCGCACGGCCTCAAGCAGACGGATCGTTCCGACACCCGTCGCCTCTGCTGTATACTCCGGCACTTCAAATGAAACCGCCACATGAGACTGTGCAGCGAGGTTATAGACCTCATCCGGCTGAATCTCCCGGATCAGCGCATGTGCATTGCTCGAATCCGTCAGGTCGCCGTAGTGGAGAAAGAGACGCCCGTCATACTGAGCGTCAGACACGAGATGATCGATCCGCTCCGTACAGGGTGTACTGTGCCGACGGATAATGCCATGGACCTCATAGCCCTTTTCAAGCAGAAGCTCGGATAAATACGAGCCGTCCTGTCCTGTGATTCCTGTAATCAATGCTTTTTTCATTGTAACATCCTCCATCGACAACATATTATCATGGAATCTCTCGCAGCAACAAACGAATTATATTCATTTGGATTTCCAAATTCTTGCGACTGTTTGCGGCGTTTGTCTCCAACACAAAACCACAGACAAGTGAAAGAAATGCCGCAATCATCAGAAATGCGCTTGCAACAAAAGTCGGCAAACGAGGTACAAGCCCTGTTGCAATATACTCCGAAAAAATTGGCAAGAACAACAGAAGTGAGAAAAGGAACAGCGCTGTAAAGATCGTTCCGAAAAAACGAAATGGCCGATAGTCACGATAGAGTCGGAAAATCGTTGCCAAGACCTTTATACCATCCGACACCGTATTCAGCTTACTCTCGCTTCCCTCCGGACGGTCACGGTACTGCACAGGTACGCTTGCAATCAAAAGATTTTTATCAAGTGCATGAATCGTCATTTCTGTCTCGATTTCAAAGCCCTGCGATAGAACTGGAAATGTTTTAACAAACATCGGGCTGAATGCACGATACCCCGTCATGACATCAAGTACAGGAGATGCCGGACGCCATAGCGTATTGATTGCACGACGAACCAATGTATTGCCAAAGTTATGGAAGGGGCGCTTGTTTTCTGTATAGTACGTAGCAGACAAGCGGTCGCCGATCGCCATATCTGCCTCTCCCGCCAAGACCATATCACACATAGCACGCGCATTTTCTGCCGGATATGTGTTGTCACCATCAACCATGAGATAGCAGTCAGCATCGATATCCCGAAACATCGTTCGTATGACGTTTCCTTTCCCCTGACGCCGTTCACGGCGGACATTTGCCCCCCTCCCACGCGCAATTTGAGCCGTTTCATCGGTCGAGTTGTTGTCAAAAACGTAGATATCCGCATCCGGCAAAGCATCACGATAATCCGCCACAACATCAGCGATCGTTGCAGCTTCATTATAGCACGGAATCAGAACGGCAATCTTTTTCATCAACGAGCCTCCTCGTTTGTCATCATATGGATTGTCGGATTTATGACAAACACCTTATTCTTGTCTGACGCATCCAACGGACTTCCATCTGCATAGCAAGCAGAGATGAGAATATTGTCCTGCGTTCCATCCAAAACAAGTGGGACCGTCCATGTTTCTACACGAGAGATATCCAACGGAAGATCAGCAATCTCCTCCTCCCGCCCCTGCTTCATCACAGTGATTCGAAGATGTTTCTTCTTTCCGCTTCGATCTATATCCCAGAATGTACCTCCCATAAACATCAACACAGCTTCTCCAAATTGTCCAGTTGCATCCAAAGAGAACGCTTCTTCATCAGATATCCATACGTGATTTTTTGCTTCTTTTACGGGGTGAACAGCCACCAATAAATATGTCCCTATCCTAGAGGATTCCGTAGAAATATGGTGAGCCATCACATTTTGTTCATTTAATGTTTGTATATAAGCTTTGACGTCTTTCATGTTCCGCATATGAATGTCGTAAATCTTGCTTGCAGGCTTTATTTGTAACCCATAGAATTGCTCATAATAAGAAGGCGCTATGTTTTGCCATGCCATATAAAGGGTGGGTGTCTGCGGTGCCACTAAACTCGCAATACCAATACCTTCGGGTTTTGCCAGCAGAAAAGCGTCCACTTGCCCAAGGAATGGCTTCGATTCCATTCTATCACGCAGAACAAATTGCAATTCTGAGATAAAAGGGCGCGTATAAAATCCGCTCCAGGACCAGTTTCGTCCTGCTGCCGAAAGCCCTGCATTCAAAGAAAACGCAACACATGCAAGTGCCATGCACGCTCCTGCTGCTTTTTTTCCCCACTTAGCATATTTACACAGCCACATCACAAAAATACAGAATACCCCATTCCATAAGATCTTACCAAAAATGTAATAACGCTCATATCCCGTCGTCACACTCCATAAGACCATAATAGAAAACGCAAGGGCAATCAAAATTTTGGTGGATTCAATTGCGTCCGTAGATAAGGAGCCCTTTTCTTGATACTTCTTTCGAAAATAACACCATGCGAGTACAATCGCACCAAACAAGCCAATGAATGAGCCAACTGGCATTAAATCAGGAATCTCACTATGCCGCACAAGAAAGAAGATCCAAAAAACACCTTCAAAAATATTTTTTGGCCCCCAGTTCGTATCCTTAAAATTATCAATTGGATAATAAGGAGACTGAAAGATTGCATTAAACCAAGGATACAAGGGATTCCCTGTACAGATATAACTAAATGCAAGATAGGAAAAAAACGGTATAAAAAAACATACTATGGAAGACAGCCATGCTTTCCACGAAATCTTTTGCACTTGAAAATAGAGATATATCGATATGCATGGAACGACATAGATGATATTTGTTAATTTCAACGCGATCCAACAACCGTTCAGGAAAGAAAAATACACAATCCCCGCACTCCCATTCGCGTTTCTCCTGCTTGCCAAAAGCAAACGAAAAATTTCCAGCCCGATCGGTATCGCGAGCAAATCAATATAATAACACCCAAACATCATTATTACATCGAGCGGCAACAAGATTAGCAATGCCCACAGCAGACGACAGGACAGGATCCGATTCAAGATGCTCATTGCAGGCTCTCGCATCGCAGGGATTTGACCTAGGAACGCATAGACCTGTGTGAAGGCAACAATAGCAACGGCCGTGTTCAGCATAGTCCCCATTCGATAACCCAAAATATATCGAAAGTAGTAAAACAGCTGATCAGAAAGATGAAAACTCCACGCAACATAAAAACCGGAGTTCGACGTGCTCTGAAAATAATTGACAAACTGCGGATTCTGTGCGATTAGGTGGTAGGAGAGGGTGTCGGCCGCCATATCTGGGTAAACTGACATCACGCTCCCATAAAGGAAAATGATTGCTATACCAACTGCCTGCTCTCGATTCATGCCAAGCACAGAGATATCCCAGTACTTTCGTGTCCCCCAAACAAAAGCCCCAAGCAAGATTACGCCTACTGCTTGTGGCACACCAAAAGAAGGAACTATATCGACGCACCATGAAAAGAAATAGATCCATCCGGTTACAATATTGAATCCTATATATAGAAAATACGCTGCGACCAACCAATTGAAAACTGTAATCTTTTGGTGCATCTCATACGCTCCCTTGACATATCTATTCGACGATATCCTCTTGTCGATACACTCTGCACAGAATATCTCCCGGCAATATATCGAGCACAGGCATCCCCAAACGCAAGAGAATATAGGTGACAAATCCTGTGACTTTATTAGATGCACTTACCATAATACGGTCATATAGACCAGACTTCGTCATTGTCGCCAATGAAATCTTGTCGACAAAAGTGAAATGTTCATGCTTCAGCATAAGATCCAAACTTTTTTCGCCAAAATACCAAAGATGCGGCGAATAAAAATCACACTGCCATAGACGCCGCCAAGAAGAGTCCAGCCCAAAGAACTGCATGATCTTCGCAACGTGAAATAGCGTTCCCGCATGATCCGGGCAGTTGACAATCAAAAATCCATGTGGCTTTAACAAATTCTTACAATTCTGTATCGTCTTTTCAATATCCGGGATATGCTCCAAGACATCATTAAAAATGATAAAATCATATTTTCGGGAAACACCATGATCTTCCGGAGGACAGAAATCTTGTGGAAAAAGACCGTTCGCTACGTAATCTCCATACGGCTTCGCCATTTCAAAGAATTGTTGCTCAGGCTCGATGCCGTCCATCTTCACTCCATATGCAGAAGCCGCCTGTAAGAACCATCCGCGTGCACAGCCGATATCAAGCCCGCGCACTTGACCTTCCTGCGGAAGATGTCGTTTCAGACAGTCCATTATGTCACGATAATTCTCTCTCCGCAACGGTTCCAAGGAATCCATAAGAGCCTGTTCCGCCACAGTGTTTCCAGGGTTACGGTATGCATTCGTACCGGCCGCATACAGCCCGCATGATCCACAGCGAAACATCTGATTTTTTTCATCGATACATTTCATGTCATGGTGACAAATGAAACAATCCATCCTGTTCACTCCTCTAAAATACCGATAGCTCTTTCATACATCATTCATTTTCTTATATCTCTTATGGATTTTGTTCGTTTTCGCAATATTTTCTGATACAAAAGATCGCGTACGATACCGGGCATCATGCGTGCAAAGAATCGAACTGTAATATTGCGAATGTATTCTTGTCGCGAGATAAATCCCGACGTGAGAAAAATTTGCTGTAGTTCTCTCTCTGATTGCCAATATTGAAAGCCGCCGCGCCGAGCAATCATCTCTTTCCCTCCGCGCACAGATACTAAAATATCCGAGAGATTGCACAGTAAAAAGCCTTTTTCAATCAAGCGATACCATAAATAATAGTCCTCTGACAAATCCATAGGAAGATAATTTCCGGCTTCCAATACCGCCTGCTTGCGGAACATGACCGTCATATGATTGATAGGATTTCGGCGCTTTGCATACCGTACAATGTCTTGATGTGATAACGGAACGGAGCGAACGGATCTGATTTCATCAGGAGAATCAGAAAACTCTTCTATCCAACCACCGACCAAGGAAAGTTCCGGATTTGCACGAAAAGCACTTACCTGTTTTTCAAATCGGTCGGGTCTAGCAATATCGTCCGTGTCCATTCTAGCGATAAAAGGATACCGACAGGCCAAAACACCTTGATTCAAGGCTCGACCCAAGCCAACATTTTGTTTTAACGGTACGCGTCGAAAAAAAGAAGGGTAAGTTTTCTCATATTGCTCGATCCCCCTATAGAGCTCCGATGTCAAAGGCCCATCCTCAATGAGTACAATTTCATTTGGCATACAGGTTTGACACAAAACACTTTCTAATGCCTGTTCCAAATATACAGGATTTTCTTTTGCATAAACGGAAAGTAATACTGAAAACTTCATTTTTGTTTATCCCTACTGTGCCATTTCTTTATATAATTTCTGATACTCCTTGCTCATATTCGTTGCGGAAAAAGACTGTTCCACGAGCTTTCTGGCATGAAGTCGGCATGAAAGATCAAAATGTTCACGAAACCGCACTAGTTTTTCTAAAAACTCTCGCTCGTCATCCAGTCGAAACAGTTCCCCCGCATCTTCATCCAGTCCAATAATTTCTCGATGCGGCTCAATATCAGAAAGTAATACAGGAACACCAGCCGCAAGCGCTTCCAAAACAGAATTCGGCAAACCTTCCGACCGCGAAGCCGAAAGGAATAAATCTGCTGCCGATAAGTATAAAAAAACGTCCTGGGTATTACCTATAAAAATCATCCGGTCAGAACGATGTGCTTCACACCATTCCCTCTCTTTTCCATCTCCTAAAAAAATACAGGTCGCATTGATTTTGTCCAACAACGGGTTTAGCGCCTCAATCAGAAAGCGAGGATTTTTTCCTTGTGTTAGGACGCCAACGGAAAGTAATATCGTTTCTTCCGTAGATATTCCCAGTTTTTTTCGAGCCGTTAGACGAGCTTCCATACTTGGAAATGTGTTTAACGCAACACCATTCCGTATGAAACGCATTTCAATTAGTGTATATCGCTCAATCGCTCGTGCCACCGCCTCGGAACAGGCAATTCTAGCATCAATTTTGCTAAGTGCAGAGAAGTATCGCCGATACATCCATCTCCCCAGCAAAGCGCCATAGGTATGAATAAAATCTTCTTGCGGGACATTATGAACTGTACAGCACGTTTTATATATTCCTTGATATTTTGCGAAATACAGACAAGCCCGAAATCCATGTGCATGAAGTATGGTCGGATGAATTTCAGCTAATACATGACGTAATTTTTTATTTCCAAATAATTGCATGGAAAAACGCGACAAAGCTAGGCTTTGCATGCGACACCCGAGAGCCTCAAATTCTGCCCACATACTATCTGCAGGCTCCGGCGAAAATGTAAGAATCCACGGTTCGAATATACGCTGATCCAAATCATGAACAATATTGTAAAGAACGCGAACAGGTCCGCATCGCAGCAAAGTGGAAATGCCATATACAACACGGATTTTTCCCATGACTTTTCCCCCATTGTGACTATACTAGCATTCATTTCCCTTACACCAGCGACAATTTCTCCACGCGCAATGATGCTTCCGCCAGCTGCCAAGCCGACACCTTACACCCCCTAGCAAATGAAGACTATCCAAGCCAGAACGAATAAAGGTCTTCATTTGTTCTCTCAGCCTGTTCTCTGGGTTTGCATAGGATTTATGCGCAAGGCCAAGCTCATGAAACAGTCTCTGATTTTCTCGTTCTGCCAATATGCGAGCTCTGTTGCTTACACCGCCTAAGCTAAAATATGTTACTGGAAAATCGACATATTGAAATTGAATCTCTGGCATGTAATATAGTTTCAAGAGCAATTTTAAGTCTGCCGAGATATGATAGCTCGTATCAAAACATTCTTGTTTCAAAAGGCTCCGCTTCATAAAAATTCCTGTATGCGGCATAAACGGCAAAATAGAATCATCGACTGCCCGTGCCGATACATTGCTTGCAACCGTCTCGCAAAGATACTTTTCATCAACAGCAATGCAATGTGCACTTAGGACATCTATGCCTGTTTTCATAGCATCAACGACACGTTGAATTGCATCTACATCGACCAAGCAGTCATCGGCTCCCAAAAACTGCACATAATCCCCAGTAGCAACACATACGCCCTTGTTCATTGCATCGTAGATTCCATTATCGGATTCTGATATTACTGTTGCGATCTCCGAACGATATCGTCCGACAATATCCATTGTATGATCCGTTGAACCGCCATCAATAATGATATACTCAATATGGGGATACGATTGCTTCAACACGCTGCAGATTGTTTGCTCGATCGTGCGCTCCGCATTATAGCAGACTGTAATAATAGAAATTCGCATCATACACTTACCCTTCCAGGTGATTCAGAATATACTGTTTGAGCCTCCCCAATTTCTGCTCCGCTTCGCACTTAATTTTACGAACAACACGATAATTTATTTCTTGTGCTTTTTGTAAATCTGTCAAAGACATTCGTTGGGGCATTGTATCATACGGAAAGGAGTTATAGCCATATTGCTCAAAATCTCCAAGGTATCTGCTTTTTACAATTGGCAGCACTCCATATTCCATGTATTCAATCAATTTGGTCGGGCAGGCGACTCGATTCACAGCGTTATCATCACGTAAAACGAACCCCCAGCCTGCACGACTGTAATAGTCGGGAAGATTCTCCGGTGGAACACAATCCACTACTACTCGCTCCTCTAAAACTGTCCCCTGTATTTTTTTCAAAAACATATCCTTCGAAGCGCTCAATATAATAAATTGTGCTTTTTCATCATGATGCGCGATTTTTTTCATAGTTTCTATCATCAAGTCAATTTTCTGCCAACCATGAATCCCGCCTGCATAGATATAGAGGTCCATATTCTTTTCTACTTTTTCATTTTTTTTAACTGACTTAACAAAAATGGGGATTTCAATACATTGGGCATCCTTTGTATAATGTCGATGAATATAGTGTGTCATCTCTTTCGTTACCGTAACAATTTTACGGCTTCTTTTAGCAACGATATATTCCACAAGACGATAAAGAAAAAACCGACATTTTCTCGACAACCAAGAAAATACACCATATTCACGAATTTCTTCTGTTTGAATTCCATGAATATCACTGATAATGAGCGAATGAAACATATACGCCGGCAATATCCTCAGAGAATTGCCCATCGTTGCCACATATATAACAGCAGCCTCTTTTGCTAAATGATATATTCGCAAGAAGTGTAAAAATACATTCAGTCGCTCAACAGATATCTTATCCGAAAGTCTTTCACACACCGCACATCGATTTTGAATAAAACTAAGTTCTAAATATAATCTTGGTATTTCAGAAAAGGATCGATCAATTTCTAATATCCGACGAAATTCACCTTCTATTTTGTCATTTTTAGGATATCTGGACACAATTAGCAACTGCTTCATTGTACACCTCTACGATATTTTTTGTATAAAATAAACAAAAGCCCCCTGTGTCCCACGCACTTAGTTTCATAAGTAAACTTTGGAGACCAGAGACACAAAACACCATCTACACTGTCTCGTAAAATCAATAGTATAATACGATGTTTTATTATCTAAAAGTCTCCATAGATATCCTTACGGATGTTGAATTCCTGCAAGCATTCCTTCGGCCGCACACCATGCACCCCTTCCGTCGCACTCTTTTGGAAGAGCACGCGTATGGTCTGGATGATGATGGTGAGATCGGTGCGGAGGCCCACGTTCTGGATGTAGACGAGATCGTAGATGAGTTTGTCGTACGCCGTTGTATTGTACTTGCCATAGACCTGCGCCAGCCCTGTAATGCCGGGTTTGATGTTCATCCGATAGACATATTCGGGAATCTCTTGTTTGAACCGTTCGACAAAAAAAGGACGCTCCGGGCGCGGTCCGACGATGCTCATATCGCCTACAAGGACATTCCATATCTGCGGGAGTTCATCAAGCCGAACTGCACGAAGGAAGGCTCCGAGGCGCGTAATACGCGGATCATTCTCCTGCGCAAGCATGGGGCCGCTCAATTTTTCGGCATCGACACACATCGTGCGGAACTTGTAGACTTTGAACGGCTTTTCGTAACGTCCCGCCCTCTCTTGGCTATAGAAAATTGGTCCCGGATCGAAAATCTTGATGGAAATCGCCGTCAGGATCATGAGCGGAAGCGCAAGGAGGAGGCCCGTCAACGCGACCATGATATCCAGAATCCGCTTCAAGCTGCGCTGCTCCAAGGTCGGGGAAAGACGCTGCGGGCGAAAAACGGGCACATCGTCGATCTTGTCCAGCGTCATCCCGCTGCAAAACACCTCGTATGCATTGGGAATCAGGAGTGCCTGCTTGTTGTTCAAGTTACAGTAGTGCACGAGTTTCGCCTTATCCTTAAGGCGAATGTCGGG
>ERZ772807.1028-NODE-1028-length-15955-cov-7.637736_pt1 | contig 15955 bp, 14 predicted proteins | sample MGYA00511472_ERZ772807 | MGnify/ENA primary metagenome ERZ772807 (study PRJEB29015, sample SAMEA2737947) | human oral metagenome | biome: human oral; feature: human-associated habitat; material: dental | place: China | collected 2039 ...
GGTTGCTGGCGGAAATAAACTTCAAAGACCGCCTTTTTATTGTGAATTCCTTGGTCAAAGTAAACTTGCATCATGTTAATCTGGTACAAGTCCGTGTGCAATGTCAAACTATCATCTGGATACATCTGTTTTCCTTCTTCCTACTTTACAAAGGTATGAACGTATTCTACCACTTTCACACCGTCCGATAAATTAGTACTATTATAACACATTTTACCAAGATTGATAAAAAGCTAACAAGCTATTCTCCATTCTCAAGTTCATCCATATCTTGCTCAAACTTTTTTTGAGCCCATTCGCCATAACTTTTAAGGCCTAGATTGCCGATAAAAACCCAAGGAAGGTAAATCAGATAAGTAATAACCCAAGCAGACAAATATTTAAGGTTCAGAGGATTGTGCTTATAAATTTCGATATTGAATTGATAGTTCTCCAACATCAAGAGAGTCGTGATAGCGAGAGTCACCAGCAAACACCCTACAATCGTAAAATGAAAACGACTATAGTAGGTCACTCCAAGTTGTCGTGCACGGTTGAAAAAGAAGAAAATTCCTAAAAGAAGAGTAACCAGAAGAATATTAGGATTAAAAAGAGCAGGTGCTAATACAGCCACCAAATAACTTAGCAGAATGAGCCCGATAAACACATGAAAAGACTCTGTCCCAGCTTTGTTAATCAGTTGTTCTTCTCTTTCGTCTAATAATTGATAATAAAAAAATCTATTTTTCATCTTCTTCCTCCCAAAATAATTGATCTAAAGTTTTGCCTAAGCATCTGCAAATGGACTGGCAAAGGGAGAGACTAGGATTGTATTTCCCAGCTTCAATCAAGCCTATAGTCTGCCTAGTAACACCCACAGCCTCTGCCAAATCCCCTTGTGTTAAATCACGCTCCACACGAGCTAATTTTAATTTTAAATTTTTAGCCACTAGCGTCCTCCTTCAAAATTTTAAAAAGTTGCGCTTCTTTTTAAATATATTATACCATATATCTAACTTAATGCAATATATAAATGTCATTTTGTAAGATTTTATTAACAAAAAAACTCTCTACCACAAAAAATAGAGAGTGTTACCTTTAAATATAGGATTTCAAAATATCAACGACATCACTTCTTTTCTTGACCCGATGGGCCTTGATGCCCAATTTCTGAGCTGCGTTTGTATTGTCCTCAATATCGTCTAGAAAGACACAATTTGTAGGATCTAGCTGGTATTTATCGAGAATCTCCTTAAACATTACCAAATCAGGCTTTATAGCTTTTATATCACAGGATAGGACGAAGCCATCTAAAAGTTCTTTTAAGGGAGATAGTTGCTCTTCCAGCAAGTCATAAAATACCTTTGAGGTATTGGACAAGACAAAGATGCGATACCCCTTTTTCTTTAGTTCTGACAAGACAGGAAAGACTTCCCTATAAATATCAATGTAGCTAGGCCAATTCCAGATAACCTCTTCAACCTTCTTTTGATATATCCTGCCAATCATTGACACAACTTTAAGCACTAATTCTTCTCTAGTCAGGATCCCAAGATCTAATCTTTCCCAAAGCCCCGACTGAAAAATGGCCTTATCTAAAATCAAATATTCTTCCTTCGTATCCGAAATACTTTGTAAAATCTTATCCTTGTTCCATTCTAATAAGACGTTGCCCATATCTAGTATGATATCCATTAGCCCACCTCCATAGTGATGTGAAGATTTCCTCTTTGATTTATACTTTCATATTCAGCTTACAAATCCTTTTGGTAATAAAATCTTTGCCCTGTGTAGGGATAGTCTTGCAAGGTAAAGACTTCCTTGTAGCCATGGCTTATATAAAAATCTGGCGCTTGAAACTGGTAAGTATTGACAAAAGCAAAACGACAGTTTCGTTTCTTAGCTTCACTTTCAGCTCGCTGCAATAGTTTCGAACCGATTCCTTGTCCCCGTAATTCCTCTATCACAAATAAATATTCGATTTCCAGCCAATTTCCGAAAGTCTCAGCTACTAAGCCCGCCATGAGATTGCCCTTTTCGTCTTCGACATAAAAGTTCAGTGGCTCGCTTTCAGCCTCTTCTCTTTTAGAACGATTATAAGCACGAATCAAATCCCCTATTTCTTGCGCTTTATGCGACTCCTTATTTTCTAATCTAACGTGCATCCAAACCTCCTAATAAACTACTACAGCTTGATTATAGTCTTATTTAGATGGACTGTCAAACTAGAAAAACTCACCAAGCAGAGTTGATGAGTTCATGATTTATTTTCTAAATTTCCACTGACTATAAATCCCAAAAACAAGGATCCAGATAGCAGAACCAACTGCCCCCATGAAGGTAGACTCTTGCAAAAAGAGAGTCACAAAAACAAAGACAAAAAAGAGAATGGTTAAGGGATTAAGCAAGCGATACTGAGGCATGAGGTAGCCATCAGCCATGAAATCTTGTGACTTGCGGTATTTGAGATGGGCCACCATTATCAAGATATAAATCGCGATGTAAACACCTGATGAGGATGCTGTTATCAAAGCAAAGGCATCTGAAACACCTGGTAGCACGTTGATAAAGGCAGCCAGAGCAATCAAGATCGCTGAGGCAATGATGGCATTTTGTGGAACATTGTGGCGAGAAAGGGTATCGACCTTAATGGCCTTTAAGAAACGATTTGGCGAATCATGGGCAATCTGATATAAGTGTCTCCCTGTTGAGTAGAGAGTTGAGTTAAGCGCAGACGCTGCTGAGGTCAAGACAACAAAGTTGATTAGAGCCGCCGCCCACTTGATCCCTGCCAGTTCAAAAACCGTTACAAATGGAGAATCTGAAGAATTAAGATAAGACCAAGGAATGATGGCCATAATCGCAATGAGAGCTCCCCCATAGAAGAAGATAATTCTGAGAGGAATTTCCTTAACAGCTTTGGGCAAGACCTGACGAGGGTTCTTTGTTTCAGAAGTTGTCACCCCGATAAACTCAATCATCAGATAGGCAAAAAATACCATTTGAAAGGCCATGACAAAGTTCATAACTCCGTTTGGAAAAAGAGAGAACTGGTCGCTGATATTTGCCAAACTTGCAACACCATGCGGTGTCTTAAAGCCTGTCAAAACCATAAAGACCCCAGTGGCAATCATGGCTAAAATCGCCACAATCTTGACCATAGCAAACCAAAACTCGACTTCTCCAAAGAGCTTAACCGCAATCAGATTGACCAAAGCCAAAATCGTTAAAAAGACAAGCTGAATCAGCCAGCTAGGCCAGGTAGGGAACCAGAAGCGGACATAGTCTGAGATGGCAGTGATTTCTGCCATACCGATAAAGACAACTGACAGCCAATAAGACCAAACTGAGAAATATCCCCAGCCTTTACCCAAATGACGGGTGATAAAGTTGATAAAGGTATGCTGTTCTGGATCCTGATACAGCATCTCTCCAACAGCCCTCATCATCAAAAACATAAAGGCTCCTGTAATCATGTAAATCAGGATGATAGAAGGTCCTGTAAGGCTGATAGAGCGACCAGCACCTAGGAAAAGTCCAGTTCCGATTGTTCCTGCAATGGCCATCACCTGAACATGACGATTGGTTAAACCACGCTCCATTTTGTTTTTCTTCTTATTTTCACTCATATAGTCTCCTTTTTATCCAAAAAACCAAAAAGGAGTTGAGCAAGGCAAAACCTTCACTACTCCTTTTTCATCCTATTTAGGCTGTTTTTTCAACCTTTAAGATTTTGACATCATAGCTACCAACTGGTGTTTCAATCGTTGCAGTATCACCAGTCTTCTTGCCAATCAAAGCACGGCCAATCGGACTTTCATTTGATACTTTACCAGCAAAAGCATCTGCACCTGCAGAACCGACGATGATGTAGACCTCTTCTTCGTCTTCACCAACTTCTTGGATTGTTACTGTTTTACCGATTGCTACCTCATCTTGGGCAACTGCATCGCTATTAACAATTTCAGCATAGCGAATCTTTGTTTCTAGACTTGAAATTTGACCTTCAACAAAAGCTTGTTCATCTTTCGCTGCTTCATACTCACTATTTTCTGAAAGGTCTCCATAGGAACGAGCAATCTTGATACGCTCTACGACTTCAGGGCGTCGAACGAGTTTCAACTCCTCTAATTCTTTTTCTAGTTTTTCCTTTTCTTCAAGGGTCATTGGGTAAGTTTTTTCTGCCATTTTTTTAACTTTCTTTTCTATTTACTTTTTTAAAACAAAATTATGTGGAAAACCACATAATTTTAGTTTGAACTACTTGCTTGAGGTAACTTGCTATTGATATGCTCTGCAACGTTTTGATCATGTTCTTCTTTTGTTGTCGCAAAGTATACTTTACCGTCTTCAACATTTGCTACAAAGTACAAGTACTCACTCTTTGTCTGATTTACACTTGCTTCAATCGCATCCGAACTTGGGCTATCAACCGGTCCAGGCATGAGGCCAAGGTGTGTGTAAACATTGTATGGTGAATCAATCGTTGTATCAATTCCAGCGTCATCTGCTAAACTAATCTTTTGACCAAGTTTTCCTTGAGCATATAGGATAGCGATATTACTTTGAAGTGGCATACCAGCATTCAAGCGGTTATAGAAGACACTTGCGATTTTCTTGCGGTCTTCGGTCTTAGCACCTTCTTTTTCGACAAGAGAAGCAATGCTGAGCAATTCATTAACTGTCAGATTCTTTTCTTTGATCGTAGCGTAATATGGTGACATAGCCTTGTCCATAGCAGCTACCATCTCATCAATCAAACTTTCAACAGTTGTACTGTCTTTGATCGTATAGGTTGCTGGGAAAAGGTAGCCTTCAAGACGATAACGAACGCCACTGTCTTTTGTTGGAAGACTTCCAAGTAGGTTTGGATACTTGGCTACTAATTGTGAGATAAAGGTCTCATCTTGAGCTTTTGCCAAGAAAGCATCCGCAGTAAGAGGTTCTTTAAATTCACCTTGAAGTTGTCCTACTGTTTGAGCGATTTGCTCCAACGTATAGCCTTCTGGAATGGTCAAGTTTGCAAGAACAGGTGCCTGAGCTTCAGGAGTCCCACCTTTTTGTAATTCTTGAATCAACTCATCCGTACTCATACTCTTCTTCAAGTTGTAATAACCTGACTTCAAGTTGGCTTGACTATAGTATTTAGCATAAAGACTAAAGATAAGTCCATGTTTAACCAAACCAGATTTTTCCAAGGTGCTTCCAATTTCTTGAACATTTGCACCGTCTGGTATTTGAACCGTTACATAATCCTTAGAGCTCGCATCCACAGGTTTCAAAGAATCTTGAACGTAACCATAACCAAAGTAACCACCAACTACAACGAGTACTAGGAAAACTAGAACTGTTACTAGGCAACCTTTGGCTTTTGAGTTTTTCTTTTTCTTAGTTGATGTTGCACCTTGACGACGACTGCGACGAGTTTCTTCTCTTAAGCTGTCTGAGAACTCAGTAGAGTCAGGTGTTTCAAGCGCATTCTCAGGAGCAGTTGAATCATCGGACTCTTTCGTCTTATAAGTCACCGCTATCTTAGTCGGAGTATCGTTAAATTCTTTCTCTTCGTGTTTAAGCTCAACTGGTTCTACCTTTGGTAAAACAGGTTCAGGTACAGATTCTTCAGTTTCTACAACTTCAACCTTGTCGATGATGGGCTGTTCTCCCACTTCCTCAAGTGTCACTGTATCTTCACTTCCAGTTGCTGGACGTGGAGGAACACTTGGTGCATTTTTTAGGATTTTATCGACAACAGATAGGGAATCCGCCATCAACTCTTCTGTTGATGTTTCTGGTTCAAAATCTGAAGGAGTTGCAGAACTAGCTTGAGATGATGAAGCCGTCAGATTTGGAATCTCTACTTCTTTCTCTCTTCTATCTTGTTCTTTTACTCTTTCTAAATCACGTAGAATCTGCTCTTTAAAGCTTAATTTTTCTTCTTCTCTTGATTTTTCAGTCAAAAGCATTACCTCCTTGTTGACAATCCATAATATTATATCTTAAAAGTCGCAGAAAAGCAACCAACTAGGGCATTCCCTAGCTAGTTTTCTTTATATTCAGGCTGCCAGACCATATCATACCATGTTTCCCCAGCAAAGCTTGACTGGGATATTCCTTCATTAACAAAGCCATGTTTTTCATAATAGGCGATAAGGTAGTCATGACATGTCAAGTTAATGCCCTCTCGTTCATGTTCTAAAGCGACTTCTTTCAGAGCCTTTAATAGTCTTTTCCCCACTCCCAAAGCTTGTGCTTCCTTGGCAATAGATAGGCAAGTCACAGAAATATAACCTCCAGGTTGATGACTATAGTCTTTTATTTTTTCTGTAAAGGACTGATCATGTAGATGGCGGTGCGGAACGACTGGACCTTCGATATAACCAAGAATACGCCCCTCTTTTTCAGCTACCAAAAAACTGGTCTGAATTTCCCGCAAATGCGCCTCAAAGACCGAACGAGGAATAGCTTCTTCAAGGGAAAAATTCTCTAGCTCTATCTCTATAATCCGATCTAAATCCGAAAATCTTGCTTGTCTGATTTTCATATTTCCTCCTGATAAAAAGGATTTGCCCAAATCCGATACCATTCAGAACCACTGCCATAATGACTCTCTGTCACTTCTTCTTCAACAAAACCATTCATTTCAAAATAAGATAGTAGTTCATCAGGACTTTGCAAAAGAATACCTTGATAATCTAGTTCGACTGTCACCTGTTTCAAGGCTGCAAGAAGAAGAGTTCCCAGCCCCTGACCCCAATGGTCAGGATGAATGGTCAACAATTTTATTTCTATCCATTTGGGGTGAGTGGACTGAGCTTCTCCTAAAACATAACCTAGGAGCTGATTTTCATCTCCAGCTACAAGAAAGGTACCCGCAGTCTTGCGGATACTCTCTTCTATGGATTGGTGGCTAAATGCCTCTTCTGACGAAGGATTGGCTTCTTCAATCGCCAACATTTCGTCTAAATCTGATAAGGTGGCTTGCCTTATAGTGATTGGAATTTCCATCTGTTTCCCTTATTGGACGTTGCTTGTCAAATTAGACAAGAGACGTTCAAATGAATATTCATAGGTTTGGATGTCTCCTGCACCCATAAAGACGTAAACAGCATTATCATGGTCTAAGAGTGGAGATACATTCTCAACAGTGATAACCTGGTGTTTCTTGTTGATTTTATTGGCTAAGTCTTCTACTTTGACATCACCATGGTCCACTTCACGGGCCGATCCATAGATTTGCGCTAGGTAGACGGCGTCTGCTTGATTCAATGCATGGGCAAATTCGTCCAACAAGGCGATGGTTCTAGTAAAGGTATGCGGTTGGAAGATTGCTACGATTTCCTTACTTGGGTATTTTTGACGAGCTGCATCCAAGGTTGCAATGATTTCTGTTGGATGGTGGGCAAAGTCATCAATGATCACTGTATCATTGACGATTTTTTCAGTGAAACGACGCTTAACACCTGCAAAAGTTTTTAAGTGTTCACGGACCAAGTTCAAATCAAAACCAGCTGTGTAAAGAAGACCAATAACAGCTGTCGCATTCATGATATTGTGACGACCAAAGGTTGGAATGTGGAATTGACCCAACTCTTGACCACGGAAATGAACGGTGAAGGTCGAACCAGTCGTAGAACGAAGAAGATCGCTAGCTACAAAGTCATTGCCCTCAGCTTCAAACCCATAGTAATAGATTGGCGCATTGGCTGTGATCTTACGCAACTCAGCATCCTCACCGTATACAAACAAACCTTTGGTAATTTGTTTGGCATAGTCGTTAAAGGCATTGAAAACATCCTCTAGACTTGTAAAGTAGTCTGGATGGTCAAAGTCAATGTTGGTGATGATAGAGTATTCTGGGTGATAAGGCATGAAATGGCGCTCATATTCGTCTGATTCAAAGACAAAATATTTGGCATTGGCTGAACCACGACCTGTCCCGTCACCAATCAAGAAGCTGGTGTCTGTGATGTGAGACAAGACGTGTGACAGCATACCTGTTGTTGAAGTTTTTCCATGAGCTCCTGCCACTCCCATGCTGACAAAGTCGCGCATAAAACTACCTAGGAATTCGTGGTAACGTTTGTAGCTGATACCATTTTGGTCCGCATAGGCAATTTCAACGTTGTTATCTGGACGGAAGGCATTTCCCGCGATAATCTCCACATCACCTTGTAGGTTCTTTTCATCAAAAGGAAGAATCGCAATCCCTGCCTGCTCTAGTCCACGTTGAGTAAAGTAATATTTTTCAACGTCTGAACCTTGAACCTTGTGTCCCATTTGGTGCAACATCAAGGCTAGGGCACTCATCCCTGATCCCTTGATTCCAATAAAATGATATGTTTTTGACATGCTTTTCTCCCCTACTCAGTAATTCTTGTCAGATTCAACTCTTGGGCAACCTGACGTTCCTGTTCTGTTTGCTTATTCTTTTTATTATAGATTTGACTCTTCTTTAGAAAATCGTAGTTGTTCTTTTTAGCTTTTTCCGTTTGGTTTTTCGGAGTTGGATTCGCCACTTGGCCAACCTCCTCAGCTAAGATATAGTGAGACTGGCTCAAGTTTTTACTAAATTTCGCAAACTCACCAGGATTTTCCTTTTGAAATGGTGCTGTTGGTTGGTTTCCTTGACGAACAAGTGTTGAACCATTGTGTCGTCTAGTATGACTAACATCTTGAGTCAAATACTTGGCTGAGCGTTTCTTCTTCAAGTCCGCACGCGCCTCTTCTCGAGCCAACTCTGCATAAGTCTTTTCAACTTTTTTAGGTTCTGGGCTTGGCTTTGACTCCTTATTAACCACTGGAGAAACTACGGTTTCTTCCTCATTGATAGGAGACCATTCCAAATAGTTCTTATCACGGTAATCACCTTTGATATTGCTAATAAAGTCTGACTCATCGTACAAGTCCATGACTGGCATTTTTGTCAGCATGATCTCGTCATCTGACACCAATGGAAATCGATCTTGTTTCATTTTGTATTTCCTTTCAACACTTCATTATAGCGTATTGTCTTGATTTTTCAAGTGCTGGCTTCAGAAATTCCCAAAATTTCACGAATTTCTGCCAAACTGAGACTCGCACGTGACTCCGTACCATCTAAAACTTGGGAAACCAAATGTTTCTTTTGTTCTTGAAGTTCTTGGATTTTTTCTTCAATGGTCCCCTTGGTAATCAAACGATAGACCTCGACCATCTGCTCCTGTCCCATTCGGTGGGCTCGTCCGATAGCCTGGGCTTCGACAGCGGGATTCCACCAGAGGTCAACCAAAATAACCGTATCAGCCCCCGTTAGATTGAGACCAACACCACCCGCCTTCAGAGAGATGAGAAAGGCATCTCTCTCCCCTTGGTTAAAGGCCTTGGTCATCTCCTGTCTGTCTTGAGCAGGAGTTGAACCTGTGATTTTGAAGGAGGTCAAGCCCAAGTCTGGGAGTTCTTGCTCGATTTTTTCCAACATTCCTTTGAACTGGGAGAAAATCAAGACCCGATGCCCACCATCAGCCACTTGTAGCAATAAATCTCGGAGACTATCCAATTTACCACTAGCTCCTTGGTAATCGTCCATAAAGAGAGCTGGCGTATCGCAGATCTGGCGCAAACGCATGAGACCAGATAAAATTTCTACCCGACTTCTCTGGAATTCTTGATCTGTCACTTGCGCTAGGCGGTCTCGCATCTGTTGCAACTGGGCGAGATAGATGGCCTTCTGCTGATCTTCCAGTTCATTTTTATAGACGACTTCGATCAGATCAGGCAGTTCTGTAAGGACTTCTTCTTTCTTACGCCTCATAACGAAAGGCTTGATAAACTGCGCGACTCGCTCAGCCGGTAATTTCATAAACTCCTTTTTACTTGGTAAGAGCCCCGGTAGCACAATTTGAAAGATAGACCACAACTCTCCTAAATGATTTTCGATGGGGGTACCTGACAAAGCAAAAACTGCTGGCACCACAAACTGGCGCAAACTCTGAGCAATCTTTGTTTGGGCATTTTTCATGACCTGAGCTTCATCTAAGAAGAGAAAATCAAAAGCCATTTCTTGATAAAGCTCGCTGTCTTGACGAAAGGTGGCATAGCTAGTCACATAGATTTGGTGATTTTCAGAAAGAATTGCTTCTCGATTCGCTTTCAAACCATGAACGACAGCCAAATCCAACTGTGGTGCAAATTTCCTGAATTCATCTGCCCAGTTATAGATCAAACCTGACGGCGCTATAATCAAGACACGACTATCTTCTGTCACCTGACTAGTCAAAAAAGCGATAGTTTGCAGTGTTTTTCCCAGTCCCATATCGTCTGCCAAGATGCCTCCAAAGCCATAGTGATGAAGCATCTGGAGCCAACGAACACCCTTTTCCTGATAATCTCTCAAACTCGCCTGAACCTGTATATCTCCCAAAGGAAAATCCTCTGGATGAGTCAAATCATGAGCTAAATGCTGAAATTCTTCCGAGAAGGAGATCCTGTCTTGACCTTCAAACAACTGAGACAAACTATAAGCTAGGGATTTCCGAGCCTGAAAAGAACCATCTTTTAGCTCAACCCCCAGTTCCTGCAAATTTTGACGAATCTGCTTGGTTTCCTCATCAAAAAAGTACACTTGGTCAGAAGAACTGATATAGAAATCCTGATTGCTGGTCAGGGCTTTAAGAGCTTGATCAATCTCTTCTTGGGCAATCCCTTGGAAATCAAATTGGATTTCCAACAGTCCTCCCTTGGACTCAATCTGAACCTGAGGAGCTTGGATGCTGTAGAGCTGATTCATCTCATCAGACAAGAAAACCTGACCCAACTTCTCAAAAGCTGGAATCGTATGGTGAAAGAAAGAATAAACTGCCTCTGGCTTCAAAGCCTGTCTCCAAGACTGAAAATCAGCCTCAAAACCAGCCCCTAAACAGACTTGAAATAGTTGGTTTTCCAAGACAGCATCGCTTGAAAATGGTAATTGTTCCAGCTGTTGACGACTAGTTACCTTAACATCTCCATAGTCAAACTGGATATCCAAGCGGATGCGGCCGTCATCCTCCCTATCAAAGTAAAAGATTGGTGAAAAGGGTCTGATTTGCAAGCGTTCAGGAGCAGAAACTGTGCCCAGCTGTCCAAACAAAGGCAGACAGGCGGCTAGGCGGTCACGATCACTGTTGTCAAACTGGAGGCATTTTCTCCCTCTTTCCTCCTGAGGAAGCTCCTTGATTTCCTTTAGGAGGCTGATTTGTTTAGGATTTAAGAGATAAAGATTACCCTTACGAAAGAGAACCGCTCCCCCATAGAATACGTTGATTCGCTCAGTCTCAGAAATTTCCATCTCAAAATAATCGGGATACTCCTTCACGGAAAAAGAGAAAAGGTTTGCTTCTGGATCTAAATCATGAAAGAGAAGATTTTCATAACTAGTAATCTGGTGTTCGAAATGAAAATCCTCCAAGTTCATCAGCAACTCCACTCCCTGCTCAAAAAAGGTCAGAGGGAAAAAGAGGTGACGACCTTGATTGGGGAAAAAGAGCTCTTGACTCAGTCCCTCCTCAATCAAGCCACATAAAAAAGTAAGAACTTCTTGACTAGCTGTATCAAAAGCATCCCAAGACAAGTCATTTTCATAGTGTTTCCCAATCATATATGGCTTTCGATGGACCAAGACCTTCAAAAAGAGAGGGATGTCACGAATGACATAATATTTTTGACTATCAACTAAACCGATTCGGAGAGTCCAAAGGAGGCGATTGGTTCCAGCTTCTACCTGGCCTTGAGCCGACAAAGTGTAGATTTTCTCTCTCTTCTGAGGTTGGATCCGCTCCAGAAAACTACCACCAAAACCCACCTTGGTTTCGACCTCTTCTTGCTCTTCATGTCCTTTTTCTAAGGCTTGTAAAATCACCTGGCCTTCTTCGTCGTTCTTCAGATAATGCTCGAGCGCTGCGAGGTGAACACAGTAACCTCTTTTTTGGAAAAAATCGCAAGCACAAAAAACCAGATCATCCTCTAAACTGTAGCGCAAGTCTTCTCCCGCCACACGAGTATAGAGGCGATTCCCTTTTTCCTTGATAATCTCAATGTTGCCTGTTTCATAGAGTGCAACCCCCTCCATGCGCAACTTTCCCGGAATCAATTTAGCCATAGTTACCCCTTTATCTTATCTTTTCATTATACCACATTTTCCCCTACGAAAATAGCCTTCTAGGAAGACTTTTCTCCTAGAAGGCTCGATTTTTAAAGTGTAGCAAAAGTGGTCACGATGCGTTGGCAAACCTCTTCCAGTACTGACTTCGGCATAGCCACATTGAGGCGGGCATGAAGAGTTCCCTCCTCTCCAAAGTCCAAACCTCGATTCAAGATAACCTTGGCTTCATTCTTCAAAAGCTCTTGCAAGCGGTCATCCGTTAGGTCATAGGCTGAAAAATCAAGCCAGATCAAGTAGGTACCTTGCGGTTTCATGACCTTAATCTTGGTTTCGTTGCCCAAAACATCCACTACATAGTTAATGTGGTCCTCAATGACTTCTTTTAACTCTCCTAACCAGTCCTTACCATAACGGTAGGCAGCTTCTGTCGCCAAATAACCCAAGCCTGAGATTTCATGTTGGTTATTGGCCAACTGCCGTTTTTGGAAAGCAACACGAAGCTTGGGATTTTCAATAACTGCATAGGAATTCTTGGTCCCAGCAATATTAAAGGTCTTAGTGGCACTGCTCAAGATAAGGGCAAAGTCTTTAAAAGCTGGATCAATGGCATTGAATGACTGGTGTTTATGATCAAAGAGAGCCAAATCTTGGTGAATCTCATCTGAAACCAACAAAACACCATGTTTTTGGCAGAGATGCCCAATCTTTTCTAACACTTCCTTTTCCCAAACACGTCCACCAGGATTGTGGGGATTGCAAAGGATATAAAGCTTCACATCCTCTTCCACCAATTCCTTCTCCAACTGGTCAAAGTCAATCTCAAACAGCCCATCCTTTTCCACCAAAGAATTGGTAATCAATCTGCGATTGTTCAGTTTGACACTGCGAGCAAAAGGTGGATAGACCGGTGTGTTAATCAGAACAGCCTCTCCTTCTTTTGTAAAGGCTTGAATAGCTGTTGAAATGGCTGGTACCACTCCCTCTATAAAGACGAGGGCATCCTTGTCAAAGTGATAGCCGTGTTGTGTAGCTTCCCAGTCCTGAACCGACTCAATCAAATCATCACTAGCATAAGTATAGCCATAGACCAACTGATCTGCGTAGGCTTGTACAGCTCGTCGAACCTCAGGCAAAACCACAAAGTCCATATCTGCTATCCAGGCTGGTAGAACTTCGCGATCAGCTTCTGATTCTTTCCATTTATAGGTATGGTGCCCAAAACGATTGGGCAGGCTTGTAAAATCATATTTTCCCATATCTATCTTATCCTTCCAAAGCTTGGCGCAAGTCCGCAATCAAATCTCTAGCATCTTCAATCCCAATTGACAAGCGCAGGAGGTCATCTGTTAAGCCATAGGAATGGCGCACTTCTGCTGGAATATCCGCATGAGTCTGAGTTGTCGGATAGGTGATCAGACTTTCTACCCCACCCAAACTTTCCGCAAATGAAAAGACCTTGAGACTATTCAAAATATGAGGAATACGTTTTTCATCCACTACTTTAAAGGAAATCATACCCCCGCGTCCAGTATAGAGCACTTCCTTGACAGCAGGTGAATCCTTCAAAAAAGCAACCACTTCTTGGGCGTTGGCTGTAGAACGTTCCATACGAAGAGGTAGAGTTTTAAGACCACGAATCAACTGATAACTATCAAATGGTGACAAGACCGCACCTGTTGTATTGAGATTATAGAAAAGTTGTTCATATAGTTCTAAACTATTAGTCACAACCACCCCAGCCAAAACATCATTGTGCCCTGCTAAATACTTGGTGGCAGAATGAAGAACGATATCCGCACCATCTTCAATCGGACGTTGGTAAATCGGACTGTAGAAGGTATTGTCCACCACTACCTTGGCACCCTTGGCATGAGCTAGTTTGGCTAGTTTTGCAATATCAAATTCCAACATCAAGGGATTGGTTGGTGTTTCAATATAGAGAACATCCACATCTTTCTCCAACTCAGCAATCAACTCTTCTTCTGTATTGGCATAGGTAAAATGGAAACGGCCTTCCTGCTCCACTTGGTTGAACCAACGGAAAGAACCCCCATACAGATCACGAACAGCCAAGACTTTACTTCCTACTGGAAAAACACTAAAAGCCAGTACAATCGCAGCCATTCCTGAGCTTGTCGCTAGGGCATAATCTGCTGATTCGATTGCCGCCAAGACTTCCTCCGCCTTACTGCGAGTTGGATTTTTAGTACGGGTATAGTCAAATCCCGTAGACTGACCGAACTCTGGATGCTGATAAGTGGTTGAAAAATGAAGCGGTGTTACCAAGGCACCTGTAGCCTCATCTGACTTGATTCCCGCCTGGGCCAAAATTGTGTTGATGTGTAGTTCTTTGCTCATACAATACCTCCAAATCTATAGTAACTATTGTACCACTTATTTTCACTAACTTATTTTCTTGTTTTCAAGAGCTAGTTATAGTTTCAAACTATATAAAAACGATAGTTCCTTGAGAAACTATCGTTTTTCCTGTTGAATAGACTGGTTATTTAACGTGTTTTGCCAGTTCTTCTTGGGCTTTTTTATTTGATTCTTCTTTTTCTTTCAGCCATTTTTCTTTAGCTTTTTCATACTCATCAGACGTTACAGTCTTATCTTGCAACTTGAGATACTTGTATGATTCGACACCCTTATTTCCAGCTTGTGAGAATGGCGATGAGAATGGAACTGTCTTTCTCAAGGTCGGTGTTCCACCCTGAGAAACGTTTGGAATAGCAAGGGCGCTATCAACGAGCCAAGCTTGAACTTCAGCATATTTTTCATAACGTTTTGCTGGTTCTTGCTCCTTGTTCGCTTCTTCTAACATTTGAGTGTAAGTATCCAGACCAACTGCCTTAGCCTTGTCATTGACCTCACCTGGTTCTAGACCAAGGTTTTGCAACATACCACCGTTATTGACATTTAGGATATCTAGATAGCTTGATGGATCCAAGTAGTCCGCACTCCAACCGCCATTATAGATATCAAAGTCTTTTTGAGCTGCAGTTTGAGCGAGGTAGCTAGAGTTGTTAAACTCATCTGTTGATATCTGTTGGATATCGATAACCACATTCTCAGCTCCTAGAACAGATTCGATGGATTGTTTCAAAGAGCTTGCTTCAAGTACACCTTTTTTAGCTGATTGGTCTACAGATACATCCAAGTGGATTGGGAATTGCACACCCTTAGCTTCCAATTCTTTCTTAGCTTCTGCAAATTTAGCTTTAGCCTTGTCTACATTATGAAGTGAATCTTGGGCATCATCAAGACTAACATCTTTCCAGACGTTATCCAATTTATCCAATTCTGTCTTAGTAACTTGACCAAATGTTTGATCTCCTACTTGAACAAATGTTGGAGGAGTGAAACTTGTCCGTAACTTACGAGGTCCTACTTCATCACCAAATACTTGAGAGACAGCAGCCTTACGATCTGCTCCAAAAGCCAAGGCTTGGCGGAAATCTTTGTTCAACAAAGCTTTCTTAGTAGATGTCTTTTCTTCGTCCGTTGTTTTAGAAGTATGGTTATAGGCTACACGGTCAATATTAGTTGAAATGTAGTAGCTACCTCCTCTTTGTTGACCATACACAATGTTGTCTTTGTATTTTTCTTTGAATCGCTCATAGTTTGCAGAATTCTTAAAGAGCGGAGCTGCTGGGTAGTGTCCTTCATCAAAACCACGACCAAGAGAGTCTGCATCTTGACCATCAAAGAAGGATAACTTGATATCATCAATAAAAACATTTTGTTTATCCCAGTAGTTTTGATTTTTGGTCATTTCGATAGAAGACTTAGATGTAAGACCTTTTAGAAGATAAGCCCCATTGTAAAGAATGCTTGTTACATCAGTCGCCTTACCAA
>ERZ772807.1030-NODE-1030-length-15936-cov-4.540016_pt1 | contig 15936 bp, 14 predicted proteins | sample MGYA00511472_ERZ772807 | MGnify/ENA primary metagenome ERZ772807 (study PRJEB29015, sample SAMEA2737947) | human oral metagenome | biome: human oral; feature: human-associated habitat; material: dental | place: China | collected 2039 ...
TATCTTAAAAACAAAGACTACGCAGTTTACTCCAAGCTCGTTAGCGAGTTAGGCTTAAGAGATAAATAATCCCCTTCGCTCGCGGCGGCATCTGCTTGCCTGCTGCGGTTTTATACACGGCGTCCGTCAAACGGCGGACGCTTTTTTTATGCCTGGAATTTCAGCGATTGCGGTTTTGAAATTCTAAAATGCAGTGTCGCCAAATTTTAACGTTTTAAAATTCATCCATCCGCCATTCGCTTGTCCGCAACGCCTTGTCTTGACGCAACATTTCTCGCTTCGGCGAACGCCTTTGTCTCGATGTAATGCTTTTGCTTTGCCGCAACTTTCTTGCTTCCTGCTAGTGGCTTGCAAAATTTTGACATTTTAAATTACGCCTATCGTTTTATTTTCGCCATTTAAATTATCTGAATTCTTATCGCTTGAATTGCCGCTGTTATTGCCGTTCGGATCTAAATTTTTTGCTCGGGTTGTCTAGCTCGCTTTTAAAATTTAAGCGAAAAATGCCGCCGCATCTATTTAAAATTTCGCTTTATAAAAAATTCAGCGAATTTTAATGGGGGGAGGCGTACTATTCACGAATTTTATTTTTAATTAAAGGATTATTAATGGATTATTTTCACGGCATCGCAATCAACGCAAAAAAAGAGGTGCTTACGAATATGAGTAGTGAAACCGATACGAATGTGTATGGCTCAAGTAGTGGTGACATTGTTTATGGTGGTAGAATTAATACCAATACGACAGCTTTATACGACTACTAGAACTAGCACCACGCACACGCATATATGGACTTTTCAGCTTAAAGGACTGGGTAAGGATTTATTTAGGGTGGCTTTAGGTGAAAATTTCGCAATTGTAGATGGCGATGAAATGGCTGGTTATGCGGAAAGAAACGGCGGTTATATGGATTGTGGCGTTACTAAAAATGTAACTAGAAATATAAGCAACGAAAATCAAATCTTGGCTGACACCGAAAGTCTTAAACCTAAATTTGCCGCTGACTTGGTATTTTATGGCGTCATTGCAGGTGGAGTATTAGGTCTTATATGCAATGGGCTTTATTTTCAATGGTCTTATATCGCGTCGTTTATAATAGGTGCGATAGGCGGCGATATTTTGACATCTAAAACTTATAAGTTATTAGTTTATAACAAGAAATTACGCGAATATGAAGGAATTTTAGATGACACAAAGCGCTTCTTAGACGATTTTGAAAATCGCGTTGCAGGTGAAAAAGTCAACGAAGAAACAGGGCTAATCATAAACGCAAGCCCTCAAGAACAAATTGAAGTAACTTCAGAGGCGCAGCAAATAAAGACGAAATAGCTTTAAAATTTTAGTCGCATTTGAAGTTATATTTTTCGTGCGGTTTGAAATTTACTTAGAAAAAAGTGTCAATATACTAAAACTAAATTTTATCCTTTCGGGCGTGCGATTCGAAACTATACGCACGCCTTATTTTCAGCGTATAAGGTTGTTTTAAAATCCTAGTACATACAATTTTAAAATTCTATTACTATGAAAATTGTAAAAATCCAAAAATATGCAAATTGCAAATTTCTTGTTTTGTATAAATTTAAAGCCTATTTAAACGCCGCGAAGCTCATAAAATTCGCCCATTTAAAAATACTCTCGACGCGCTTAAAGCCCGCGCCCAGCGCCAAAGCGCGGTTTTCCGCTTCGGTGTAGGGCACTAGCACGTTTTCGAGCGCCTCGCGTTTTTGCGCGATCTCGTAGCGCGAATAGCCTTGCGTGCGCTTGTAATCCTCGTAAATTTCGATCATCTGGCGCGCGAGCGCAGGCTCTTCGTAGACGATCTTTTCGCTAAAGATCAAAACCCCGCCCTCGCGCAATCCGTCGTAAATTTTACTCACGAGCGCGGCGCGGCGCGGCGGCCTGATGAACTGCAGAGTGTAGTTTAAAATCACGGCGTCGCAGTCCGCGAGGTTCGCATCCAGCACGTCCGATACGCTAAGCTCGAGCTCGGCGCCGAATGCCGCCGCCTTAGCGCGAGCGTTTTGTATCATCGCCTCCGAGCTGTCGATGCCGCACAGCCGCAGATCGGGGCGCAGCGCAAACAGCGCCAGCAGCGCGGTCGCAGTCGAGCAGCCAAGATCGATCACGCGCGCCTTTTGCGGCAGTATCCGCGCCAAAAGCTCGCTGCTAAGCCGCGTGCTTGCCTCATAAAACGGCACGCTGCGCCCGATCATATCATCAAAAACCGACGCGACGCTGGCGTCAAACTCAAACTGTTTTTTGATAGGCTCTTTAAAAATTTCGTCTTTCATCCGTTTCCTTTTTAGTTTCGCTATTCGCACAGCACTCGATTTATACTTCCTACGCATGCTAAACGCAGAATTCTCACGCCGTGCTTTCTGCACTTACGCGACACTCTATTTGCGACCGCTACGCATGGAATTTTTGCGCTTAGTTTGCCTCGCGCGAAGCATACCTAAATTTTAAACGCAGCATGAGCGCTTTTGATGCAAGCGAGCTGCATCCCAGTTTGCGCCCAACTTCTAGCCCGGACACGCTCGATGCATGATTAAATTTCACGTCTTGCTTGACACGCCTTAAAATTTCACGCCGTGCAAATACGTCCTTAAAATTCTACGCCGTATTTAGCGGGCTTTAGAATTTCGCAGTGTTAAATTTCACGCCGTCAAATCTCGCACTGCCAAAACAGCTCCTTTAAATTCTTTAATTACGAACTTAAACTAAAAGCATAGCCAAAGCTATATTGGTAGAATTTCGCGCCCATTTTGCGATTTTATGCGCCGCAAAAATAGAGGCGCTTGGTAAAATTTACGTTTGACTATGCGCATAATTTAGCCGCTTGGCTCTTGCTCGGCAGCTTATCCCTGCTAAATTTTAAAGCTTCGCAGCGCAACTAAGATTTTTTATCGCCCTTAATTTTTGGCGCGGCTTGCACTTGCCTTGTTTTGCATGAGCTGAAGCTCAAGGTGCGTTAAAGTCCTGCAGGCGGTACGTCGTTAAAATTTAACGACTTTTTAGCAGCTTGCGCGCCGCTTTTGTGTACACTTCCCATATGGCATCGCAGACGCAGGCGGTGCACCAAGTATTCTCAATGACAACGGGCACACGACTTTTATACGGGACGACGCAGACGACTCATTTAATGCGCCTAGATGCAAAACGCGGGCAGACACATCAAATTTCAAGCACACAGCCCGCAAATTTCATCTTTAAGCTTACAAGCTGTAGATTAAAATTTGCGGCTTCGTAATACCGCCTCCGCCTCCGAAGCGTCTTTTAAAATCTGCTCCTTAAGCTGCGCTAGATCGCTAAATTTGCGATTTTCGCGCAGGAACTTTATAAATTTCACGCAGGCAAATTTCGCGCCGCTGTTTTTGTCCGCAGCCTCTAAATTTTTATTTTCGACGCCCAAGCTCTCGCTCGCCGCAAAATTTTGCGTAGAAATTTCTACTGAATTACACGCCGAAATTTCATCTAAATTTTGCGCAAAATGTGCGGCTTGCCCCCCGCAGCACGGCGCGCGATCTTGCGCGGAATTTAAACCAGCCTCAAAACCCACGAAGTCCCCCAAAATGTGCGTTTCAATCGCAAAAGCTCCGTCGGTGCTGAGCCTGTGCCCCAAGAAGCTCACGCTTGCAAATTCCTTGCTTCCGGCGCGTGCTAGGCTCGCATATACGCCGCTTTTTGGCATAAAATAGCCGCTCGCATCAAGATTTAGCGTCGCTACAAACTCCCGCGCGCCGCGCCCCTGACCGCGCACGATTCGCCCGCAGATCTCGTAATCTCGTCCTAAAAGCTCCGCCGCCTCTTCGCATCTACCACGCGATAAAAGCTCCTTGATCCTGCTTGAATGCACGCCGCCGCCGCTTAAGCAAAACTCCCCTAAGACGCAGGTTTGCCCGCAAAATTCGCGCTGCAAAAACTCCGCTCCCCAGGCTCGATCGCGCCCGAACCGAAAATCCTCACCGACGACAATTTTTTGTAAATTTATGAAATTCTGCCTTAAAAGTGCGATAAATTCGCCTCCGCTAAGGCTTTTAATAGCGCGTAGATCGCAATAAAAAATCTTTTTGTCCGTAAATGCCTGTCGTGACGCAAAAGGGGTGAGCTTCGTGCCACCACCTGCTAGGATTACGATTATTGCGCCTTGCTCGCCTAGGCGCTCAAATAATTTTTGATGTCCAAGGTGCATGCCGTCGAAGTTACCGATCGCTACGGCGCGCACATTATCGCGGTTTGCGCCTTGCAGCGTTGCGAAAATCTCGCCTCGTGCGAACTGCTCGCTTAGGCGCGCACGCAGCACTTCCGCACAAGCAGGAAGCGTGCCTTGAGCTTGCGCGTCTACGCCATTGCCGCAAGCGTCGTTATAAACCGTTTTACTGCCAAAAGTCGTTTCATTGTTGCAAGAGGTGTCGGTGTCTGCTTCATCTGCGCGGTGCGCATCGCCGGTTTTGTTTTCGCTCAACTCTTGCCTTGGGCGTTTGATATTTTGAGATGAATTTTCCCCATTGCTTGTGGAATTTTGCTCCGCAAAATTTTGCAAGCTGGAATTCTGCGATACGAAATTTTGTTCTTTAAAATTCCGCAGCGAAGCCCCTGTATGGTCTTTACATGATTTTTGATTAGCCATTATTGCTGCTTCGTCCAGACGATTTTTTTGGTGTCGTAGCCGCTGTGCTTCGCCTTTTTCAGATAGAGGATGCGGATCGGCTCGGGCAGGGTTTTGGTGCGCGAGAGGATGTAAAGCTCGCTCGTATCGGCGCCGAAGATCAGGGCGTAGCGATAGTCGCCGTCTACCTGCGCCACGCGGTAGAGTGAGTCTGAAATCAGGCCTTTTTGATAGAGCAGGCCTACGTTTTTATCGCCCGCAAACTCCAACACGTGCTGCTCGTTTTCGATCTTTCCCGAGCTTGTTTTGGCGGTTTTTAGAAGATTGATCGTAGAGTTTTTATCGATAAAGCACTCGTATGCGGTGTTTTGCAGCTCGCCGCCGCCCTTCATACGAGCGATCTCATACCAGCCGCCGCTAAATTTAGCGATGTCGAAGTTTTTTACGATCGGCGCTTTGGGATTTAAGCTTTTGGCGCATGAGCCCAAAAATAGCGCGCAAAACGCCAATATAATTAAGTTTTTAAATTTCATCGTTCATCCTTTTTAGAAGATAGAAAAATTCCCTATTTCCCTCTTTACCCGTGATTTTGCAGGCGCTAGCGTGCAGCACAGCAAGCCCCAGCTCGGCGCATAGCCGCTCAAATTTCGCTCGCGCGGCGCACACCGCTTTTTCGTCCTTGAGCACGCCTTTTTTATTTCGCTTGATCTCCGCGCCGACCTCAAATTGCGGCTTAAATAGCACGATGAGAGAGCTTTTTGCAAGGCTTGCGAGGCTTTTTAAGATCAAATTTAGCGAGATGAAGCTCACGTCGCAGGTGATGAGATCAAATTTCTTCTTGCTTGCAAACTCCCTGATGTCGGTGTTTTCGCGCACGATCACGCGAGGATCGCGCCGCAAAATTTCGCTTAGCTGCGAGCTGCCGACGTCAAGCGCGGTCACGCTCTTTGCGCCGCGCTGCAATAAAATCTGCACAAATCCGCCGGTACTGCTGCCCACGTCCAAAACATCGGCTCCAGCTAAATTTAAAATATCTTTTTGCGAGGGCTTTGTTTGTGCTAGCTTCGCGCTGCCTTCACTGCAGCACGCGCCCGCATTGCCGCCCGATTTGGAGGCTTTCGCCGCATTTAAAATCTCTGGCGTCTCGGCGCCAGCATCCATTTGCAAAAGTCCTGCCGTCTCGGTGCCTGTGCTCATCTGTAAATATCCCTCTGTTTGCTTGCCTGCATCGGTTTGCAAAAGTTTCGCCGTTCCGGCGCTGGTTTTTGCGGTACGGATCGCCGCGGTATTTGTTTCTGCGATCTTTGCCGCCGTCGCACTTGTAATTTCGGTCGTCTCGTTTGCGCTCAAAATTTTATCCGTAGCCGCAAAATCTGCACTTGAAATTTGCGTCGTTACTTCGCCTGCTTTTTGCGTCGCTACCTCGCTTTTCCATTGTATCGCTGCCGCTTTGCTATCCGCGCTCTTTGCGGCACTGCACGGCTTTGAAATTTCTGCCGCCGAGCTAGGCAAATTTGCGCCACAGCTTGCTAAAAGCCCGTTTTCGGCGAGCTCGTCCAAAAAGCCTGCAAGCTTGAGCGCGCCCCTGCTTACGTAAATTTGCTCGGCAGTACTGATTTCGCCGCTCTGCTCAGGCGCGATCTGCGCGGAGGGTCTGTTTTGCACGGCGCCTCGCAGCAAAATTTTATCCTGTTTTATCAGTGCGGCAGCCTGATTTCTACTGATTTTAAGCGTATTTGCGACGAGCAGATCAAATCTCATTTTGTCTCTTCTCCGCGCGGCGGTGAAATTTTAAAGCTTGCGCAGTTTTTGCACGGCCTAGAGCTTAAAATTTTATCGCGCAAAGCAAAGTCGCGTACAGCAGCACCGCAAGGCTCAAACTTTAACCCGCGCGGTGCCGTAAATTTAGCCATACCGCGCATTGTAAATTTTAACTCGCCGTGCGTTGTAAATTTTATCTTGCCGCTAGCGAAAATTTTAAAATTTTTCCTATCGGCGCAGTGTTTGAGCGGCGCAAAATTTGAGATATTCTTGCTTGCAGCCGTATCTATCGGCATCGTGCGCGCCGTTTTAGCGCCGCTGCAGGTATAGCCCGTACGTCTCGTAGAAACCGCCTCTCGATTTGTCGCTTTTGCCACTTGCTCGTGCGTTACAAAATTTTTAAAATTCTCGCGCTTTGTAAAACGCGCAAGCGCCGCAGGGCGGAGATTGCTTTTAAAATTTAATCCCGCGCCGTTTGCGTGCAGGTTCGGCACCAAACAAAAAACCTTCACTCGCCGCTCCCCGCAAGCGCTTCAGGCTTGCTCTTGTTAGGCGAATTTGCACCGGGCGTCGCCAGGCTCGCAAGCGTTTCAAACTCGCTCTCGTTGATCACCCGTACGCCAAGCGAGCGAGCTTTTTGCAGCTTGGAGCCCGCTTCTGCGCCTGCGAGCACGAAGTCGGTCTTGGCAGATACCGAGCCCTGCACCTTCGCGCCCATCGCCAAAAGCCTAGCCTTAAACTCGTCGCGCGGACGGCTGAGCGTGCCGGTGATGACGACGCTGCGGTCTGTGAAAACGCTTTTGACGGTCTGCGCCTTGGGTGCGCGCGGCGTGATGATTTCGCTTAGATTTAGAATTTTTTCGCGATTTATCTTGCAAAACTCCGCTAGACTTCTTGCCATCGCCTCTCCAAAGCCCTCCAGGCGTAGAATTTCATCCTCGCTCGCATCCAGCCAATCCTGCCCGAACGCCGCGGCGATCTTGCGCGCGGCTACCTCGCCGATGTGCTCGATCCCCAAAGAAGCGATGAAGCGCTCAAGCGGCGCGTTTTTGCTCGCATTTATTGCGCCCAAAAGGTTTGAAATTTTTTTATCCGCAAAGCCCTCAAGATCCGCCAAATCCTGCGCGCCGAGGGCGTAAATGTCGCCGATCTTTGAAATTTTGCCGCTTTCAAAAAGCTGCGTGATCGTCGCATCGCTTAGCCCTTCGATATTCATGCATTTTTTGGAGCAGAAATAGATCAGCGAGCCTATCACGCGCGCCTTGCAATCGAGGTTTTGACACTTTATGAGCGCGCCTTCGTCAAGCAATTTCTCGCCGCAAACCGGACAGCGATCCGGGCGCGAAATTTCGCTCTGCGTGCCGTCTCTGCGCTGTTTGTAAACGCTCGTGATCTTCGGGATCACGTCGCCGCTGCGGATGATGCCCACGAAGTCGTTTTTCATCAGCCCCAGCCGCGCGATCTCGTCGAAATTATGAAGCGTCGCGTTTGAAACGTTCGCGCCGTCGATATTTACGCTATCTACGACGGCTACGGGGGTGACCGCGCCGGTGCGGCCGACCTGCAGATTGATCTCGCGCAGCCGCGTTACCTTTTCGACCGCGGGGAATTTATACGCGACCATAAAGCGCGGGAATTTCACCGTATAGCCCATCTGGGCGCACTTTGAAAGCTCGTTTACGCGGATTACCATGCCGTCTAGCATCAGGTCTTTGCTCGCGCGCATGCTATGCAGCGCCTCGTACGCGCTCCTGATCTCGCTTGCGCTCTTGCAGATGCGGCAAAACTCGTCGCGCAAAAAGCCGAGACTGCGCACAAACTCCATTATCTGCGAGTGCAGTGCAAAGCTTAAGGAATGCTCGCCCACCCCCCACGGGATAAATTTTAACTTTCGCTTCGCTACGATCGCGCTATCTAGCTGCCTTAGGCTGCCTGCAGCGGCGTTGCGCGGGTTTGAAAATAGGCTCTCGCCGTTTGCGGCGCGCTCGTCGTTTAGCGCGTCAAAATCGCTCTTTGCGATCAGCGTCTCGCCGCGGATCTCGATCCTTTGCGCGTAGGGGATCTGAAGCGGCACCGATTTGATCGCTCTTGCGTTTTGCGTCACGTCCTCGCCTATAAGCCCGTCGCCGCGCGTCGCCGCGCTTATCAGCACGCCGCCTTCGTAGGTCAAATTTAAGCTCGCGCCGTCAAATTTCGGCTCGACGTAAAACTGCGCGCCGCTCTTCTCGCCGCGAGCTAGCCACGCCAAAAGGTCCGCGTCGTCGAAAACATCCTCCATCGACCACATCTGCGCGCCGTGAGCGAGCTTGGAAAAGCCCTCGCTGATCGCGCCTCCGATGCGCCTTGTGGGCGAGTAGGACAGCGTGAGCTCGGGATTTTGCTCCTCGAATTTCTCCGCTTGCGAATAAAGCTCGTCGTACTCCTCGTCGCTTGCGATCGGTTTATCGTCAGTGTAATATGCCCGCGCCCACGCATTTAGCGTATCTACTGCGGATCTGTATTCATCGTAATTCATCTTGCGCTCGCATCTTTAAATTTTAAAATTCCATGCGCCGCTAAAATTTTACGTCGTGTTAGAATTTTACGCTCAGCGGCAGGCCCCTGCGTCCCAAACACTGCGCCGTATAACGAGTAAATTTTAAATTCCATTGCCGAACTCCTTTAGCGCGCGCTCGTAATCAGCCGGCGTGTCGATACCGATGCTCGCGGTTTTTATTTCAAGCATCGCGATCTTCTCGCCCGCGCTTATGGCGCGAAGTTGCTCGAGTTTTTCGGTATCTTCCAGCGCCGAGGCGGGCAGGGCGCAAAACCGCTTTAAATTTCGCACGCTGTATGCGTAGATACCGATGTGTCCAAGGTAGCACTCGCATGCCGCGCGCGGGTAGGGGATGAGCGAGCGCGAAAAATAGATCGCAAAGCCCGCATTATCAAGCACTAGCTTGACTAAATTCGGATCCTCCGCCGCCTGAGGGCTTATATATTTGTAACAGCTAGCCATGAATGCGCCCTTTTGCGTGATCATGGCGTTGGCGAAATCTTTAAATTTAATCAAATTTTCGCTCTCAAAAAAGGGCTCGTCGGCTTGGATATTGATGATGATCTCGTTCTCCGCAAGCGCCGCGTTTGCGACCGCTTCAGCGATGCGATCGGTGCCGCTTTGATGCTCGCGCGCGGTGAGAACGGCGTCAAAGCCGTAATCTTGCGCGATCTTTAAAATTTGCGGCTCATCTACGGCGATTAGCACGCGGTCTGCCTTGGCGGCATTTTGAGCCGTTTTGATAAACATCGGCACGCCGTCAAACTCACATAAGATTTTATTTTTAAAGCGCGTCGAAGCAAGGCGCGCTGGGATTACTATCATTTTTTTATCCACTCCATTATGGCGTTTTTGATCTCGCTTTGCTCCACGACGCTAGAATGCACCTGCGGCGCGCTAAAAAGGCGCGAGATCTGCGGCGGAATGTCGCTGCGAAATTCCTTCGAAAGCGCGATCATATCGGCTCGCTCGTCCTCGCAAGCTCTACCTTTAATCGCGCCGATCATCGACGGCGTAAATTTAATCCACTTCGCGGTCGAGATGACGAGATTTAGGCGGCTTTCGTCAAGTAGCTTGAAGCAGGTCGCCGTGTGCGGATCGATCAGCACGCCGCGGCTGCTCTCTTGCTTGATAAACTTAGCGCACTGCGTATCGTCGCAAAAATCCGCCTCAAAGACCTCCTGCAGCTTCGCAAGCTCGCTCGCGCTAAGCTTATAAAATTTATCTCGCGCCAGGCTCTGCATCAGCTCGCTCGTGCGCGCATCGCCGAACATATCGCTAAGCAGCCGCTCGACGTTGGAGCTAATCAAAATATCCATCGCAGGGCTAATCGTGCGGATGAGCTCGCGCCCGCGCAGATCGTAGATGCCGCGCGTAAAAAGCTCGGTCAGGATATTGTTCGCGTTTGAAGCGATCTTGATTTTGCCGATCTTTGCGCCCATTTTTTTGGCGAAATACGCTCCCAGCGCGTTGCCGAAATTCCCGCTAGGCACTATGACGTCGAAGCTGCTAAATTTAGCGCTATGTTTTGCGCTCTGCGCGCCGCTTACACTCGCCGCGGCGCCAAAATTTTTGCCGCACGCCTGGCACTGATCGCTTTGGTTTAAATTTTGCTCGGGGCTCAATACGCCGTGCTTTGAGAAATAGATACTAGCGTAGAGGTAGTAGATGATCTGAAATAAAATCCTGCCGAAATTTACCGAGTTTGCGGCGCTTAGATTTAAATTTGCTCGCGCGAGCTCGTTTTTGAAATCATCGTCAGCCAGAAGCGATTTTAGCGCGCGTTGCGTATCGTCGAAGTTGCCGCGCACGCCTAAAATTTTAAGATTTGCCGCGCTTTGTTTGACCATCTGCTGGCGCTGTATCTCGCTCGTGCCGCCCTGTGGGTAGAGGCAGACCGCTTTGATATTCTCATCGTCCGCAAAAGCCTCCAGCGTCGCAGGCCCCGTGTCGCCGCTCGTAGCGCACATTATTAAAAATTTTTCATTCCTGGATTTTGCGATGCTTTTTAAAAGCGCGCCGAAGGGCTGTAGCGCCATATCCTTAAACGCGAGCGTCGGGCCGTGATAAAGCTCCAAAATATAGGCGTTTTCGCTTAGTTTTTTGATCTGGACGGGGCAGGCGGGATTTTCAAATTTATCGTAGCGCTTTAGCGCGTCCTCAAAGACCTCGCTGCTTACGTCAAAATCGAAACTCTCGATGATTTTAAGCGCGATCTGTTTGTAGCTCAGATCCTCGCACTGCTTAAAAAAATCCTCGCTCAAAAGCGGCAGCCTCTCGGGGCTAAAAAGCCCGCCGCCGCTCGCGCTCGGATTTAGCAGCGCGTAGCTAAGATCCGCTTTTTGCGAAAAATCTCTCGTTGAAACCAGTTTCATCTTTTTCCTTTTTAAAATTTTAAAATTTACGCCCGCCTAGGCGCTTTAAATTTGATCGCTTAGACTACTTGCGCGGACTTGCGGCGTTGCCGCTTTAAGCCTGCCGCCTCCGCGCTCGCGCCTAAATTTCTTCCTTTATCAAACTTCCTATACCGCCGTCCGTGAAAAGCTCAAGCAGGATCGAGTGCGGAATTTTGCCGTTGATGATATGCGCGGCACTTGCGCCGTTTCGCACGCATTGCAGGCACGCATCGACCTTTGGGATCATGCCGCCTGCGATCGTGCCGTCCTTTTTAAGCTTCGAAATTAGCGCGGCATCAAGCTTGCTGATTAAATTTCCCTCTTTATCGAGCACTCCGTCAATGTCGCTTAAAAATATCGCCTTGCTCGCTTTTAGCGCGGCTGCGATCCTGCTGGCGCAGAGATCGGCGTTGATATTAAAGCTCACGTTTTCGTCCGTCTCGCCGCCCGCAAGCGGGGCGATTACCGGCAGATAGTCCTTTTGCAGCAGGTCGTTTATCAGCTTGGTGTTTACCTCGGTGATCTCGCCTACGAAGCCGTATTTTTTCTCATCGAGGAATTTTGCCCTCAAAAGCCCGCCGTCCTTGCCGCTGATACCGATCGCGGGCGCGCCGTTTTGGTTCAAAAGCGCCGTGATCTCTTTATTTACCGCGCCGCTTAGCACCATCTCGGTAATTTCGATCGCGTCTTTACTCGTTACGCGAAGACCGTCCTTAAACTCGCTCTGCACGCCGATCTTATCCAGGGTCTGATTGATCTTTTTGCCGCCGCCGTGCACGACGATGATCTTGATGCCGACCATATGCAAAAGCACGATATCGCGGGCAAAATCAAGCTTGAGCGCATCGTCGGTTTGCGCCGCGCCGCCGTATTTGACGACGAAAATTTTATCTCTAAATTTACGGATATAGGGCAGCGCGGAGATGATTACTTCGGCGGTTTTGCTCTTTTTTATCATAAAATTCCTTTAAAAACCTTATTTTATCATAGCTTGGTTTATGTAGTTTTGAATTTCGCGGATAAAGTTTTCGCTTAGCTTTAAATTTAGCAAAATCACCGAAATTTCCGCGCTCAAATCCCTCAATTTCACGTAATCTTTCGCCGTGCATAGGATATGTTCCGCATCCTCGCGCCTTAGCAACTCTAAAATCTGCTCTTTTTTGAAATCGTAATGATCGGGGAAAAACGCGTGCGCTTTTACAAGCGGCAAAAAGCGCTGCAAGCGCCAAGGTTTGGCGATAGCGCTGATTAAGATCGTGCGGGATCTCTCAAAGCTCACTTCTTTGGAATTTAAAATTTTATCTGCAGCCGCAGGGTTTAAATTTGAAATTTCATCCACGGCGCGATTTAAATTTAAATCCGAAATTTTATCCGCGGTGGAATTTAAAATTTTATCCGTGCCGTTTAGTGCGCCTTGCAGATCCGCCGCCGAAATGATCTTAAAGCCCTGCGAAATGTCGCTTTGTGCGGGTATGAAATCCGCAAATTTATAAAAAAACGGCGGGTAGCGATACGCGGCGAATGGCAGGCAAAATGGCAGCTTCGGCACGCTTTGCGGGCGCAGCAAGATATCAAATTTAGAGATATTAAATTTAGAAAATCCGTCGTCTAAGATCACCAGCTCAAAGCCGAGAGTTTGCGCGCGCAAAATCCCTGCGGCGCGATCTTCGCTGATGATCACGTTTGCGCCGCGCAGAAACAGCGCGTATTCCATCGCCTCATCGCCGCTTTGTCCCACGTCGCAAAGTATCCGCCCGCCGAGTGCTACTTCGAGCAAGCCTCTGCTTTTGCGCCCGTATCCGCGAAGAATGATGCAGGTTTTAAGCTTCCCGCTAAATTCTTTAAAAAGCGCCCGCACCAGCGGGGTTTTGCCGCTTCCGCCGAGGGTTAAATTTCCGACGCTGATTATTGGAATTTTAAATTTTTGCGGCTTAGCAAAGAGCCTTTTTAGGCAGACGATAAGCGTATAAAGCAGCGATAAAGGCGCTAAAATCACCCCTAGCGCAAGCCATGCGGGGCTCGGGTCGTATAAGTTTCGCTCGATTAGGAGTTTAAACACGATTTTGCGCTATCTCTTTGATCTGCTCGCAGATGTAGCTCACATCGTCGTCGCTAAGCGCCGTGTAGATCGGCAGGGATAAAATTTGCTGATAGTTTTTAAGCGCATTCGGGAAATCATTGACCTTGTAATTATATTTGCTTTTGTAGTAGCTTAGCAGATGCACCGGCACATAGTGCAGCGAAACGCTCACTCCGCGCGAGATCAGCGCCTTGGCGAAATCGTCGCGGTTTTTGTCGATCTTTACGATGAATTGAGTATAGATATGCTCCTCGCTGTCGCTTGGAAGCGTCACGTGAGGGCAGTTTGCGAGCTGCTCGAGATACGCTGCGGCGATCTGCTTGCGGCGCTTTATAAAGGCGTCGGTTTTTTCAAACTGGGCGATCGCGTAGGCGGAATTTATGGCGTTAAGATCGTATTTTTGACCGATGCGATCGACGTCGTAGGTAAAGGACATATTGCCGTCTTTGTAAAAGGCGTCTCCCACGATGCCGCCGTTTCTTAAAATTTGCGCGGCGCTTGCGATCTCATCGTCGTTCGTGACGAAAAAGCCCGCCGTAGAGATCGCGTCTTGCGCTTGAGGATTGATCTGAAAGCACGATATGAGCGAGCTTTTAAGCGCTCCAATTTTTGCGCCCTTATAGGTAGCGCCCATAGCGCGGCACGCATCGTCGATGAGGATGATATTTTCGCTTTTGGCGACCTCGCTGATGGCGTCTATATCCGCAGCAAGCCCCGCGATGTGCGAGATGAAAGCGCATTTTAGCTTCTTGTGGCGGTTCTGATCTATCGTGCGAGCAAGGCTTTCGCTCGTAATGTTAAAGCTTATCGGATCGATATCTACGAAAACGGGCTCTGCGTCGAAGTGGCGGATCACTTCGGCGACATTGGGGAAGGAATTTACGGAGCATAAAATTTTATCTCCGCGCTTAATATCCATCGCACAAAGCGCCAGATGCAGCGCCGTCGTGCCGCTCGTAGTCGATACGGCATGCTTTACGCCGAAATATTTACAAATATCCTCTTCAAAAATTTCGCTATATCTTATATCGCTGTTGTAGAGGGCGCTTTTAATTAAGTCTTCCTCTTTTTTATCGATTTGAGCCTTATAAAACGGTATCTCTTTCATAAATCTCTCCTTAGTGCGCGGGCTCTATGCGGGCGACCGCGGGCGCGCGAAGCTTAAAATTATTTTTAAGAATTCTACGGACGATAAATTTCACCAGCTCTTGATTGTGGCGCGAGTTTTGCAGATATTTTAGATCGTTTACGGTTATTTGCTCGCCTGAGCGAAATTTCGTCCGCAGCGCTTCGTGCGAAAAAATATCTCTTAGCACACTATCTAAGATCTCGTAGCTGTATCCAAGCTCACGTTCGTCGCTTTGGTTTTCCCATAGATCGGCGCTGGGCGCTTTTTTTATGATCGCATCGTCTATACATAAAATTTTTGCGAATTTAAACAGATCGGTTTTTAAAATTTCGCCGATCGGATTAAACGCGCAGGCCAGATCGCCGTAGATCGTGCCGTAACCTAGCATCCTCTCGCTAAGATTGCTCGTGCCTACGACTACGCCGCGTTTAGCCGCGCTGTAATCATAAAGCAAGTTCATGCGTATTCGCGCGGCGAAATTTCCGATGCGAAGAGCGCTTGCACCGGGATTTAAAGCGGTAAAATTTTCTACAAATGGCGCGATCTCTTGGATTTCGTAGGGGATATTAAAGGATTCGCAGTGAAAGATGCCGTCTGCCATATTTTCTAAATTTGAACCCGCACTAGGTAGGATAAGCCCGTAAGTAGGGATCTCTGTAAGAGCGCAAAGCGCAGAAACCACGGCGCTGTCAAGCCCACCGCTGATGCCTACTACAAAGGCGTCCGCGCCCGTTTCATCGAGTCTCTCCGATAAAAAATCGGTCAGTTGCGGCAGCAAATCGTCCAAAAACATAATATTTAGCCTTAAAATTTTACGTTAAATTGCGCGAATTTTAACTATTTTTGGCTAAATTACGGCTTTAATTTAAGCTTAAAAGGAGGATTTAAATGCAAATTTTAAAAAAAGCTTTCGGCGAATACGTGACGAACTGCTACATTCTAAAGGGCGAGCAGGGCGATCTCGTGATCGATCCGGGCGAGGGCAGTTTTGATTGGGTGATGCAAAATACGGGAAAGATCGCCGCGGTTTTGAATACGCACGGGCATTTCGATCATGTTTATGACGACGCGAAGCTGCAAAGGGCGGGCGCTAAAATTTATATCCACGAAGAAGACGCCTTTATGCTGCGGGCGGATCCTTTCGAGACGCTGCAAGAGCCGCTACAGCCGGACGTTTTAGTCTCGGACGGGCAGGAGTTCGTGCTGGGCGGTTTTAACGTAAAATTTCATCTTTTTGCAGGACACACGCCGGGCAGCTGTATGATCGAAGCAGGCGGCGTTATATTTAGCGGCGACGTAATATTTAAAGGCTCTATCGGCAGGTGGGATTTTCCCTTTTCAAGCGGCGAGCAGATGAGAGAGTCTTTGCATAAAATTTTGCAGATAAAGGGCGATTTTACGCTCTATCCGGGACACGGCCAAAAT
>ERZ772807.1031-NODE-1031-length-15926-cov-11.272069_pt1 | contig 15926 bp, 12 predicted proteins | sample MGYA00511472_ERZ772807 | MGnify/ENA primary metagenome ERZ772807 (study PRJEB29015, sample SAMEA2737947) | human oral metagenome | biome: human oral; feature: human-associated habitat; material: dental | place: China | collected 2039 ...
ACGGCGTCGAATGCCACCGGCTGGAAGGACACGCACCCGGCCGCGCGGAATGTCCCCGTCGAGGTTGCGCGTGACTTCTGAGAGGGCGGTCCCGGCCAGGATCGACGACCATCGGGCCGATATCACCGCCGGATCGAGCGCAGCGCTCTCTTGATGATCCGTTCAGTGGGCAGAGCGGAGGAATTATGATGTTATCACCCACAAAATGCGATGGCTCAGGCAGGATGTGTCCTGCAGTGACACGTGCCTATATCTTCATAGAATCTTGCGCTCAGCAGAGAAAACAATTAGTGGCTCAAATGGTGGCAGCAGGCTTAGGGTGCTCACAAAAATTTCAGTTTAGAGGTTAAAGGTGTCTGCAATCGTTAGGTCGCGGAAGGCTGTAGGGTTCGGAAAGGCGTCGACAAGGGCGGGGTTGATCCAATGTCAAATTCTGCAGTCATGTCGCACATCCTAGCTGGCGAAAGGGTGCTCCAGTTCTTGACATCAAGCAAGGGAGAGTCTACAGTGAACGTCGCAGTCGATGCGGGAGTGCCGTTGTTCAGTAGGTGCACAACTGAACTGAGTCTCTTTCGCGCGCGGCATCTGTATTGAGATAGAGGTGAATCTATAATCGCATTATGTTTATGGTGCGTAAATTTCCTGCCTTGTGAAGCTCGTAAATTTACTTCTTGACGTATGAGCGGATCTGTTTTGCTTGATTTAATCAAGAGTGTTGTAGGGCGGATGAGTTACCCTCTTAGGGTCCGATGTTAATCCCAGAAATGGCGAAAGGTTGTGACTTTCTTGAGTTCTGAAAATTCACTTATGGTTAAGGTTGTGTACTTTGATGAAGATGTGGCGGTAGACTATCTGGATGTATATGCAGGAGGGCGAGAGGCGCGCTCTACCTCCAAAAATAATCACAGAACGAACTATGGTGGTGTAGATGCCCAAGTTGAGGCCTCTGCAAAGTTTCATTTAGTCTCGTATATTCGCGCAAGTCTCGGCGTTGACGGAAAGGTTGGCGCGAGCAGTAGTACGGAAAAAATGGTCAACCAGACGATTTCTAATACGATTTTGACGGACTATATTGAAAAAGTCGGTCAGGATAATTCTGGGGTTGAAAAGCTTGACGGGTATAGTTTAGAGTTTCCGAATCCTTCGTTCTCCCTGATGAGGATGATGTTTCCATACCTTAGGCTTGAGGATGAGTCCGCGAATCCCGAAATATTTGACTCTATCGAAAAAGTCTTTAGTGAAATTAAGGGATACTATGAAATGCTGGCGACATGTGAGGGGCGTCGTGTGATACTCAGATTTAATAGTTCGGCATTTCGCCATAATTATAAGTATTCCGACATGCTTTCGATGGGGCTGACCTACTACGCGGTCCCGGTGGGTATCCGTAGCGTGTATGATTTGAAACTTGAAATGGAATCGCTAGCTCCGGTGGTAGGAGCAGGGGAGAAAGACCTTGAGGAGGAGCGACTGAGAGAGGGGGAGCTTGCGAGAATTGAAAGCGAGAGTCGGTCAAGAGATCTATCTACGGATTTATTCAAGCAGTTGATTGTCGATGAAGAAGAATCTGTCAGCAGTAAAGAGGTGGACCTTAATGGTGGTGAGGGTGGCGATTTAGGAGAATTGCATACGAAAGAAAAGGGCGAAGAAATAGATGAGAGGGAGCCTCTTAAAATGTATGATGTCGTACTTGCTGGTGTCGAAGTTTCGCTTCCTGGGGGCGCTTCTTAGTTGTTCATCCCTAATTTTTGCTGGGCGGTTAGGTCTACTGATCGGGAGGGTTGGTTGAGGTGGTGTGATCTGAGTCTTTGAGGTGAGGAGAGCACCTTGGGATGGCTGACTGGAGGTGATGCAGCTCTCCAGCAGGCAGACACGAAAGATGTTCTCCTATTCTCTTAACGCAGCCCTGACCCCGCGTACTCGTTTGACGGTCGCCCGCCTGGTGGTCGAGGAGTGCTGGCCCGTCTGTGAGGTCGCTGCCCAGTTCCAGTGCTCGTGGCCTGCCGTCAAGCGCTGGTCTGACAGGTACAGGGCCAGCCATCCCAGACCGACCGCCCTATCCGTCCGCGCTCGTGCCCCCACCCCACACCCAAGGCATTGGTCAAGCGGATCGTCTCGCCGTGCATGCGCCTGCGTGAGGACCCCGTCTAGCACGTGACACGCACCCGGTCGCGCGGAATGTCTCCGTCGAGGTGGTGTATGACTACTGAGAGGACGGTCCTGGCCAGGATCGACGACCATCTGGCCGACACCATCACCGGATCGAGCGCAGTGCTCGCTTGATGATCCGTTCAGTGGCCGGGGTGGGCGACTCCTCCTGCCAGCGCTCGCAGAGCTCAATGGCCCAGGTGGGCTGTGTCTTGGAGGCGTCGTGTACCCAGTTCGCCACTGAGTCCTGTACGTAGCGTGAGGAGTCGGCACGCAGCGGCTCGAGTAGCGGAAGGCCCCGCTCGGGCTCCTCCTTGAGCGCAGGGATGTGCCGTGCCCACACACCGCGTGGACGTAGCGCCTCGCTGGCGAAGCGCCGAATGCGCTCCGAGGGCTCTGAGGTCCATGGCCGCAGCGCGAGGATCGCCTCGTCGGGCCGGGGTGCCAAGTGCGGACGCACCGCCATCCATGACCACTCGCGCACTCCGAAGTGCGGATCATCCGCGGCCGGTCTTGCCAGGGTTAACAGCGTGTCGACGTCGGCGTCCTTCTCCTGGGCGACCAGGGCGAAGACTGCCCAGCCCCGGACGGTGTCGGCCGGGTGGTCGGCGAGATCCAGGCAGGCAGAGCGACCAAGGTGTGCATGCAGCGCTTCTCCCATGGCCTGCATGCGAGCCAGGATGCCGAGTGAGTCGGCGTGCTTGGCCGCTTCAACCAGATCCTCGGGTGCATCCGGCACCACCTGCGTCAGAAGTGCGGAGTGGGTGATGGACAGGATCTCTGCGAGTGATCGGGACTCGTCTCGTCCCGAGTTCAGATCGGCTTGGCGTTCTGCGGCGATACTCGCGGCGGGGCTCATACGTCACTTCACCGCGAGGCGGGCCACGCGCTTGAGGTGCTTCTTGTGCTGGCCTCGGCCGGCCTTGCCCACCTTGCCGAAGTTGACCCACGACCGTCCGTGCATGCCGAGCTGCTTGAGGGCGGCGCCCAGGAACACCGAGCCGACGTAGTTGCCGCAGAACCGGCGCAGGTACCAGGTGGGGGAGGTCGAGGTGGTGAGTACCAGAACCTGCTGGATATGGCCGAGGTGGCCCTTCACCCCCGAGGACGTCGCGTGGTACGCCCAGCACTGCTTCATGATCTTGTCCACGAAGCCCTTGACGATGGCGGGCACGTCACTCCACCAGATCGGGCAGATGAAGATAATGCGCGAGGCCCCCTCGATGAGCTTCTGGTAGTGGCTCACCAGCGGGTCCAGCGTGCCGCCCTCGCTGAACAGGGCCAGCTCCTCGGCGGTATAGCGCGGGTCGAAGCCGTCGGCGTAGAGGTCGACGACGTCGTAGGGCCTGCCCGCCTTGTCCAGGGCGGAGGTGGCGGCCTCGAGCACGGCGTGGTTGAAGGAGCCGTCGTAGGGGTGGGCGTAGACGATGAGGGTGCGCTCGCCCGTCTTCTTGAGGGTCTTCTTGGCTGTCATCAGCTGTCTCCAATCGTGACGATGGCGCGCAGGGCTGCGCGGATGAAGGCGGCGTCAGCGTCGGTGGCGCCGGCGGCGATGAGCTGGGTGTAGCCCTGAAGGCAGGACCACACCAGGAGGTGAAGCGGTTCCGGCTCGGTTCCTCGCTGCGCGGCCAGGCGCTCCGCCTCGCCACGGGTCAGTGCCAGCAGCGGGTGCTCCTCCGGGCGGTCGAGCGCGGCGATGGCCGCGGGGCTGACCTGATTGAACTCGAAGAGTCGCGGGTGCTCGGTGGCCAGGTCTACCAGGAGGGAGCCGATGCCGACGAGCGACTCGATCGGATCATCCTGGATCAGGGGGACGGCACGCTCGCCCAGCGAGGTGGACAGCTGGCGCGCCGCAGCCTCGAAGAGGCTGGTCTTGGACGGGAAGTGCTTGTAGCAGGCGGGTGTGGTCACCTGACACGCACGAGCCACGCCGCCCAGCGTCACCTCGCTCCAGCCGTGGGTCTCGATGAGGTCCAGGGTGGTGTCGATGAGTCGCTGACGGGTGTCCGTGCTGCGCCGGTCTATCTTCACACTAGATAGGTTAATCTAGTTAACCTATCTGTCAAGAGTGAGAGTGTTCTTCTTTCGAGTGGGTGTGGGTGAAGGGTGGTCGGAGCGTTGCGATTGCTCCCGGTCTCCTGCTCTCGCTGAGTGGTTGAGCGGCTCGGTGCGCCGGTTGGGTCTCGCACGTCCTCGGGGGTTGGGGCGGGGTGGTCCGGTGCTTTGGGAGCTGCCTCAAGGGGTGCGTGAGCGCCGTGCCGTTCCCTCTTGGGGGTGCTGATGTCGGAGGGGTGTGCGCGGTGGCGGGTGGGGGTGGGGTCAGTCGACCCACCAGGCGTCAACGGCGTCCTGCGCCCAACTCTCTGGGGTAGCGCCCTGTGTGGCGGTGCGAGTGAAGTATGAGCCGGCCATCATGAGGACGATCATCTCGGCCGGGACGTCGTCGCGGACGAGGTGCTGGACCTGGAGGTCGGCGACGAGCACCGTAAGCGCCTCAAGGCGAGGTTGGAGGAGTCGGGTGCGGCAGGCCTTGGCGAAAGGGTCGTGGGGACGGGTCATCAAGGTCGCGTAGGCGTGCATGCCGATGCCCGCCTCTAGTCCGTGCTGAAAGCTGGAGAGGCTGGCAACAAGGCGGTCGCGCGGCGGAAGGCTACTCGGCGGGGGGATAGCGGCGGTCAGCTCCTCCAGGGCGGCGTCGAGCAGTTCTTGGGCGTTGGCGTGACGGCGGTAGATGGTCGTCTTCGCGACGCCCGACACCTGGCTGACGGCCTCGACGGTGACGCCGGCTGGACCGCGTTCGCGGAGAACCTGCAAGGTGGCGTCGTGCAAGCGCGCGTCGGTCGACGGGTCGCGGGGTCGTCCCGCTCGGGTGGCCTTCGCTGCGCTATTCCCTGCGTCCCTCCCAGGAGTTCTTGTCTTACCGTCCACGGCCCTTCTGGTCACGCCCTCACGGTAGCAGGGGCGGGGTGGTGGTGGCATGGTGGCGGCATCGTGGGGGCTTGGGTGGGCTGGCGGGGCAAAGGTCCTTGATGAGGCGCAGCTCAAATCGATACGATATGCATACCGTATCGAAAAGGAGGTTGTCATGTCTGATGTGAGGGAGCCAGCAGTCGAGTTCAGGGGCCTGCGGATGGTCTTCAAACGCCGCAGGGCCGAACCGCTGGTCGCGATCAACCAGCTTGACCTGAGAATCGGGGGAGGTCGAGTGTTCGGTCTCCTGGGCCCCAATGGATCGGGAAAGACGACGGCGGTCAATTTGTTGTGCGGTCTGCTCCGTCCCTCCAGCGGGACCGTGCTGTGCGAAGGGATTGACGTGCGCGAGGACCCTGTTGGCGTGAGGGCTCATCTCGGTGTGGTTCCACAGGAGACGGCCCTCTACGACGATCTGACCGCCCAGGAGAACCTGCACTTCCATGCGAGCCTCTACCAGGTGCCTGCTCGGGAGCGGCAGGAGCGCATCGCCGAGGTGCTCGACCTGGTCGGACTGACCAAGCGGCGCCATGACCGGGCCGGCACCTTCTCCGGCGGGATGCAGCGCAGGCTCGCTCTGGCCCGGGCTCTGCTCACCAAGCCGTCGGTCGTCGTGCTGGATGAGCCGACGCTCGGCGTCGACGTGCAGTCCAGGGCTGCTTTGTGGCAGCGCATCCGCGACATAGCCGACTCCGGCGGAACCGTCCTGCTGACCACGAACTACATGGAGGAGGCGCAGGCACTCGCTCACGAGCTGGCCGTTCTCGACCACGGAAGGCTCATCGCGTCAGGGACTCCTGATGCGATGCGCGACGACCTCGGCCAGTCGCTGATCGATCTGCATACCGATTTGCCGGCCGGCGATCGTGACCTCCTCAGCCGCCTCCCCGGGGTTCAGGAGGTCACCGGGAAGGCCGCCGGCGTCGTCGTCGCGACTGATGGGCGGCCGGCCACGCTGAGCGCAGTCATGGACGCGCTTGCTCGAAGTGGCCATGAGGTGCGGGTCCTGGGGGTAAGGCGCCCGGATCTCAACGATGTCTTCCTGAACCTCACTGGAAGCGCTCTGAGGGATGGTGATGCATGATGCGTTCCTGGCTCGCCTCGGCCTGGTCGATCGCCGTCAAGGACTGGAAGCGGTTCGTCCGCCAACCCTTCCTCATGATCATCAGTGTCGCCATTCCGCTGGTCTTCATCTTCTTCTACTCGATCATCGTGCCGCTGTCGGCCACTGGGCCGATCATGATCGCCGACGAGGACCACTCCGCGCAGTCCGCGGCGCTCATCGAGCAGATGCGTGACATCCGCTCCGTGGAGGCGCCTTACTACGAGGTCGTCACCACTGACGCCGCCACCGCCCGCCAGGCCTTTGAGAATCAGACCTCACTGGCCATGGTAGTCATCCCCCAGGGGTTCGACGACGCTGTCGACAGCGGTGACGCCAAGGTTGAGCTCCGGCTCAACAACATCAACTCCGACTACTCCAAGAACCTCCGGCTGCGTCTCGACCTGGCTGTGAAGAATCTCGACGCCGAGCTCACCCGCCCTATCGCCGTGGTTCATGAGACCTCTTGGCTCCCCAGCGACCCCACCATGCTGGGCTACATATCGACCTCCCTGCTCCTGTTCGGATGCCTCTACGCCGGCATGGTCAACACCGGTCTGGGCGTCGCCTCCGAGTGGAACGACCGCACCGTCAAGGCGCTCCTGCTCGCCCCGGTGCGTCGCGGCACCCTCGTAGCCGGCAAGGTGATCGCCGGGCTCGGTCAGTCACTGGTCAGCGAGGCCCTCGTCCTGGTCGTGCTCGTGGTGGGATTCGGATTCAGGCCGGTCGGATCCCTGTGGCAGATGGCGGCGATCATGGCCATGACGACCTTCATGGGGGCCGGCATCGGGGCCGCCTTCGGTGTGGCCAGCAAGAAGACCCTAGCGACGTCGTCGACCCTTATCGCCCTGGCCATCATGTTCTTCCTGGTCTGTGGCAATGAGGAGTCCATGCGGGGACTGGCCTGGTCCCAGCCCATGGAGAGTCTGTGGGGGCTGTCCCGGCTGCTCCCGCCCACCTACTCCTTCCTTGCCGCCCGCAGCATCTTCCTCACCGGCGAGTCCTCCAACCTGGCTCTTCACCTCACGATCGTGGCGCTGTCTGCTGCTGCCGTTCTCCTGCTGGCCTCGTGGCTCCTGCGACGCGCCTACAACCAACTCACAGGAGGCAACGCATGAACCTCGATCGCACCCTCGCCGTCGCCGTCAAGGACCTCAAGCAGTGGGCGCGCGACCCCCAGTCCATGTTCGGCCCGATGGCCATTCCGCTCGTTCTCATGTTCGTCTCCACTGTGCTGTTCGGGTTCGGTGGCGACGAGTGGAACATCGGTCTCATCAACAACTCCCGCGGGGAGCACTCCCAGGAGCTCGTTCAGGAGATCCATGACTTGCGCAGCAATATCTCGCCCTATTTCCACGTCGTCACCACCGATCCTGACGAGGCCCGCGAGCTTGTTGAGCAGGGTCGTCTCCAGCTCGTCGTCACCATCCCGGAGGACTTCGACGCCGATATGGATCAAGGCGAGATTCCCACGTTGGATACCCAGGTCTTCAACATCAACACTGACATGATGAAGAACGCCCGGCTTCGCCTCAACCGGGTGCTCCTGGACTACGCCAGCCACCACGAGCCGGCCCTGACGCCTGTGATGGTGGAGCAGAGCACCACCCGACCGACGGACGTGTGGCGACGCTGCTTCATCGGGCTGAGTGCCTCGATCCTGGCCATCATGGTCGGGGCGGCCCTCAACACGGCGATCATCGTGGCTCGCGAGTGGCAGCGCAGCACGGTCAAGGAGATCCGTCTTGCTCCCAGGGCGCGCCGGCCGATCGTCGCCGGGAAGCTCCTGGCCGGACTGGTCGCTGGCGCCGCCAACGCCCTTGTCGCCCTGGGTATCGCTGTCGCCCTCTTCGGGGTGCGCATCCCCTGGGAGCGCCTGCCCCTCCTGCTGCTCATTGGCGGCCTGGCCGCCCTGACCTGTGCGGGACTCGGCGTGGCCATTGGAGCCTGGCTGCGCGACTACCGCGCCATCCAGCCCCTCCTCCTGGTGACCTTCGCCGGAACCTTCTTCGCCTCCGGGGGCTTCTCCAGCCTGGCAACCCTGCCTCCTGACGTGCGCGCCTTCAACCGCTGGTGGCCACCGGCCTACGTCCTCGACGGGATGCAGTCCGTCGCACTCATGAGCAGGCCGCCCACGATGACCTCGCTTCTTGTCGGCGAGGCCGTCGCCGCCGTGCTCGCCATCGCGCTCGGGGTCTGGGCGGTGCGCAAGCGGCTCTGATCCTCGGGCTCTGCGCCAGAGGCGTCTCCCGGGTGTTGTCCGTGCGCCCGGGAGACGCCTCGTGCCCACGCGGGTAAGGGTTACATCATGTTCACCGTGAGTGACCACTATGTGGTCGATCCGGGGTTGGAGAGGTTGGTGCGAAGATTGCTTGATGGCCTCCTTGTTAACGTTGCCAATGGCGGTAGCGCAACGACGTCGGCGAACTTCCGAGAGTGCCTCTGACCTGCGCGGATATCGGTATGGGTGAACCTCGACCGCAGATCCTTGACACCACCGGCGCAGCGTCCTTCAATCATGTCCATCACGGCGCGATGAGCGCGCGACGAGCGCTCCACGCCGGGGTGTCTCGGCCCGTCCAGGATGAGAGGAGCACTGATGACCCGTACCGTTTGCGGCTGTGCGCCGCGGTCGACGGCCATGCGTGTCAGTCTGCTGCGCCCCTGCTCATCGGCCGGCCGCCATCGACGCCTCTTGACCGCTACCCAGTAGCCACTCGCTGATCCCGGCCCGCGCCCTCGGGCGCCCGTGTCGGTCGGAGGGGGAGCCCCGGCTCCCCGCATCCGAGGCCGAGGCTCCGGTCCGGGCTCGTCGTAGAGCCTCGCACCTCGGGGTCAGACCAGTACCAGTTCCCACCCGCGCCCGCCGCCTTCAAGCAGGGCGAGGCGCCTATCAACCATTCAATCTTCTCTTCTTCGCCGTCAGATCTGCGATGTCTATGGACCTTTGTTCCGCTTCCTGGCACCCTGGTGAGACGGCAATGTCGCCGCCGGGCCCGCACGCCATGCGGTGAGTGAAGCGAAAGGCCTGTTGTGATGACCGATCACCCCTCTAAGTACTCTCCCGCCGAACCTGCTGCACCTTCGATCGGCTCCCGCACGCAGGACGCCCCCGCAGGCACGGCGGACGTCACGCCTGTGCCCGTCACCAGTCCGGTGAGCACCGGGCCGCCCGAGCGGCCACCGGTCCATCCGCACCACCCGAGCTCAGGAACCTGGCGGGCCGTCCGCACGGCCGGCGCCCCCTTGAGCGTGCATGAGATCGAGGCGGCAGCCTCCGCGGCGCCCGCCGCCCACACCTCCGCCCAGGCCGTCACCCGCTCCTCGGTCCACTCGCCTTCCGAGACCGCGGCGGCCGGCGTCGTCCTGCGCGACCTTGCCGACGAGTACGCCCTGCTCCTGTGCGCCCACGACCCTGAGGCGGCCGCCCGCACCGGTCTGCCCGGCGGGACCATCCTGCCCGACTACTCGCCCGCGGGGCTGGTCGAGCGTCTCAGTGCCGAGCGTTCCCTGCGCCACCGCGTGGCCGCCGTCGACCACTCGACCGGCTCTGACGAGCTCCTGCGCCGCCACCTCCTGGAGCGTCTGGAGACCTCCATCCAGTTCATCTCCGCCGGGGAGGAGGGTGGCAACCTCGGTTTCCTGTCCTCGCCGTTCCAGCAGATTGCCCGTCAGCTGCATCGGCCCCCTGAGGCCCCCGACCGCGCCGGCTCCGAGGAGGCGGACCTCGCCGAGGCCGAGGCCAAGTGGGAGGACGCCTGGAACCTGCACCGCACCCGCCTGGAGGCGCTGCCCACCGCCCTGGAGGGACTGGCTGCCTCCCTGGCCGCCTCCGCCGAGGCCGGTGTGATCGCCCCGCTCAGTCAGGTCGACGTCGTCGCCGGGCAGGCGCGCGACCTCGCTCGACGCCGCACCCAGGCGCTGCCCGAGGACCTGCCGGCCACCCTGCACGTCCAGCTTCAGGAGGCCGACATCGTCGCCCGCCGCGCCGCGTTGGACTTCGCCTCGCACCTGCGCACGACGCTCTCGCCTCGCGCCCCCCAGGCCGAGGGGGTCGGCCCGCAGCGCCACGCCTTGTGGATGCGCCGCGTCCTGGGCACGCGGGTCGACCCCGAGGAGACCTACGCCTGGGCCACCGAGGAGCTGGGGCGGGTCATCGCCGAGCAGGACGCCATCGCCGTCGACGTCCTGGGACCCGGCGCCAATGCCGGCAGCCTCAACCGGCACCTGCGCGCCGACCCGACCCGCGCCCTGCGCCCGGAGGACTACACGACCTGGGCGCAGGAGGTGGCTGACGAGGCCTGGGACGCCGTCGTCGGCCGGATCCTCGACCCGCCCGACGGCCTGGGCCGTCCCCGAGTGCGTCTCGGGGAGCCCGGCGACGGCGCGGTCCACTACGAGGAGCCGCGCGGTACCGGCGGGGAGCGCCGGCCCGGCATCGTCATGCGCTCCCTGGCCGACGGCGAGCAGCTGGTGTGGCCGTGGAAGGAGCGGACCACGATCCTGCACGAGTCGGTCCCGGGGCACCACGTCCATGTCGGTGCGCACGCCACCAGCACGCGCTTGACCGCCTGGCAGCGCTACCTGGGCTCCGTGCCCGGGTGCGACGAGGGCTGGGGCCTGTACGCCGAGTCCCTTGCCGACGAGTTCGGGCTCATGCCCACGCCCGAGGACCGCTTCGGCCGCCTGGCGGCACGCCGCTGGCGCCTGGCCCGCGTCCTCGTGGACCTGGGAGTCCACTCCCGGCTCCCCGTGCCCGACGACGTCGCAGCCCTCCCGGGGGCCTGCCACGAGTGGAACCGGGCGACCGTCACCGCGGTGCTGCGCCACCACACCGTGATCTCCGAGGGGCGTCTGCGCTTCGAGGTCTCCCGGCACCTGGGGTGGCCGGCCCAGCCGCTGGCCTACGCGGTGGGGGAACGGGTCTGGCAGGCCGGTCGGCGCCGCGCCCAGGAGCAGGCCCTCACTGAGGGCGGCGAGCTGGACCTGCGCGCCTTCCACAACCGGGGCATCGACCTGGGCAGCGTGGGGCTCGATCTGCTCGCAAGCGTCTTGCACTGACCTGCACAAAGGGTGCAGGGGTGGTGCAGCCGGGGCCGGCCCTCCGTCGGTCGGGCCCCGGGGCACTTGTGGACGGCGCTCTGGTCCGCCCCCGCTCGCCAGAGGTCGGCGGAAGGCAGGGCGGCGTGGAGTGGGTGCCCCAGTGAATGCCCCGCTGCCTGCGCTGATGAGTCGGGGTGGTGAGTGCTGCGGGTTGGGCGGCCTGCGGTGAGGGCCAAGGCGTGCCGGGGCGGCAGGGGAGTCGCCCCGGCACACGGAAGGACGCGAGATGCGCCAGCGGAACCCGGCTCCGTTGACGGGCTCCTTGTCTCCACTGTGCCACGAGAACCGGGTGTGACATGCCGAAACAAGCAACTCTAGCGCCAGAATGAGGGAATCTGATTCATTGCTGCAAGATTTCTCAGTTTCTCCGGGGACCGTGGTCCCATGCTGAAGGTTTGACACAAAATCGCTCAGGAAGGCCTGAGTGGGGTGGTTGTCCTTCTCGCGGCTCACCGGCGTGTCGCAATGACTGGCATGACGCCCGCGGGGCCAGGCCGGCGTGCGTCCGCCGCCTGCGGAGCCTGAGGATTCCGCGCCGTGTCGCACGAGATCGAAGAACTTGACGGGCCTCACAAAAAAGGTGTCCGATAACGGGGCGCTCAGGTATCGGCTGGAGGCCGAGACTCTGGATACCCTGGGGGAGTGAGTTCCACCAAGCGGCCCGACCAGCGCGTTGCCGTGGTCATCCCTGCCAAGGATGAGGCTGAGCGCATCGCCACCACCGTCCGGGCCTGCCGCTCCATCCCGCGAGTGGACCTTGTCATCGTCGTCGACGACGGTTCGACCGACGGAACCCAGGACCACGCCCGCGCCGCCGGGGCCGTGACGGTCCGCCACTCCGTCTCGCGCGGGAAGGCCTCCGCCATGGAGACTGGGGCCTCCGTCGTCGCCATGCGCGACTACTCCGACGGTCCCGCCCGGCTGCTGCTGTTCATCGACGCCGACCTGGGGGACTCGGCCGCCTCCTGCGCCGAGCTGGTGCCTCCGGTCATCGACGGCGTGGCCGACATGTCCATCGCGGTTCCCCCCAAGCAGTCCGGGGCCGGCGGCCGCGGCCGGGTCGTGCGCGCCGCCAGGCGGGCCATCTCGCTGTCCACCGGGTGGCTGCCGGTGGCGCCGCTGTCCGGCCAGCGATGTCTGAGCCGTGAGGCCTATGAGAAGGCGGTGCCCCTGGCTGACGGCTGGGGGGTGGAGGTCGGCCTGACCATCGACGTCCTCGTGGCCGGGCTCGCCGTCATCGAGGTCCCCTGCGACATCACCCACCGCGTCACCGGTAACGACCGGGCCGGCACGATGCACCGCGCCTCCCAGTACAAAGATGTCCTGCGGGCAGTGACCCGGCGCAAGCTGCGCCGCCACCGCGTGCCGCGCGCCTCCTTCGAGAAGGCGGCTGCCGAGCAGGACCACTTCTTCGCCTACCGCGCCGTGCCGCAGACCCCCAAGGCTGACGACGTCGAGCCCGCCGAGAAGCCGCACCATGGTGACGGATCGCAAGCCACCTCGGAGACGGCCGAGCGCTAGCGCGCCGACTCGCTCCCGGTCAGCGTCAGCGCCAGCAGGGTGGGGGCGGCGGCCGTCAGGATGAAGCCGGCCATCGTGACGCCGGAGTCGTTGACCAGGACGGCCACGAGCGTCAGCACCCCCAAGGACTTCAGCGCCGTCGACGCCCAGTGTGCGGAGGGGGACAGTTCACGCGTTGAGGAACCGGATTCCTGTCCCCCCAGGCGTGAAATGTCCCCCTGGACGGCGGGGGCGAGCCAGGCGTAGGGACTCGTGCCGTTGCGCCAGGCCCGCACCTGCCGGCGCCCCCACCACAGGGCCGCGGCCACAATGACTACGGCGCCGCCCAGGGCCGTCGCCATGACCGGATTCGTGACGAAGGGGCCGACCAGCGCGTACGCCTTGCGCCCCAGCACGCCTGCGGCCGAGCCGTCGGCCACCTGACGGGCGAAGCGCCCCAGGTGCGTGGGCCCACCGGGGCGGATGAGGTCAATGCCGGCGAACCCGCCCACCACCAGGACCGTTACGGCCCCGATGGCCAGCCAGCGCCGCCAGCTCAGGCGCAGACCCGCCAGGCCCGCCCCGAGGAAGGCCAGCGTCGGCACCAGCGTCAGGGCGCCGCCCACGTCCGCGCCCAGCTGCGGGGCGCCATCAACGAGCAGCGCCGCCCCGCCCAGCAGGGACGTCACCACCAGCGCGGTCCGCCTCCCACCGCCCAGCGCCGCCCAGACACCGGCGATGACGACGATGAGCGCACCGGCCACCAGTGCGAAAGCCGTATTCGACACCCCGTAGAAACGACCCGCCACCACGGCGTTCATGCCCAGCGGGTTGTTGAAGGCCAGGGGCGCGCCCGCGGCGGCGTCGACCAGCCAGGCCAGCGGGATCGCCGCCGCCACCAGCAGTGCCGTCAGGCTCACCCCGTTGCGGGGTGCAGACGCCGACGCAGAGGGCCTGGGGCTCTCGGCCCCGTCCGGTTGCGGCTCGGCCGTGGCCTCCCCTCGGGCGCAGAGGGCGCCGGCTGAACCGGCCGGCTCGGCGGCGGCCGAGGCGCCGAGCGCTGAAGGCGAAGGAAGCGGTGAGGCGGCAAGGTGGGGTCGCCGGCGCCGCCGCGCCAGCGCCACAATCCCGGCGGCCAGTCCCACGATCCCGGCCGCGACCAGCGCAGCTGCGGCCATAGCGACGAGCGAGGCCCATCCCGAGGGGGAACCGGCCCGAGCCCCCACGCGCCACCACGGGGCGGCATTGACCAGCAGCAACGCCGTCGGCAGCCCGCTGAGGTAGACGGCCACCCACGTGACCCGGCGGCGGAGAGCCGTGCGCCGGCTCGCCTTCGGGACGCGCAGCGCGACGGCCGCCCAGACCAGGAGCGCCACGGTCAGCCCCATGAGCAGAGCGCCGGCCCGCATGACCGTGGCCTGGGAGGCACGGGCGTGCAGGGCGTCGTCGGCGAGCCGCGAGATGCGGGCGTCCCTGGTGGCCCCGGCCGTTGCCACGCCTGCGCGGCCGGTCTGGGGCAGCGTGAGCGCCTGGCCGTCGAAGGCTGGGTCACGGCGGCCGGCCAGGGCGGACACGAGAGTCGGGGTGAGGTCGGTCAGCTGGACCAGGCCCGGCTGGTGCGTGGAGTCGCCGACGACAAGACCCTCGGAGGTGCCGCGCGCGCTCCTCGTGCCCGCGGGCAGGACCGCCATCTGGGGGCCGGGGGCCTCGTCGTCGGCCAGGGAGGCGATGATGATGCGGGTGCCGGGGCGCGCCCGCTCCTGGACCGTGCGCAGAGCGTCGTCGAGGGCGGCGATCCGCTCGGCGTCGGTGGAGGCGGCCCGGGCGATGTCGACGAGCGTGAGGTCAGCGTCGGCGGCCAGGGCCTCAGCCACCGACGGCACCACGGGGGCGGGCGTGTTCTGCGAGCCCCCCGGTATCCCCGTGGCCAGCTGCGTGCCGGGGCCGACGGCCTGGATCGAGACGTCCTGCCCGAGAGCCTCGACCAGGGGGGTGCTGCGGGGGATCGCGGTGGTGGGGCCGGCGCAGGAAGCGGCCGATTCGATGGCGCTCGCGCGCTTGCCCCGGCCCAGGGTGAGCCAGGCGTCGGCCGGGCAGGTGCGGTCTGCCGGGGTGCGCACGGACAGGTTCATCGGCTCGCCCCTCCAGGCGAAGGCCAGCAGGTGGGCGGCCGCCGAGCCGACGCCGGAGGAACCGGAGTCCTCACCGGTGCCCCCGCGGGAGGCCTGTTCTTGTAGGTCCGCCCAGGTGAGATTGCTCGTCGCCAGGACGACCACCGGCGCCGGCCGCGAGGCCGAGGTGGCATCGGACGCCGGCGCCGACGCCGCCTGGGACGCCGGCGCCGCCCCGGATTCCGGCGCCGTCGGGGCCGCGCTGGCGAGGGCCGGACCCACCACCGCCAGGATCATGCCGATGACCACCAGCAGCACGAGGACGTACACGACCCCGCGCACCAGGCGCTGTTGACGTCGTCGAGGTCTCACTCGACCAGCCTACGGGGCCTCGTAGCCCGAAAAGTGTCCAGATGGGACGACTTTGACGTCGTCTCTGCTGGTCGACGCGCAGGCAAATTGCTTTGACCAGCACAAACGCGGACGGCTCTTCTTCTAGCCGGTTTCAAAGTCGTCCCAGGCGGACAAAATGGGTGTGATGTCCTGGCCGGCATCGGCTCACAGGTACTGGCGGGCCACGGCGACCGCCTCCCCGCCATAGCCTCCGCCGAAGAGGAAGGCGTGAATCATAATGATGTGCCAGGAGTGTAGGCCCACCCGCTCGCGCCAGCCCTCCGCCAGCGGCGAGACCTCGTGGTAGGCCGCGTAGATGCGATCCAGGTAGTGCTGCCCGAACACTCCCAGGGCCGCCAGGTCGGTCTCGGCGTGCGCGCCCTGCGCCATCGGGTCAATGAGCACGCCGACCACCGTCGGCCCGCCGACCGCCCCGCCAGCTGCGCCACCGCTGGGCGCCGCCCCGGGGGCGGGCTCCTGCGGTCCGAGCCCGGCTCGCGGCGGCGCCCACTGGGCGGCCTCATCGGCCGGGGTCCACAGGACATTGCCGCACCACAGGTCCCCGTGCGTGCGGGCCACCGCGACCCGCGCGCCGCGCT
>ERZ772807.1032-NODE-1032-length-15926-cov-6.347489_pt1 | contig 15926 bp, 12 predicted proteins | sample MGYA00511472_ERZ772807 | MGnify/ENA primary metagenome ERZ772807 (study PRJEB29015, sample SAMEA2737947) | human oral metagenome | biome: human oral; feature: human-associated habitat; material: dental | place: China | collected 2039 ...
CAAAGGACTATGGACACACAGCTTGCATTGTTCTGAATTCGTCGAACTCACGTTAAACTTATATATGAATGACGGTAAAAAAACGAATTGTTAATTTATAATCGTTATTCAAGCGTATTCTCACCTAAATAACATCGTTTTAGCAGCCATTCTTCTATATAAACTTTGAGTAGAATAATCTTTAAGAAAGTTTATGTTAATTCCCTTTCACAAAGGCTTTATAATGTTCAAATAGAGATAACGCTCTAAAAAGATTAATGTATTAAACACTAATTTACCATATTCCCAAAAGTCATCAAAGTTACTCATTCCAAAGAACAAAACGCTTTGGAATATGAGAAACTTTACATTGAAATTCAATTCCCTGTTCGATTTGCAAGCAGCATTTCCAACGGAAAAGTCCTGCATTAGATTTCTTGAGCAAATCCGCTGGAATGGAAATATCATTTCTCCTTTCGACCCTGCCTCAAAAGTATATAAGAGAAATGACGGCTCATACAGATGTAAGAACTCTGGTAAGAACTTTAACGCAAGGATTGAAACTATCTTTGAAAGTTCAAAACTACCATTAAGAAAATGGTTTATGGCTATCTATATGCTTACTTCCAATAAGAAAGGTATTTCTTCCATGCAACTCGCCAAAGATATACACGTAACGCAGAAGACAGCCTGGTTCCTGACACAGCGCATACGTGAGACTTTTACAAAACGGATATCGGATAAACTTACAGGTGAAGTAGGACTTGACGAAACATTTGTTGGCGGAAAGAACAAGAACCGTCATTGGAATAAGAAAGCTAAGAAATGCCAAGGCAGGTCTTTTGTTGATAAAGTTCCTGTATTAGGTATGCTTGAACGTGGCGGCAGAGTCATTTGCAAAGTCGTTCGGAATACATCTTACAAACAGCTTACAGCTCCGATACTTAGGAACGTAGAAAGAAATGCAATGCTCTATATGGACGAGTGGGTTGGTTACAAGACTGTTCAAAAAGTATATAAGCATGCCGTTGTTGACCACGGACATGGTATTTACGTTGCTGATGGTGAGATTTATACGAATACCATTGAGGCTTTCTGGAGTAACTACTGCAAACGAGTTATCATAGGAACTTACAACTATCTTAGCAGGAAACACTTGCAAAGATACTTTGACGAGTTTTCTTTCAGGTACAACACCCGCAAGGTTAAAGAGAATGAACGCTTTGGAGACTATTTTCTTCACCTTGGCGGTCATATTACATACAACCAGTTAATTCAGAAGTTATGAGTAAAGAGAAAGAAGAATGGAATCCGTTTGAAACGATGTCCGAAGAACGTATGAAGAGTATTAAATCAGATGTTGATTTCAGTGAAGCTATATCTAAATGTTTGAAGAAAAGGAAAAGAAATGGGGTGTCTAAATAAACACCCCAAATAATTATTTTTTCCTTTCAAGTCTAATTTCAAATGTTCCATCGCTTGGAGCATGTCTAACGATACAATGATACGTATCTTTTGAATACTCTGATTGTATAACATATGCACCTGTTTCAGGAATTATTCCATCCTTAGTTCTGCCTATCTTAATATAATTCATACTTTCTAAATCTTTCGTTAAACGATAATGGAAAGATGAACCATAATTTATAATAAATCTGACGAGCTTAATATGTTTATTGGTTTTACTAAATGACAAAACGTCGCAAATGCAAATGGAATTAAAGCCATTCTCCATTAAAGATGCTGTAAGTTGGGTTTGATTATTTTTTAATATATCCATCTTATTGCTCTTAATAATCTGTTTTGCTGATAGAAAATTATTCTTACTCAAAATCTCTTCTCCTATTTTCATAATAGAAAGAGTTTGTCCAAACATTGTTAAGCTACCAATAACAACTACAAGCAGTGTAATAAAAAGTCTTTTCATAATAGCGATATTTACAAGAGTTCTCTTTAGGCAGACTATCGGAGAATTTAACAATGTTATTAAGTATAGAAAATGGACTGCCACCCATGCACTCTTGAAGGCATCGCCAAACACCTGAATATACGCACGGATAAACAGCCCACCGATATGAGCTGTCCCGTGCCTCTGTATATTCCTTTAGAGATTTGGCGATTTCACAAGAAGTGAGGCACTTTCTTTAATTCCAAAAACTTTGTCTACTACGACATTGCAAAAATACTAAATTATCTGTATCTTTGCAAAATAATAGCGAGTTTTTATGAAAATAACAATGGAATGGGCATATTTCAAAGAAAATCCAAATACCATATTTAGGATATATATTGTAAATTCAAATAATATCGTTGAGTATTACTTGCCATATGATGTAGAAAAACGCCATTCGGCAAGAATAGAACAAATATGCTTCATAGATAACCAAGATGTTCTCACATCCCCTAAGTTCAACTTAACATTATCGCTTCTTTTTATTCATAATTTATTGTTTTCTAATTCTTTCTTAGGCTTATAGGTGAGGTTATTCACAAACAACGCAGAATAATTATTTGAAGTTATTTTCAAATCCTTACTTTCCGTGTTGTCTATCAAGATACCACTCGTCCCATTCAATAAGTCATAAGTTACACGACATGTTTCAAATACTGGTTTTTCTACTTTAACCGATATATGAAACGTGCCAACTTTCTGTACTATTATATCATAGGAAGTGGTTTGCTGATTACGAGTAGCCCTATCTTCTATTAGCTCTAAAGTTACCTTACGTTTCGGAAATAACGCCTTAAATGCCTTTGTAACATCTTCCGTATTATCAGCCTTCAAATCTATTGTCAGATGGTTAGAATTTGCTTCTCTGAAAATCTTATTTATCTTGGCTTGAACATTTTGTTTGGTCAGACCATAGCTCTTTAATACAGGGACACGCTTCAGCTCTCCAAATAGAGAATTGACGCTTATCTCTGATTTCAGAATTTCCTCAGCTTCTTCTACAGAAGAAATATGTATGTTCTTGATTAAATCCATATTTAGATTATAGTTGGATAGTTTAAAAATAACAGCTGACAGGTTGGCACAGAAATATGATATGATTATCAGAATCTTTATTTGGTATAGTTATTGCAATTATTTAGCAAGGTGTCATAGGCACTTGCTTGCTAAAAACCTAATAGTATGCAACGTTTCTACTAATCTTTCGATATAAGATAGTGGAGCTTCAACTCCATTATAAAAGGGGAGTTCACATGTCAAATTTTAGAAATTTAATCTATGGGAATTAAACCAGGACCAAAAAGAATTGCTGTTACTACAGGAAAGCCTGACAGACGTCAAAGAGACAATAAGCAGACACCTGGAAATACACCTTCTTTGAAACCTCATATTCATAAGAAAGGGGATTAAAAATGTATGTCTAACAAAGACATCCATGAAATGAAATATAAAACATCTTTACCCTACCGCAATAGGGGTAAGAGTCTTATCAAAGCTACTGTTATTTTGACACCATAACGGTAGCTTTTCTTTAATTAACTCTGTTATAATAACGATTATATATTTGATTTATTATATCAAGTATAAGATTATAAATGTTATTACAATATAAAACATCGCCTAATCTGTTGAGTTAAGCGGTGTTTCGTATATTTAGGGTGATGTCGTATATAGTCGCCATAAATATTATGTATAACCTAAGTTTTAGTAATGTTAAGTAATAAAGAAAAAGTCATCGTACAAAGTGCAGCAGACATAGCCTGCCAGTTACATAAGGGGCAGAAAGATAAAGCTGGAGTTGATTACTTTACAGGTCATCTTTCAGCTGTTGCTAAAATGGGGAACACTTGGCAAGAACAGGTTGTTGGTTATCTATATGATGCAAGCGAAGATACTTCAAACTCAGTGGAGGAGGTGCTTAATTTATTAGATGAAAAATTAGAAAGCCCTTTATCAGAAGCTGATAGAGAAGAGTTAGCAACAGCTTTACGATTACTTAATCATCACCTTTCGCCTGATAGGGAAACATATATCCAACGTATCAAAAGCAATGTGCTTGCAACGAAAGTGAAGCTGCATGATCTTACGCACAATATGGATTTGTCGCGTATTCCGAATCTCACACAGAAGGATTACGAACGAGTTGAACGATATAAGAGCGAGTATGATTATTTGAGTAGACTCTAAAGAATTATTTTATCTATAAATAGACTTTTAATAAAAATCATGACTGAAAAATATAACGCATCAAACATTTCTCTTGACCAAATCTTAAGTTACATAAAGTCTAAAGAAATTGCGATACCAGAAATTCAACGCCCTTTTGTCTGGAAACCTCGTCAAGTAAGAGACTTGATAGACTCTCTTTATAAAGGTTATCCTACTGGATATTTGATTATCTCGCAAAGTCCAGATATGAAGTTAAAAGACGGAACATTATCATTGGGTAAGAAAATAATGATTGATGGTCAGCAGCGTGTTACGGCATTGATGACAGCTATCGTAGGATTAGAGGTGCTAACTAGTGACTTCACAAAGCGCAAGATCAAGATTGCATTTAACCCTCAGGCATCAGAAGAAGACGAAGAGGAGATCTTTAAAGTTCAAGACAATGCTATTCTGAAAGACAAGAAATGGATAGCTGACATAGCAGAGTTGTTTAAACCAGACTTTGATCAATGGGCATTTGTGAATGAATATTGTCAACAGAATCCAGAAGTAAATGGCTCACAAATGAATAAGATATTAATGCGTTTGCTGGATATAAAGAATCGTCAAATTGGAGTCATCTCACTTGATAAGGATTTGAACATTGACGAAGTTACTGATATCTTCATTCGCATTAATAGCCAAGGTGCTAAACTGAACCAAGCTGATTTTGCAATGTCAAAGATTGCAGCCAATACTGAATATGGTGGTAATGCCTTACGTAAGGCGATTGACTATTTCTCGCATTTAGCTGTAGATCCAGATTGGTATGGTGAGATGGCTAAAGATGAGATATTTATGAAAACGCAATATGCGAGTAAGTTGAAATGGTTGAAAGATGATAGAGAATCTATTTTCGATCCTGATTATAACGACATTTTGCGCATTGCATTTATGTATAAGTTTGGTCGTGCAAAGTTAAAAGACCTTGTAAGTCTTCTTGGTGGACGTGACTTTGAAACACGAGAATATAGAGAACCAATAGCAGAGGAATCTTTTATAAAGTTAAGTGAAGGTGTTATTGATTTTATGAACCAGTACACGTTCTCAAACTTCATACTTGGAATTAAGTCAGCAGGTTTCATTTCTAGCAAGTTGATTAGTTCTCAAGTGACACTGGATTTTGCATATACATTATATTTGTTATTGAATAAAGAAGCAGCAATAGAGAAGAGTCGGATTAAGCATTATGTCGCAAAATGGTTTGTAATGTCGACATTAACAAGTCGATATACAAGTTCTCCAGAATCACAAATGGATTTCGATATTAAGCGTATTCGTGAAAAGGGATTCTTGGCATTCTTTCAGGAAGTAGAAGAGGCCAATCTTTCGGATACGTTCTGGACTATTCGATTGGTGCAACAACTCGAAACGCAAGTTGTCAATAGTCCGTTCTTTAATGTATTTCTTGCAGCACAGATACACGAAAGTGCTGATGCGCTGTTTAGTAATGGGACAAAAATCGGTGATTTAATCTCTTTAATGGGTGATGTGCATCATATTTTCCCCAAGCGATATCTGCGTAAGAATGGTTATAATGAAAAGAAACAATATAATCAGATTGCCAATTTCACTTATCTTGATACGCAAGTGAATAAGGAGATATCTGACGATGCGCCAAATCTATATTTCAAGAAGGCAATAGAACAATGTGAGATAGGGAAAGTTCTCTATGGGAATATAGCGGATGTAAAGGTATTAAAAGATAATATGAAAGGGAACTGTATACCAAGTAACATTATGGATATGGATTATTCTGATTATCCAGAATTCTTAGTAACTAGAAGAAAGATGATGGCTGCTAAAATAAAGAACTATTATTATAGTTTATAGTAAGCAAACATATTCGTTATACTATTTTACCTTGGTTGGGCAGGGAAGCAATTATTGATTTTTAACGAATAACGGCTGATAGATAAAGAAAGTATATTTATCTTTGCAATTAATAATGCTTAATTGTTTATTGGAGGGATATATAGGTAAGAATGAGAAGACCTATATATGTTTCAAGATAATGACTTTCATTAGGGAATAAATAATTTTAAATACAAAAGAAATGAGACATTCAAAGTTTTTAGTAGTGAGTTTATTAGCGTTGATGACGTTGAGTTTCACGGCATGCAGTAGTTCTGATGATAATGGAGGAAAGGGTAAGATAGAACGACCGAAGTATTTGTCTGATGCTGCAAGATACAAGATTACAACGCAGGGATCTACTTGGAAGAGTCTTGAACTAACTGAAGATGGACGCTACTTTATCGTGCATGATGGTAGTGTTTCTGGATCTTCTTCACAAGATAATGATGATGTTATCGTTTCTGGAAGTTATGAGAAGAAAGGTAATCGATATGTATTGAATACTGTTGGCGAGCTGACTATCACTGCTAACAATAACTCATACGAATTGCTGTTGACCAATAAAGGGAAGTCTCTCAAGCTCTCTGCCCAGAAGTCTGGAACATTACCTTCTACTAAGGTCAACGATGAGTTGTGTCGTACATGGGTGTTCTCTAAGTGTCATATCGTTGTGAAGTATGATGGAAAGAAGGTCTATGATGCATCATCTACCTCTTTCAATGAGCTTTACAATGGATTTAAATCAGCAATAAACACACCTGAGTATAAGGACAAGTTAAAGCTCTCTCAAAGCAAGGTGGAGGATATTGATGACTTAAGGATATTGAGAACGGTTACGTTTACGCATGCAGGTTCATATTATGTAACCACTACGGACAGTCGTGAAGACTTTATGAATTACTGGAAATGGATTAACGCTAACGAGTTGATCATAGGCTTTTCAGAAAATGAGGATCAGATCTCTGTAGATGATCAAGCTGCTCTCAAGTTTGATAATGGGCAGTTGATCATGGTAGATAGCCAATCTAAAGGTCGTGAAGAAGTTACTCTTACAATGGAATTTCAACCTGTTCATACAGATCGTTAACAGATTTCAATTATAAAGAAAAGTCCGAATCCCGTGCAAGGATTCGGACTTTTTCGTATCTGTTAAAGCCATTTTAAAGTGCAACTGATAATTTACAGGATTATTACAAGTGCTTTGGAGAACCATTACAAGTGCTTTGGAGAAGTATTACAGAAGCCTTGGAGAGATGTTGTAAACCTCTTTCTACCTCGTTAAACTTAGTCTTAAACTAACTCCAAAGTCGTGAGTTGTGGTCGGATAACTACCCGATGACAACAAAGGAGAGTTTATTTGCATATCGTAATAGACGCTGGCTGTGACAAAGCGACTTAGAGTGTAATCACCAAGGAAGGAGAATTTAAAGGCCGTATTACCACTGGAAGCAGTAGAGGTGAGCGATGCGATGTCACGTGTAAGTGAGGCTTGACGACGATAGCTCATATCTAATCTGAGGTTAAGATCTTGGTTAAATCCGTTGTTCCTGTTCGATGAATTATTATCGTTTTGTTGCGTGTTTACGGTCGATTTCTTCTTCTTCTTTGCCACACGATGTGTTCCATTGCCAAAGAGATTGAAGTCGTTAATGCGATAGCCAATACCAATTACCCAATCTTTCGATGTAGCCTCATTGAGCTGAACACTCGTCATTGAGAGTGCTAACACACGTGTTTGACGATATTCCATGCGTGCAGTTAGATTGTTCTGAAGCGTCACATCCACACCCAGTAAAGGCGAGAATGCCTCGTTGATACTAACTTGTGAGATGTTATACATCGAACTTGGGATAGGGTTCCCAGTGGTTGCATCGGTGATGAAACCTAATCCATTCATGTATTCCTGCCATGTGCTGTAACTCTGATAAGAGCCGATTGCGAAGATACTTCTATATGCGTGATTGATGTTCACACTCTTGAATAGATCTTGGAAGAGTGGTAATCTCGATAGTCCACTGTATCTAATACTCCAGTTCGGGAGCAGACTTCGTAGGGTAGGGAATAGCTTTAATCCATTGCCACCCATACTTGTGTAGGCATTGAGGAAGGCTGGGATCATCACATCTGCACTGTATTTATTGACTGCTCCGACCGTTGGACTGAAGTGCCCTCCACCCATTGATGTTGGATAAGTAGCCCCATTGTATTGTGCTTCCACACGATTACGATAGCTGTTGAGCGAATTGACAAAGCGGTCGAAAGTGGCACTGTGATAACCATTGTTAGCGTTTCCCATGCTCTCAAAAGCAGTGCCCAGAGAGAGCGTAGTCATGGTGAATGAGCCTGTTTGAGTGGTTGGAACGCCAGCATACATATACTGAATACTCCTTGAGGTGGTTATCATTCTACTAGCCGTGAGATCGATTCTGAAGTCTCTGAAAGGCTCCAGCGTGGCACGTAATTGTACGTCTTCAACCTGGTTCGTTATCGCTGGTGTGGCAACACTATCATTGATGAGTAGCCAGTTATTGTCACGTGCTTTACCAATGTAATCATCGTCAATGAGACCAAAAGCAAAGTCTAAACCAGGAGTCAATGCACCGGTACCACGACGTTGTCCAAAGGCATCTCCAATGGTTGGCATGAAGCCTGGTAAGGTCATAGAATACTGGTTGCGATACGATATTCCGACGTTGCGCACCATCATTAAAGCACGTGCAACACATTGTGCAGTCTTATACCATTTCTTGTTATCGAGTGGCTCTTTAGGTGTGATAGTGAGCTTTGCTCGTATAGCAGAATCGGTCCGATTGAAGATTTTTACTTGGTTATCTCCCACCTTCTTCCACTTCATCTTTAAGGCTTTTCCATGCTCATCTTTAGCCGAGAAGATCAATCGTTTCGTATTCTTGCCATGCGATATAACGATAGAGGTGTCGGCTTTGAGGGTTATTTCCTGCTCAAAACTCTTCTTGTTCTTAGGCAGTGCTTTCTTCTTTTCGTCGTCTTTCTCTTTCGCTTTCTGCTCCTTCGCCTTCTTCTTCTGTTCGGCTGTCATTGTCGGACGAGAGGGCTTCCTCGGTTGTGTCCGATTGAACCGCTCATTCGTTTTCTTTAGGAAGGGAACATGGTTGTAAAGGCGTTCCATGTTGAAAGTCCCATTAATGTTTAAGGTCCTGTTACTTGTGATTGTGTTACCGAGCGAAGTACCATTATCAAGGTTAGCACCCCTTACCCATGTGTAAGTTGCATTATAGTTTGCATCCGTATTCACCCAATCGAAGACAGGTAAAAGGTTAAGAGGTAACTGATAAGAGAGCGAGAAGTTCTGTTGGTAATCAAGTGGAGTACCAAAGTGCTTAATGCTTGTCCACACCGAATCCTTCCATGCCTGATAACGATCCGGATAGAGGTCTTTATTGATAGGAGTGTATGGCTCTTCTATTTCCGCATGCGTTGCACTTTGGAAGTTCATGTGTAGGTTGCGCGTTAAGTCCCATCTCAACGCAAAGTCTCTGTTCCATAGGAACTGCTCATTAAACGTCAGTGGGAGCCGGTCATGACCTATTGACTCCATGTCACGCTCTTGTAGTTCGTAATAGTTGCGAACCATCTCTGTATTGAAGGTAAGGTTCTGTGGCAACCAATTCAAGCCAAAGCGACGTAGGATATCAAACCATTTTGAACGGCTCTTGATCAGTCGTTTGAATGGCTCCCAAGGCTTGTAAACAGGTGTCCAGTTATAGTTTAATGCCCCACGCCAGTTGTCTTCATTCTCATAGACAGTCGTTTCGCCCGATGTGTGAGAGTGTGAATGGCTATACGAGAAAGAGAAGTTTGCGGGGTCGTATGGCATTGGATGATTCTTTGTCTGTATGTCAACACGCACATTCGATAGCGATAAGTTCGTTGTCAATCGTTTGGTAATTGCAATCGACTTAATCGAGTCTCTCTCCTGCTTGTTACTAGCTCCTTCGAGTGCATCCCCCAACTCCATGTCAGTGTCGAGTGGGTTATATTTAGGTCTACTTTCGCTCTTTGTGATACTATAATATAATGGTGCAGACACCTTCGCCTTGTCTGGGAACAGTTTACCTAACTCCAGACTCGTAGTGACAGACACGTCTGTCTTCGTTTCTTGTTGCCGTTCATTTACACCCTGTTCTAAGCCTCCAAAGCCGTCAGTACTATGACTTGCGTTGATATCAACACTACCGAAATCGGACAACTGGACGTTCAACTGCCCTCTTGCAGCCCATCCGCCTTCGTTGTTAAACTCCTTTAGACGCAATTCATTGACCCACACTTCACCACTCTTCTGGCTGCTGGAAAGGTTGCGCACACCGATAATCATAGTCTTAACCTCACCCAGTGTTGGGTTACCCATGATACTTACTTTGTTGGCAGGGTGGTCTGTGTCATAGACAGAGAAGACGCGGTTAAAACTAGCTCCACCAGTTCCACGTGCCTTGTTACGCTGCTTCTTGACAGAAGTGAGTAGGTGCAAAGGAATATCTAACATGTTCTCTATAGGCCAAACCTGCCGTTGATCCTGTGGGAGATACATGTCGTAATTACTTTTTGGAGCGGTTAGCTTCAATGGAATTTCATATTCGTAATAATTGTTCTTATAGTCTGATCCCAATCGAATGAACACTGCCAACTGATCATCACCGAGGTTGGTTGTGTTCTGTTCGAAGGCATTTGCGTGTACAAACATCTGTAGACGCTTGTATTGGCGCAGGTCAAGTGTTGTGTTCTTATACACAGCTTTCGATTCACCCGAGCTTAGATTATTAACGACCAAAGATAGTGCTTGCTCGTTCTCCTGTACTAGTTGAGGCTGACTCGGATCCTGTCCTCGAATGATACCAGGCGGTAAGACATAGTTGACGGGAGTCTTATCTCCATTTTCTTCAAGGCTCACCGTACTCACATTCATCGTACCAGTATTGGGTACACCACTGGTTAAGTTCTGCTGATACTGACGCCATTTGCCACTGACAAGGTCGAAAGTGGCAAAGCGGAGAACGATTGGTTTGCTGAAACCAGTGAGGAACATGCGCATGAAGCGGATACTTGTAAAGTCGTTGATACCGCCCACTCGTTTCTGAAACTCCTCTAGTGGAATACGGAAAAGATACCATGTAACAGGTTCCGAACCGCCTTTTCGCAAGGATGCTGACGCCACTCGCTTGTCCACAATGAAGTTTTGTCCGACGTTGAGATCCTGTGGTCGAATGCTAACATGGTATTGGTAATACTTCTCGTATTCGTTCAGTGTATAGTCTTGGTTGATGTCCTCTACATCAGGAGTGGTCTTGTAAGACGTGTCATAACGCTCGTTATTGTTCTCATTGTCAGGTGAGTTACCTTGTGGGTTATTGATTCTTTTATAGCGTTCAAGTATTGATGCACGTTTACGATCCCAATCCGAACCACGGAAATAGTGGTAGTCATCATTGGCAGGGTCAGCCCATATAGAGTCAAATACAGCCTGATTAGTGTTGGCACGGGCTGCAGTAAGGAAGTTCTGATAGGCTGTGAATTGTCTTTCTTCTTCATCCGTCAAGCCATTGTAACCCACATCTTGCTTGGCACGACTGCCTGCTGACGTCGCAAAAGCATACGTGATGGTAGATTGTGTAGGGATTCTTCCCCACTGAGTCGTTGTCCATGAGTTGCTACCATCTACTGGCATACCACTCTCATAGAACTTCTTTCCATCCTTCAATATATCTTCAGACACCTCGCCGAGATCGATATAGAAGTCGCCACCATACTGGTTGGCATTAGCTTGTCGATTGGTATATATGAACGGATCAAGCATCCAGAACTCCACATACTCGATGTTGGCTGTCTGGAAGTCGTTCGTGTCCAACTTACGCATCATACCGCCCCATGTTCTGTTAGGGTTGGTGAGGTGACCATTAATGTCAATATTAGGATTGAAGTTATAAGGACCTCGTTCTGATGGATAAAAAGCCAGATTCAGTATTTGCAAGGTTGATATTGAACCGCTATAGTTACGATCTCTGTTAGGGAAGACTTCGGTAATTGGAATCTCACGAACGTAGTGATTCGATAATTGTTCGAGGTCGCTTTTGATGTGACCAGGCGTTAGTGAACTACTACGACGTGTGAAGAGCGGGTCAATATTGTACCAAGCTAAGAGACTTCTGTTGTATCCACTCCTTAGAGTAGTCTTATCCGTTGACTCGGAGAAGTCGGATGGTACGCTTGAAATAACCCATGATGTAGGTTGGCTAACATCGATTGCATTCTTCGTACCTTCAAAGTCATCAAGGTAAGACGCATGGTCTTGTGTACCCTTACTCTGCCCTGCCAACAACTGTGCGAACTCGGCAGAGAAGGTGATATATGATGGTTGAGTGACATGCAAGAAAGGTATCTTATTGAGCATGTTGGTCAACCACTGGCTCTCTTTCTTCCAGTTTAGATTAAGTCCCCAAATGGTGTTGTTGAGCGGTTCCGAACCCATATTCACCTTTGTGGTGAGTGGTTGTTCGGATAAGTGCATGAATGTTCCACCTATTTGGAAGTCCTTTGAGAAGTCATATTCCCAGTTTACTCCTATCATTGTCTTGCGCTCCTGTTGGTAAGCACTTTGACTTTCGAGGGAGACATTGACGGCAGTTCCTGCATCAATAATACTCTGGTTGAGGATTGTTACCTCTCCTGCACTGTAATCAACGCTGTAATCAGAACCTTCATTAAGCGTTACTCCACCAGCAGTAACCACCACGGAACCTTGCGGAACATTGTAGGCACCAAGCGAAATAACGTTTGCTGCCGTACCACGATATTGTCCCACGAGCATGAATTTATCCTTCTCTGCAATCTGCTTAGCGGTTGTCTTTGTCGAATTATATAGTTCCGAGAATGTGTACTTATCGGCTATTGCAGCCGTAACACCTTTATCAATAAGTTTCTTACGAAGCCCTGCGCCGAATGGTTCCGCTAGTGGGAAAAAGACGCGCCCATTGCTTATTGTGTATCCTTCTACATAATCGAAATAACCATTCGGATGCGGGTTGTTATTGTTATCTAATCGGTCGGCACCAAGCAACTTAATGATGGGTAAGCTCTTAACTTGTGGTTCGGGTATATAAGAAAGGTACACACCTGTCGTATCACTTTGATATTTAACATCAAGGCGGAACTTATCCTTCTCAATGTTAGTCGACAGGTAATAAACGTTCTTCATCATCAATCCCCAGTTACCTTGACTAGGGCTGTTATTGGTGTTCTTCAGTGACTTTACGAATAGAGCCTCATTGATATCGGTACGGTCACTGGCAAATTCTCCCACTTGATAAGTCACTCCACCGAATGTATATTCGTATGCAACGGCAAGCACCTGGTCGGTTTGTAGACCACTGCGAAGCGATATGTAACCCAAAGCAGGGTTCACTGTGTACTCCGAACTATTGAGTAGTCGGGCATTAGCAATCTTCTCGTAATCATTACCACCCACAAGTCCTGCACCATCCAAGATGCCTGTCACTTGATCAATATTGCGTGCGGCAGGGTAGCCTTGAGCGATAGTGTTGTATTCAGTGTTAGCGTTGTTCGTTGGTACTTGACCAATTCCTGTGCCCCAAAGATCCGTTCGGCTCACTCGTTCATTCTCTCCTAAATCAGTGAGAGCAACGATATTACGAGTGTTACTTGTCGTTCCGCTCTTGTTTGTTACCCACACTTCAACACGGTTGATAGTGATACCTGTCTTCAGGTTAGGCAATGATTTCATTGCGTCATCATAGTGATCTCGGAAGTATTGAGATAAGAAGAAGTGACGGTTCTCTTCGTATTCTGCGGCATCAATCTCAAATGGTGTCAACTGCTTTCCGCCCCTAGAACTAACGCTCTTATTCGAACTCTTCTTTTGAGATAACACCGTTTGTAACTTCAACTTACCGAATTGCATGTCCGTGCGAATGCCGAATAAGGCCGAAGCTCCTTGCACAAGAGAGTTGTTAGAAGGGAATGTTACGTTACCACCCTCAACCAGTTTGATGATCTCATCCTCCTTTCCTTCATACTTCAACTTGAAGTTCTGCGTGTCAAAGTCAAATGTCGCATCAGTGTTGTAATTGAGGTTCATGTTCACTTTATCGCCCACTTTGCCATTCACATTGACGTTAATTTTCTCGTCAAAGTTCATCGCTGTGGTCTTACGATTGCGTATTGGCAATGACGGATTATCAATGCTTTTGAGCGTCGCACCGAACTTCAGCTCCGCAGTTCCTTGTGTTTTAATACGTACACCACCTGGTCCAAAGATCTTCTCTGCCGGTCCTAATGAGAAGTGCATATCGGTGAAGTCGAACTTCTCCTTGCCCTTTTCGCGTAGTATTTCTTGGTTCTTTGAGCGATAGTAATCCGTGAAGCTGCGTTTCTCTGTCCACTTCCGATACTCTTCAGGTGTCATCATTATTGGTGCCATCACGTATGTATCACCAATCTTGTTTCCTATGATATACCGATCGAGCGAGTCGTTATACTCCACCGTTTGTCGCATGTTCTCGGGGCGGATGAGATCGGTAGAGTTCTCCCTTAGATCATCATAAGTAATAGGTGAAGTGCGCTGCACTTTCCACCTTGGATGCAGTAAAGAGTCAGGGATCTTCTCCTCATCTATCTCCACCTCAATAGGTTTCTTCTTCTTGATCGTATCGTTTTGTGTTACAGAGAAGAGGCTCTTTATCGGTGCAAAAGATAGAGCCATACGTCCCCAGCTTAGTAGTGTGACACTACCAAGAAGCATGATAATAATGAGGAATATGTAATGTTTTCTTTTCAAGAAGACGAGTGATTGAAAGCCTCCCTAAGCCCTTTTAACAGAAATATGCAAGCTGTAATATGCAGAGAACAGCATTTGTAAGCGGTAATTACGCCCCTCTCCCTTCGGAGAGGGGTCGGGGGCGAGGTTTTACTTAATCATCTTCAACGCCAACTTAACCACCTGTTCCACAGGAAGGTCAGGTTGTTCGGTAAGGATACTCACGACGACCTTTGCAGAAGGAGCTGGTGAGAAGCCAAGCATAGTGAGTGCGCTAACGGCCTCATCCTTAATCCCTGCATCAACAGCAGGTGTACCAGGAGTGTTGCTAACATGCAACTCGTCAGCAATACCACTTTGCATGATCTTATCCTTGAGATCGACTATAATGCGTTGAGCTGTTCGAAGACCAATACCCTTAACAGTCTTCAACATCTTCTCGTCCCCATTGGCAATTACGTTGCAAAGTTCGGCTGGTGTCAATGAAGAAAGAATCATTCTTGCAGTGTTCGCACCTACTCCGGAGACCGTTATCAACAATCTGTAAAGGGCTCGCTCCTGCTTGTTTGCAAAGCCGTATAGCGTGTAGTTATCATCGCGTCCACCGGTCATAATGGCCTCATGAACATATAGTTTGACAGCTGTTTTACCCTGTATTGCACTATAAGTATTCAGTGAGATATTCAGTGCGTAACCCACACCATGTGCCTCAACGACAGCCATGGCAGGTGTTAACTCTGCCAGTTCGCCTTTGATATATTCAATCATAATCTAAAATAAATATGCCTTTTTCGGGCATGGAAATTCTGTATATACGTTCTTACTAACGCATTCCTCCTTTGTTTATTGTTACATTTGACTACAATTATTGCAATGTTCTGAGCCCCGCCCAGCCTCTCCTAAGAGGAGGAGCTGCTAACGGGTGATAGTTAGGAAACGTTCTCTTTATTTCAAAATCAGGATTGATACAAGTTGACGAGTTAACAAGTTGACGGGTTAACAAGAATTGGAAAAGGTAAAAAAGTAAATGAGTAAAGAGGTGAAAGAGCTATTATTTCGGTTGGATATAGTGCCACAAAGTAGGGACAGACGCCCTCGAATGGAAACCCCTCCCAGCCTCCCCCA
>ERZ772807.1034-NODE-1034-length-15913-cov-5.158658_pt1 | contig 15913 bp, 18 predicted proteins | sample MGYA00511472_ERZ772807 | MGnify/ENA primary metagenome ERZ772807 (study PRJEB29015, sample SAMEA2737947) | human oral metagenome | biome: human oral; feature: human-associated habitat; material: dental | place: China | collected 2039 ...
CCATAGGTATCAACAACATGAGAAAGCTGCCTAAGACTGCGGTAATGGCGGTCAACAATATCCCTATGTTAAATGCCGATATTGTAACAGGTATATCTTTGATGCTCGGATTTATTGCATTCGGTATCAGTCTGGGATTTAAGACGATTCTTATAAGCCATATAACTTTTAATATTCCATATGTATTGCTTTCTGTAATGCCGAAGCTTAAGCAGACCGAGAGAGTTACATATGAGGCGGCTCTTGACCTTGGAGCTACGCCTCTTGCGGCATTTTTATGCTCCGCAAGAGGCGTTTTCTTGCTGTTTTATTTGTCCTTCTTGCTATGAATGAGTAACTTTGCAAAAATAAAGACAAAAGAGTATGACATATCGAAATTGTAACTACACAGCTTTTTATGTAGATGAGCCTTTTAGCTCCTCTCAGCTTGGTGCTCATGCAACCAAAGATTTCTGTTATTACAATACTTTGAGGGCTTGGAAAGGGAAAAATGCTTTATTCCCTTTTAATGATGCGCACGCAAAAACATATAGTGTAAGAGATGGTAGTAATTGGGAGATAACGCTGAAGCCACGATTACGAGAAAGGCTAAAATACTCCAAAAATATCATTTTGTTTTTAAGTTCTAACACTAAATGTAGTCGTGCTTTAAAGGAGGAAATCAGTTATGGAGCTTGTACTCTTGGACTCCCAATCATAGTTGTTTACCCAGAATTAGATAATTCACAAATAGTATCAAACGAACAGTTATCAAGCAGAGTGAAATTGCTTTGGGATAAATTGCCTATTCTGAAAGAAGCTATGACCAAGGTTCCTACATTACACATTCCTATGAGACAGAATAGTATGAGTAATGCCTTGTCAGACTCGGAACTGACAATTCAAGGCAAAAAAGGTGGTGATGTAACTAAATACTTTTACAAATAATGAAGCAATTGAAGATTTTCTCGTCTTATTTTCTGTCTTTTATTGGTGCAATATCAGCCTTTGTAGGTGCTTTTTCATGGCTAAATGGTTATGGATTGATGGCTTGCATTGTATTTGTCGGAGGTATCGTGCTTATTGGTACTGGATATGCCTTGTTCCAAATGCGTCCAAGCAAATCCATTCAGTTACTAATCAATAACTCGTTTCCTCTTCAAATAGAAGATGGAGACCTCTTTGCAAAGAAAGGTGTTGTAATTATTTCTGTTAATGATTATTTTGATACGATTGTCGACAACAGAATAATAGCAGCAGATACTATTCATGGAAAATTCATAGAGAAATTTTTCAGAGGGAGAATTTCAGAACTTGATGATAAAATTGATACTGCGTTAAGAAGTGAAGTACCCATTGATGTTCCCAATCGTGCAGAAGGAAAGAAGAAGCGCTATCCTCTTGGTACATGTGCAGTCTTAGATGAGGGTGAGAATACATATATTCTTGCAGCTTTAACTAAGTTTGATGAGAACAATCATGCTTTCATCCCTTTATCTGAATATGGTACAATCATTCAGAAAATCATCGTAAAAGCTTCTATCACTGCTAATAGCAGACCTGTATATATGCCTTTATTAGGAAGTGGTCAGGGTGGTATACAAAAATCGGCACAAAGGATATTGTCTTATATTATAAGCCAAATAGAGTTTTGTTCAAATGTAAGTATTCCCAAGGGGCTGCATATTGTGATTTATGATCTCAGCAAAAAGGGAATCAATTTGGACAGCATGAAGAGTGCTTGGCAGTCTGCAATTAAATAAGAGCAATGAAATTATACAAAGTTACAATGAATGTGGTAGGCGAGGTGTTAGACACCTCGCCTATTACATCAACACAGCCATTAGAGAGACCTCGCGAATTACACAGTGAATTGCGTCGTCTTGTAAAAGGAGAAAGAGGCATCATCGATGGAGAAAGATTGCAAAATTTCGTTTTCCCAACCAATAATTATGATGTATTCATCTCACATTCACATAACGATTTAGAAATAGCAAAACGATTTGCTACTTGGCTTAAAGAAAAATATGGATATAATGTATTTTTAGACTCATTTGTTTGGAATAGTGCTGATGGCTTGCTCCGAGAAATAGACAACCTGTATTGTAAGCAGAGGAACGGACTTTATAACTACCATAAAAGAAATTATTCAACAGCTCACATACATACAATGCTAAGTATGTCAATTATGGAAATTATAAAGCGAAGCAAGGTGGGAATATTAATAGATAGTCACCACTCTATAAATCTTGAGAGACTTCGTAATTCCAATCAGGCAAAAACTCTCTCTCCATGGATTTTTCAAGAGATTATGTTAATGCGTCAATTTGCAAACTCAGAATCATCTACTCGTATGTTTAGTAGTGAAAATCTAAACGAAAGTTTACAAATGGCGCATACTGTTGATTTGTCAGACTTTACTCCCTTAACAGCAAGGGATTTAATTATCAATAAAGCACTTGTCTGATAATAAAAGTTTTCTTGTTGGGCTTTTTGTTACTTTTGAGCCGTCTCAACTCATCGTCAAAAGTAACGAGATGCTTTTCATCGGGGTTTCTTTGCTCCTTTCTTTTTCCGCCCGAAGCTCACGAAAGAAAGGAGCGGTCGGCAAATCTGCCGACCGCTTTACGTTGTCTGTTCTTCTTGAATGGTTGTCCGTCCCGTCCTTACTTCGGGGTGCGTGGAGAAAGCCCAATTGATTTCCTCATCGGGAAGTGTGCTGTGAATGTTTCCACCCATCACCATTCCGCAATCCTGAATGACTTTTTGTCGTGCTTCTTCTCTGCTCTCGGCAACTACCTCAAAAACTCCCTTGAAAATGTACTGCGTCCGTACTCTGTAAACTTTCTTCTTCATATTCTCAAAATTCAACCTTTAATAATCTGTGTTCCTTTGGCTCTCCATTGGATAACCTGCGGTGGGTAAGCCAAAAATGGTGTGCGCCATAGCCGTATGCAAAGAACTTGTCAAGTTCCGTTTCTTCGGCTATCCAATTGACGGCTGCCCTCAATTCCTTCTCGTTGGTGGATAGGGTAATGGCATTGATTATCCTTATAAGGATATGGGGTATCTCGTCCGCCCAGTTGCATACGATGCTTTCTATTTCTGCTTTCATATTCTGTGATGTTTTGGTAATTGTTTCTTATGCTGTCGCCCTCATTCTCTGCCTTATCAATTTGCAGTTGGCATTGACAAGGCTCACAATTTGGTCGTGATATTCCGTATTCTTGTTGCACACGCCACGACTTTGCACCACTTTGAGCGTGTCAAGGTTGACCTCAACCGTTTCTATCCGTCTGCCTTCGATGGTTGCAGAAAGGATTAGCGAGTTTTCTTTGAGATAGTAGGCATTGTCGAATACGCAATGATGCATTGTTACTCCTTCCTCCAAAAATTTCTGCACGCTCTCCAAGACGTGGACTTGGATTGTGCCGTCTGTGAATGAGATACCGAAGAACTTTGATTTGAGTTCGTGGAAACGTTTCTCGTTCTCCATTGCTTTTTTGCGTTTCTTCGCCTTCTCTTCTTTTTCCCTTTGTCTGCGGAGTTCGTTTTGTCTTAGGTCGTGTTCCCTATGCAGGTCGGTGGGGCAAACATACTTGGGGCTGTGTATGTCCTTGCCCAATCTGCGGAGCATATCCACATAGTCGCACCAAATTGAAATGTCCTCTATGTCATAGCCGTTGCGAGTGGCGACTTTATAGGATTGCCAACAAGCGTCAAATGCCCTCGAATTGTCAAGAAAGTATTTCAGATGTTCGGTTCTGCCTGCTTTTATCAATGTTTCCGCCCTGCTGTCGGACAATAAGGCAGGAATGAGAACAGTTGGTGCGATATCGTGAAAATCATTCTTAAATCCAGTCCTACGGAGTGTATCCGTTGCCTTGAACTTCGGATATATCGGAGAGTACGATATATGGCGGTAGGCTTCGTTATCGTTTCTCACTGCCATAGGCGAGCAATAGGAAAAGGTGTCGATGTATCTGCCCAATACTCTCTGAACGGCAACAATCGTCTTTCGTCCTTGTGCGTTCCACCAATACTGACCGATTTCAATAACATATGGAGTTGCCTTGCAACCTTTCTCCATTTCTGCGGAAAGGAGGAACATTCTTAGTACTTGGTGTTCTCCACAAGCGGTAAGTATCGTAAAGTATTGCTTCTGCCTTATCTTACGTTCAAAAGTCGTTCGGACTTGCAACTTTGCTCTACAATGAGGGCAAGTGCAATGTTCGGTTGGGTTCTCCATTGTCCAACTATACCCACAATCCATGCACGTGGTACGACCTTTGGGCAGTCGGTAGGCGAAATGGTCTATACATTCACGGAATGCCCATTTGCTATGCGTCTTGGTTATCGGGCGAAGGTGTTTGCTCTCGGCAAGTACTGCCTTTTCATAGCTGTTTCTTGGTTTCATTTTCTGTCCTCCTTATTTAGTTGTTGTGAAATACATAGCCGTCCTTATACCAAAAGTCTGTACAGAAAAGGTCATCGGCATATTTGGAGAAGTCAAAGTATATCAGTGCAAAATCGGGTAAGTCATTCTCCATTTTTGCGAGTTCCTCCGCAAAATCCTCCCTGCTTGCATAACTTCCTATGTAGTCCGATTGGAAAGACTTCACAAGGCTGTAAGCGTCTTGTGTGAGTTGGGTGTTGTTGCCCTCCACCCATATCCAAAAGGCTTCTTTCTCCTTGTTGTTCAGTCTGTCCAATTCGTCCCGAAGTTCAAAGAAGTTTTCCTCCAAATGCCCCTCGTCTATCAGACCATCGGGGATTTCCTCCCATGCTTGGAACATATATTCGGGTTCTTCTTCATCCTCGTGTATCTCGGCACAACGCTCCATAAAGCCGTCCAAATCGTAGAAGTCCGAAAGTTCCACCCATTCGCCCTGCAATGAGCCGTTGTTGTACTTGGCATAAGTGCCTACATAGATGCGTGCTTCGTTCAAATCCTTTGTTCCCATTTTCCTTTCGTTGTTTAAGGGGTTAAAACTCGAATAATGAAGGTTGGACTATCTGCTGTTCCACCTGCTTTTCTGCTTTTGGTTTCTTGGCGGTAAGTTTGCGGTATTCCTCCGCTTGGTATCGCTCGATAGCCTTTTTCCGTGCTTCTGCTTTTTCCTCCTCTGTAAGTTCGATAGTATGGTTTACCACGACTTGGCAGTCGATGGACTTGCCCACCTCGATGTTATCCTCGTCGTAATAATGCACGGCAAGGGAATATACCTCCTCATCGGACAGACCTGCACACCCCATTCTTTGGACTTCCGTCAAGATGTAGGTAATACACTCGTCTATGCTCTTGTTCTCTTTGCGGAAACTCTCCGCAAAGAGTTCATCGTATGATGCTCTCGTTTCCAAATAGTTTTGGATAACGTCCTTGAAATGTTCTGTACCTTTCATTGTCTTTGTTGTTTTTATCAGTTGAATAATGTTCCGTCAGAAAGAAATTCGTAGTTGTTGGCTTCGCAACTCTCGGCAAAGGCTTCCTCGCTGAATTGATATTCCATATCGTCCCTGCAAGCCTTGAAAAAGCCGTTTAAGCACTTGACCATAAGTTCGTAAAGGGTGGTGTTGTCGGGGGCTTTCAGAAAGTCGTATATAGGCTGTAATATCTCATAGTCCATATAATAGCCCGTCAAAACACAATCATTGGTGACGAATACACGGCTCTTGCGCTTTGTCTTGTAATTGTGTCCCCAAATGGTTTTGGGTATATACAAGTCGTTCCAATAGTTATTGACAAGGTATTTCAGAAGTCTAACCCCTTTCAAATTATCTTCTTCCTCGCTGTAATGAGAAGTGAAACGATACCAATAGGAATAATCATCGTATGACCATCTGTCCACCTTGATATTGAATGTCTGTTCAAAGGCTTGCAATGTCTTCTCATTTTCGTCTGCCCAACCATAGTCGAAATGTTCCGCCCAATGGCTGTGTGCCTTTGCTTGTGCCTCTTTGGTCAGTTCGTGGAGGTTATATACCTCGTATGTTCTTGTTTCTGTTCTCATATTCGTTTGGTGTTATCGGGTTGTATTATTGATGATGTCTTCTCCATTGTCCGCAAAGACCTCGATAGTAGGTTTCCCTCCGTTTTCCTCTACGGATAGGCTTTCCGATGTTTCAAATAAGGTCTCTCCGTCCGTGATGATGACTTTCTCATCATCCTCAAAGCAAAGCACGTCCTCACCTTGCCACGACTTGACAAGGGCAACGGCTTCCTCGTAATTCTCGGCTGTTACTTCAAAGTGGGTGCGTTCCCAACAAGTAACCTTTCGGTCTTGGTAAAATCTGAATGCTTCCATTGTTCCTATGTTTAGATTGTTGCTAAAATGATTTCTTGGATATGGGTAGGGGCAACCTCTGAAAAGAGATAGGTGATAAACTCCTTTCTGTCTTTCCGATTGAGTTCCTTGTATAGTTCCCCAAAGGCGGATATGTTTCCGTTGAGGTAAACCGATACCATATACTCGAAGATGTTGTCCACTTCGTAGTATCTGCATTGCTGTGCGATTGTCTTGCTTCTTCTTTTCATATATCTGTCTGTTTAAGAAATGAGTATCCAAAGTATTGCCCCGATGATGAGGGCATAAGCCAAGATGTACACTGCGATTGTCAAAGTGATGGTAAGTAGTAGCCGAAAGAGGAATTTCCCTGCACATATCCCTACCAGCCAAAGCCAGACGCTTCCGCCACAAAGGAGAGAGCCTGCGAGTGCAAGTACCACCCAAATTGATATTTTGTATCTCAGTTTCATCTTGTCTGATTTTTTTGATTTTATGCGGATTTTAGAGGTGAGGGAGTTGAGTTTCCATTTTCTTTTTCCCTGCTTCTCGCATATCCGACATTTTTTTTATGCGTCTTTCCGTCGGGTCGGTCGTTTTCGTTTCAGTGGCGTAAAAAGGTAGGACTTGGGACAAACAAGGTTTTACGGCGAGAATACTACCTGCAATGAAATGGAAGTGTGGAGATTTTCGTCTAAACGGCTTGCCGCACCGACCTTTTTTGTCCGTAGAAGCCCGAAACTACCTTTGCCACTGACAACGAACAACCGATCCCGACATAAGTGGAGGATGTGCAGACAGAGAAGCAGGGCGAAAACAGAAAACGCAGTCTTCGGAGGCTGCACTTTACCATAGGAATAGAATCCACGGAAAAAAGTCGCCCCAACGGACGGCTTTACAAAAATAATTCGGAGAAAATTCTTTTTTCTCACGATATACCCTTATCTTTGCAACAGACAAAGTGATTCTTTGAAATGGCAAAATAAGGTAGAGTATAGAAGTTTGCTGGTTTCCTTATCGCTACCATCCCTTATTGATAATCAAACTAATCTATTGGTTATTTGATATTTACGAATTACTCTATGCTTTGCCATATGGTAGGATATCCTTTCTCTAATGCCGCAAGCTCTTCCTACGATGCTTAGCTTGGCTGTCATCACACTTCGGCTGCAATCACGGGGAAAGACAAGGCTGTCTGTCCTTGTTTCAGTTTTACCTTCTTCTTTCACCGATTGCCCTTCTCCGTTTCTCTCTTGTTCGGCCTTGCAATGTTTGATAATGACTTCGGCTATCGGATGCAAAGGCACGACAAACTCCACCTTTGTCTTCTGCCGTTCCTTGCGGATGTACTTTTGTCCGTCCGCTGCCGTTTGGATATGCCTGTATTCTAAATTTTCAATATCAGCGATTGCCATGCCTGTGAAGCAGGAGAAGACGAACACCAGCCTTGCCTGTTCCGCTCCCCTGTCATTCATCGTAATTGCCATGAGTTTCATTACATCGCCCTTTTGCAGGAAGCGTATCTTCTTTTCCTCCTTCTCATACTTGGCGTTCTCAAAGGGATTGCAGCGGATTATTCTTAGGCTCATTGAACGAAACATCAGTCGGCTCAACCAACAAAGGTATCGGTTGATGGTCGATGCGGCATATTCTCGCTTCTTCAAGAAGAAACGGTACTCCTCGAACATCTCCTCTGTGATGGCTATAATGGATATATCCTCGTTTCCTCTATCCTTGACAAACTCCGTGAGCATCTTGTCTGAGTAATACAGGTTCTGATAAGTTCCCTCCGTCTTTGACTTTCCCACACACTCTTTGACGGATTGCAATTCCGCCTTGCTCATGGCAAGCAACGTTGTCGGATTTGTGGCAATACCTTGCAAGCGGTTCTTGATAAGTTCCACGCTGACCACTCCGTCACTTACGAGTAAATCCCGATAAGTCTTTTCTACAAGTTCTCTGAACTCTGTTAACTTTTTGTTTTTTCTTTTGTCGGTAGTATGTCCTTGTTTGGTGTTCCACTCTGCCGGCAGGCATTCTTCGCCCGTGGTAATGGCTGCGCTTTTTCCGTCTATGGTGATACGGCAGAGAATGGCTGTCTTACCATCAGTCTTTGTTTTCTGTCTGTTGATGTAAAACAGTATCTTAAATGTACTCCTCATAATGGCTGTCTTTATATGGTTAAACGTAAATCTTCTGTGAAAGAAAGGAAGCGAGCGAACTCCTCAAAGAGTTTTTGCGGTGTCACCTTTGCATAACGCTCGGTCATACTTACGTTCGTATGTCCGAGCATCTTGCTCACCGTTTCAATCGGTACGCCCTGTTCCAAGGTGATAAGCGTGGCAAAGGTGTGCCTTGCTGTATGCGTGGTAAAGGGAAAAGCGATACCAGCCCGCAGTCGTAGGGCTTTCAGACAAGACTGATAAGCGGGATATTTAATGAATGGGAGCAATGTTTCCCTTTCATCACTGTGCATTTTCTCGATTAGTCGGATGGCTTCGGGCAATAATTTGATGCGACAAAGCACACCCGTCTTCTGCCGATTGAACTTCAACCACAGGCAGCTTTTATCATCACGGATAAGATGCTTCTTACCAAGCATCATCAAATCACAATAGGCCGCACCGGTATAACAGGCAAAAAGAAACACATCGCGAGCCGTTTCCATTTCTTCTTCCAAGTCGTCAAAGCGGAGAGCCTTTAACTTCTCCAAGGCTTCCCTGTCGAGTGCTTTTGGAGCTTTCTTATCTCCTCGCTCTATACGGGCTTTGTCAAACAGAAGCGTATCAGCCAGTCCCTCACGATAAGCCAGTCTGCAGACGGTCTTCAAATCTGCTGCAACTCTGAAAAATGTGCTTTGCTGATGACCAAGCTCACCGAGACAGAACGCCTGCAACTCATAGATAAAGTTTTCTGTCAACTGCGAGAAAGCCAAATCCGAAACATGATACTTCTTCTGCATAAACTCCTGCAACCGTTTTCGAGTGGAGTGATAGGCTGACATAGACCCTTCCTTGATGTCTATACCGATATGACTCTCTTTCTCCTTGATAAGCATATCCAGCCTCTCAACAAGCCTGCATCGTGCTTGCATGCTACCTTGAAACAGTTCTTTTACATCGGTTGCATCAAATGGTCGGCCTTTGGCAATCAACGACTGATAGGCAGATTGAATGGAAAGCAGAAGATTTTCCAACCTGCCGTTAATCTCCACCGCCTCACGGCTCTTGCCGTCCATCCTGCTCTCACGGGGATTCCACAAATCAGGATTACAGGAAAGCTTACAACTGAACTGAGCAATGGAACGCCCAATGGTAATACGTCCCATAATCGGAGCTTTCCCCGACTTGTCCAGACCGCTCTTTTTAAGGTAGAGCAACACCTTCATTTTCTCTTGTTTCATACGCTTTAACTTTTATGGGCAAAGTTACCCGAATTAAAGCGTTCCTTAGTTATGCAGAAGACTGCCGACTGCAGCAACAGCCACACGAGTGGGAATAATTCAGTTACCGAATACTGCACCATCGTTACCTACATCAAAACAAGGTAATGCTTTGGTAACTGAACTTCTGCCTAAATCTGCACTTTTCTGCCTTTTACGAATAAAGACGTATTGTGCAAATTAGAGCATTTCCTACTCATTATCAGTTAGTTTACATCAACTTCGATATTTCTTCATTTTCATTGATTAGTTACCAATATACATTTCGTGCCTCACAAAAGTATATTTTGTGCTCTACGAAAGTACATTTCGTCGTAGTCTCTATATTCAATGCCTATAGTACTTAGTTTTATTATTTTTCCAGAATAAAATAGTAAAAAGCTTCGTATTGCTTAGCCACTTTTATGTAGTCGTGGTGTTTGCGAATGTAGTCGATGCTTTCTTGTTGAAGTTGTGGTATGCGTTCGGGGTGGAGTGCTAATAGCTTTATTTGTTCGTAACAGCTTTCGTAAGTTGGCTGAACGTTGATGATAGGGCGCAGTTGTGTTTCGTTTAGTATCTCGTAGTTTTCGGGTTCGCCTCCTCCAATGCAAATAATACCCCTGCTCATAGCTTCCAATGGGTTCATCGAGGGCGTGTAGCTATAAAGCTGGTCGAGTATGGCATCAGAGCCTTCCATTAGTTTTACGTATTCGTTGAATGGAATCCCTTCGGCTATGCGCAACTCCAGCAGTTCGGGATATTCTGCTTTTACAGCCTTGGCAGCTCTGAGCATAATGTCTGTTCCTTTATATTCTGAACGGTTCTTGCTTATTCCTATGAACAGTTTCAGTACTCCGTCTTTCCTTTCCGCTTGCGTTTTTTTCCCTTCGGTGATGATGGGAAAGGGAATGAATGTTGTTTTGTCGGGAAAGAAGGGCTGGTAGCAAACTTGGTATTCGTATAGTCCTGCCACAATGCCGTCACAATCGTTGGCAATTGTTTTGTTCAGTTGTTCTTTGTCTGTGCCTACCCAATCGCGTTGTTCTATAATGGCATCTTTGTTTGTTCTTAGTGTCTTGCCGATGTTGAAGTCGCTGTATCGTAAAGGCATGGTGGTGCTATTGACGTGTACCCAATAGTAGTCCATACCGAAAGCACCCATTATTATTTTCTTATTGTGGCGACGCAGGTAGTTGTATATGTGCTGAATGCGTTTCGCTTTCAGGTCTATGAAGACGGGATTGATAATTTGCACGATGTCGTAGCCACGCAATTTGTGCAGATTGGCGAATAGATGCAACGTAAGCCGAAGCCCTGCAAGCCGTCCTGACGGTCGGGCAAGGTCGATGTCGCGGGGATATGCCTTCCAGTAATCGCCGTTTGAAGCCACAACGACCTTGTGTCCTAAACGTTCCAAACCCGCTTTCAATGTGTTGTGCACATTGCTGTATTCTCCAATCAACAGTATTTTCATTTCGCTATGATGCTACTAATTCAGACGTGGCAGTGTGTGAATAAGGATTTTTCGCCCCGCTTTCGAGTTTATCATGATAGAGAACAGCTTGTACTTTCGTGTGTAATTCTTCTTTGGCAGTGGGAAAAGTCCACGCTTTTCGAGCCGTAGCAGAACGTGGTTAAGATACTGTTCGTCGCGTGTCAGGATTATAATGTTGTAGATATAGTCCATCGTCAGCTGTGCCACACGGCGCAACATAGCCACTCTGTCTTTAGCTGGCATAAGGTCGGCTTTGTCTTGCAGGCTCTTTATGACTTGTTCGGTGTCTTGCAGACGCTTTAGTTTCCAGCGTTTATCCTTTTTGTGTGTTATCGATTCCGTGCGTTTTCGGTAGAAGTAGGCTTGCACTTTGGTGTTGTAAATCTTGTCGGCACGAATAATAAGCTGCGGTGTAAATTCTTCGTCTTCGTGTAGAATCCCCTTTGTGAAACGCAAGTTTACCAATAGATTCTTCTTGAAAATATATCCGCATGCCGATGCCCGCAAGTTGTTGTTGTGCATATATTCTGTACCAGAAAGTTCCTCGTTGTTGGCAAGTTGTGCACTTGAAACTTCTTTGGAAGCAAAGTCGAAAAGAACGATGTCGGCATCTTTAAACCTTATAAAGTCCAAACACTTATCGTAGTTGCTCGATATAAGGAAGTCATCAGCATCTACAAACTGGAGGTATTGCCCATTTGCCATTGCAATTCCAGTGTTTCTTGCGTGGCTAAGTCCTTGGTTGGGCTGCCGAATGTATATCATCTGGTCGGCAATATCTGTCAATAAGTTGAGTGGCGACACATCTGAGCCATCATCGATGACGATAATCTCACGCTCTTCTCTGTTAAGTGTGAGCATAAGAATGCTATCGATACATTTCTTTAGCATATCGATAGGTTCATTGTAATAGGTGATGATAAAGCTGATTAGTGGCTGGGCTTTATCGCTTTGTGGAAGAGGGTGTTGAGTTTGCATAAGCATTTTATTCCTAAAAGATGAAGTAATGTTAGTTTTAAGTTGCCATAGAGCGGACGAATCGGCAGCAATGGCATAGCCTTGGTTGCTTCGTAAACGTCCAACTGAATGTTCAGAACGTGTGTGTAATAGGTGGCATCAATCTCGTTGTTGCCATTTATATAAGCCAAATGCGCTTCTAACAGACTCGTTAGGTCTTGTCCGTTGGCATTGGCGGTAATTCCTGCGTCGTTCCAGCAGTAATAGTATGTTCCCAAACTTGTGGTTGCGATGGTTTTAGCCGCCGCCATGAGCTTTGGAAGTGTATGTGCATCTTCAAAATTCTTGCCTTTTGGAAATTCAATATCGGTAAAAAGTTCGCGCCGATATATCTTGTTCCATGCGTAAGTATGGTGGTAGGCTTGCCCTTTCAGCCAGTATTCTTGCTTGTTTTGATAGACACAATCGTCCAATATCAATGGGTGTTGCGCTTTTGAACCATACTTCTCGATAACCGAAAATTCAAGAATGTCGTATTCTGGGTGGGCATTCAGCAATTCCATAACACCCTTGTAGGTGTCTTGTGCAATGAAGTCGTCGGAGTCTATGAATGTGATGTATCTTCCTTTTGCTGCCTTTATACCTGTGTTTCGGGCTGCAGAAAGCCCATGGTTGCATTGGTGTATAACGCTTATTCTATTGTCCGTTCGGGCAATTTCGTCTACCATTGTGGCGGAATTGTCTGTTGAGCCATCATTAACCAATATCATTTCAAAGTTTTGAAACGACTGCCTGAGAACGCTCTCGATACACCGGCGGAGCGTTTTCTCAACATTGTAAACTGGTATGATAATACTTAATTCCATAAATTTCCTTGTTGCAAAAATAATAAAAACTTTTAAATTACGTTTAAAGATTAATGAAAAAAACAGACAGCTACAGCCATATTCTGCGATATACTGGACTCTTTGGCGGAGTTCAGGGGTTGAATATATTGGTTGGTGTCGTGCGAAATAAGTTGGTTGCAATGATTTTAGGGCCTGACGGAATGGGACTTATTTCGCTATTTAATTCTACTTTGAAGTTGATGAGCGACTCCACCAACTTCGGAATATCTATCAGTGCTGTCAAGAGTATATCCGAACACTTCGACAAAAACGAAGAGGAGAAGTTGGCAGATACCGTCAAATTGGTGCGTTCGTGGAGCCTGTTGGCGGGGTTGTTGGGAATGTTTCTTTGCATCGTATTGAGTCCGTTGTTAAGCAAGTTCACTTTTTCGTGGGACGGACACCGCTTGCATTTCATTCTTCTTTCGCCCATTGTAGCCCTAATGGCTTTGTCGGGAGGTGAGCTTGCTATATTAAAAGGACTTCGTGAGTTAAGGAAATTAGCAGTAATCTCTATCTTTAACGTGTTAGGGGCATTGGTTTCTTCAGTGCCGTTGTATTACTTCTTTCGCGAAAAAGCCATTGTGCCGTCATTGGTAATAATGGCACTTATTCAGTTTGCTTTGACGATAGCTTTTTCATATCATATCTATCCTTTGCGATTAATGAACCGTTGGCAATCTATGCGTGAAGGAGTGGGAATGCTACGGCTCGGAATTGCATTTGTAATTGCGGGCATTTTAGGCTCAGGGGCAGACTTCTTGATTCGTAGCTATATTAATAATGTGGCGAACATTGATACCGTTGGTTTCTTTAATGCGGGCTATATGATGACGATGACCTATGTCGGTATGGTGTTTGCGGCAATGGAAACCGACTTCTTTCCTCGTCTTTCAGGTGCCAATCAGTACCGATTTACTTTTAACCAGATAGTAAACAGACAGATAGAAGTTATGTTGCTGTTGGTTTCTCCGCTGTTGGTATTGTTTTCTTTGTTTCTTCCGATACTGCTTCCTTTATTATATACAGGCAAATTCATGCCTGCTTTGGGAATGATGCAAGTAATTATGCTTGCCATGTACTTTAGAGCTGTGAAATTGCCGGTACAGTATATACCATTGGCAAAAGGCGATTCTGTTTCCTATTTGCTTTTAGAAGGTATCTACGATATAGTCTTGGTGGTTGCCGTAATTTTGAATTTCGACCGACTCGGTTTGGTTGGAGCAGGGTGGGCGATAACCATTGCAGGCTTTTTAGATGCCGTATTGGTGTTTGTTTATTCTCGTTGGAAGTACGGCTATAAGGTTTCTTCAAGCGTATTGCTTTATTCTTCCATTCAGATACCTATAGGATTCTTAACCTTTATGGTAACCCAGCAGTCTAATCAGCTAATGTATTGGGGAGGGGGAATGTTGTTGGCATTGATAAGTGCTGCTACATCTGTTAGCATACTGAAAACAAAAACGAACCTATGGAATAAGCTTACTTCAAAGATATTAAGGCGTTTTAAGCGAAATGGTGAAGATTAGCATTTTAGTAGCTGTATATAATGCAGAGAAATACTTGTCCCAATGTCTGAGTTCCTTGCTCTCACAGACGCTTCAAGACATAGAAATAATATGTGTTGATGATGCTTCTACCGACTCGTCGCTTAGTATTCTTAATGCGTATGCTGCAAAAGACGAAAGGATAAAAGTAGTACACTTGCTCCAAAATGCAGGAATAGCCAAGGCACGGAATGCAGGATTGCGTATTTCTACTGGCGAGTATATTGCATTTGTTGATAGCGACGACTGGCTGTCTGAAGATGCTTGCGAAAAGGTTTTTGATGTTTTCGCACATTATCCATCAACCGATACGGTGCTTTTCCACGTAAAAAGCGTTTATGGCGATAAGGAAGTAGATTTCTCTATGCCTCCTTTTACCACCTTAGACGGCTTTACGGCATTCCGTGAAAGTCTGACTTGGAATATCCACGGCATTTATGTGATTAGGCGCGAACTGCATCTTCGTTTCCCTTACGACGAGTCTGCCATTGCGTACAGCGATGAAAATGTAACACGTTTGCATTATTTGAAATCACGAGAAATACGCATTTGCGAGGGCATTTATTATTATAGGCAGCATTTAGGTTCGGTAACACATAAGGTAAGCTTGCGTCGCTTCGACTATTTGTTGGCAAATAAAAGTATGAAACAGCAACTGGAAGCATTGAATGTTTCGGACAAGATACTCGATATATACGAAGAAGTGCGTTGGCTGAATGTGATAGGTCTTTATATGTTCTATTTTCTGCATCGTAAAGAGCTTGACAAGCCTTCTCGGAAACAAGGTTTGGAGATTATAAAAAGCAGTTGGCAAAGTATAGAACAAAACCGTTTGCCAAGGTGGCTGATACGAAAGTTCGGTTATATACCTCTTCAAAAATCGTGGTTTGCTTTTCGTTTGCAGGAGGAGTTCTATTTCTTTTTGCGTGCATTGATTGGTAGAAACAAAGAGCAATTGTAGATTTTAAGCTCTTGTTAATGGTTGTATTATCAGTGCAAATTATCAGTTTGTCTTTATTGTAAGCCTGCAACAGAACAATAGAAGTTTTAGTGAGAAAACTTATTTTATGAGCAAAAATAATACGGTAGGCATGTAAATATTTTTCGCAAGAATAACTATTGCTTAACTCGTTTGTTATCAATGCGTTACAAAACCTATTGTTTTGCATTCTAAAAGCGTAGGTTTTGCACGGTAAAAGAGCCTCTTTTGGTCGGCAAAACAGCCGCTTTCGCAATGTCAAAGCTTAGTTATCACTTTTTAACGAAATTATCTTTACAAAGTAAACGTGAATTCAACAAGCAAGTGCAAATTTACTTAATTTGTTCGTAAAAGCACTCAT
>ERZ772807.1035-NODE-1035-length-15906-cov-3.217210_pt1 | contig 15906 bp, 8 predicted proteins | sample MGYA00511472_ERZ772807 | MGnify/ENA primary metagenome ERZ772807 (study PRJEB29015, sample SAMEA2737947) | human oral metagenome | biome: human oral; feature: human-associated habitat; material: dental | place: China | collected 2039 ...
CCGTGAAACCACCTAGGACGCCGGCTTCGGCGCCGACGAGAATGCCCTCCGTGTTTCGACACACCGCAGGCATGAAACTGGCCCAGTCCCACGCGATGGTCCTTGAAGTTCTTGTCACTCGTCATGTAACCGTCGCTGTGGTCATAGACATTGGCTATCAATCCGCGTGACGAACTGGCCATGCGGACAGCAGAATGGCCTCTGTTTCCGGTAATTTCCACATCGTAGCACACAACGTTTGCACAGTCTTGAAAGGTGGCACAGCCGCTGACACTCTCGAAAGAGACACGCCGCAGCCATGAATTGACAAGCCGAATGAAGTCGAGAATGTTGTAACCTCCATCATCATTCCAAGAACCATGGTGCTTGAAGTGCGGATTGGCTTTGCCTCGGAACGTCACATCTTCTATTCCCAGCCCTTCATAATGGCGATATTCGGTGAGTTCCCAGCCGTCGCTCGGCTTGACGGCATGCATAATGGGTTCTTCAAAGGTCACTTCATTGCCCGAAATGGCTTTGATTTGATGGTAATCAACGACCGTCACACCGCTTTGTGTGAGGTTGGTCATTGTTGTTTCGGGCGTTCTGCCTTGGAGTTCCTCCTTGATAACCAAAGGATCTTTATTCGGTTTCATGTAGAGACGCACCCATTGGCCTACAGTCAGCTTGCTGGTGTCGTCTACTTTGACCTTGAACGTGTTCTTGGCAGCGGTCCCAACGACCGTGGCATAGCTTTTCGGGGTCTTTGTCCCATAGTTCAAGAGACCCAACATCGACGGAGAACTATAGAGAATCTTCTCATCTGCCGGCAGCATCGGGGCCGTCATGGTGAGGAAAGTCTTGTCACGTCCGGCGCCTTTCAGTATGACATCGTTCGCAGCCAGATTGATACGGACCGACTTTTTCTTGTTGGTAGCAGCGTCTATGACGTCATCTTCTTCGGAATGAAGAATGAATTCTCCTTCCGGAAAATAGATGATAGCGTGGGCTTTCACGTTATATCCAATTTTCTTGATAACCTTTTCCAAAGCCTGTCTGTCCGATTTTCCATCGTTGGGAACGGCTCCATAGTCCATGACATTATAGACGGCGTAGCCCGGATAGCTTTCGGGCGGAAGTGAAAGGCCGTGATTATAGCCCGCATACGAGAAATCCAACAACACGTTATCCTTGGAATTCGTGGCAAATTCATTCCATGCCGTAGTGTAAGGCCCTTGCGCACAGACAGGCAAAGCAGCCATCAAGCAGCCCATGAACCATAGTTTCTTGTTGTGTTTCATTTCTTATATTTTAAGATTTCGTTTAATATGCCTTGCTTGTACCATGGATCGTCGATCTCATGCAGCAACTCTCCCAATCTCAAGCAAAGCTTTTCATAGTCTATCGGTCGGTCGGTCGGAGTGATATTATGCAACTGATAAGGGTCGTTCCAGTCGTCGAAGAAGAGTGTTTTCACACGTTTGTGTTTCCTATTGATATAGAACGCCAGTGTGTAACGGCCAGTCTTGATGCCTCGGGCGGAAGGGAAATAATCGCTGACAATGCCTTCTGCGTTCTTTGTTCCGTCCATATTCTGAATGTAGAGTGCAGCATCGGGCCGCTTCACTGCAGCTTTCCCGTTGATGAACAAAGCCGAATAGTCGCGTCCCTGCACGCTGTGGGGAACCTTGTTTCCCAAGCCTGCTAGTCCGAGAAGGGTCGGCATGATATCCGGAGACGACAGCAATAGCGAGTCAACCCGTGGAGTGAGCCTTCCGGGATAGCGTGCCATGAAAGGTATGTTCATTGATTCGGCATAGGGAGAGTTCTTAGGATCCTCCATACCTTGGCTGCACATGGTCTCTCCATGGTCAGAAGCAAAGACCACAATCGTGTTCTTTTCGAGGCCTGCTTCCTTCAAAGCGTCCAATATTTTGCCGAAAGCTCTGTCCACACCTGTGACAGATGCGAAGTAGAAAGCAGCCGAACGGGTCTTTAACATGGTTCGGTCGGCATTGTCACGCACCAGCAGACTGTCGATAGGACGGTCCTTATAGCGGGCGTAGTCCTCGGGCATACAGTCGGCTTCTGACCGATATGGGCTGTGAGGAGGGTTCATGGCGACCATCAAAAAGAATGGACGTTTGGCGTCTCTGACCCCATTTTTGTTCTTGATATAGTCTGCGGCGACCTTTGCTTCGTGCAAGGGAGACCACTCATGCGGCTCATGTTTTTTACCGTTTGTGTCCCAATAATGCGGATTCTTATGTACATCGTAGGTGCCATAAGCGTACCAGAAGTTGAAACCGTGCCGCCGTTCGGCCGGAGTATAGGCGTCCCAAACGGGCATAATGTCCTCCACATAGTGGCCGGGACGGTCAGGATCGTTCCTTTCGGGGCGGTCGGCGTGCAGCTTTCCAATGTATCCGCAGTCGTAACCGGCCGCTTTGAACACGTCGCCCATGCATATCGTCTCCTGACGGATATAACTGAAGGGGCGAGTAGAGTTGCAATTGACGGGAACGCCGCTGCGATTAGGATACATACCGGTGAGCAAACTGCCGCGATGTGGGCTGCTTAGCGGGAAATTACTCATGGCCGAGGTCAGAACGACGGCCTCATGGGCAAACTGATTCAGGCGAGGCGTATACGTAGGGTCGCCTTTGAACTTCACATGTTCAGCGTAACCGGGACGCTGCCATATCCCCAATGCGCAGTTACGGAACTGATCGGGGAACACATAGACGACATTCGGACGCGTGGTTTGACCGCCCGCAGCATACATCATCTGCGGACTTAAGGCCAAGGCGCCTAAGAACAACTTTCCGTTTTTCATTTTCTTCTCGTTAAGGCTTCCAGAAAATAGTAGTCGGCATAGTTCAATGGGACATCAATCTCATTGTTATGTGGAATGCTTCCCACAGAGTGCATCAGCAAGAAACAGCCGTTCTTGCCTAATGGTGCACGGTATTCGGGTGTCGAAAGCGACTGCATAATCCTGTCAGCTAGCGTCGCATAGCCGCTATCCGGCAGATATTCGTTCATTTCATACAGGGCGGAGGCCACGCAGGCAGCACTCGAAGCATCGCGAGGTTCGTTGGGTATGTTCGGTGCATCAAAGTCCCAATAGGGCACAAGGTCGTCGGGAAGGTTCTTGTTGTGCATGATAAAGTTCAAAGAAGCAACGGCCCTGTCTAAGTATTTCTTGTTGCGTGTGTACCGATAGCAGGTGGTATAGCCGTAAACAGCCCATGCCTGCCCTCTTGCCCAAGCACTGTTGTCAGCATATCCCTGTGCCGTTTGCCGGTGAAGCACCTCACCTGTCGTCGGATTATAATCGACTACATGATAGCAACTGCCGTCCGGACGGAACTGATTCTTCAACGTTGCATCGGCATGGGCAACGGCTACGTTCCAGAAAGTGGAGTCTCCGCTCAGGCGGGTTGCCTCGAACAGCAGTTCAAGGTTCATCATATTGTCGATGATGACGGGGCATGTCCAGCCGCGTTTCGACTGCCATCCCTTGTCAGTATTCCATGACTGAATGACTCCGGCCCCCTTCCGAAAGCGGGTGCAAAGCGACTTTGCGGTCTGAATGATAACTTTCTTGTATGCCTTGGTGGGCTGTAACCGATAGTTGTTCAAGTAACTTGAACCTATCATAAAGCCGACATCGTGGTGCCACTTCAGGTATTGTATGGAGTCTAACACCTCGGTGAAGCGCTTGGATTGTTGCAACCACAACTTGTCATTGGTCAACCGATAGAGGTAGTACAGGCTTCCTGCGAAGAAACCCGAGCACCAATCATCGGTCGGAATATACACCATGCGGCTCATCTTGTCGATGGTTTTGGGGATACGGACGGCACCTTTTCGGCCAATTTGGTCGAGCATCAACGAATATTGCCGTGATGCAAAGACGATGTCTTCGTTCATGGTGTTACATACATTCCCTTGATTGGCCATGCAAAGGGCCGGAGTCAGCAGAAAAACTCCTGCTGCAAGCAGCAATTTTCTTATTTTCATGTTATAGTTTGTTTAGTTCGATATCGTAACTCAGTCCATCTTTACACCTCACTTCAATGATGGTGGTCTTGTTCGTCCGGTCAATCAGTCTTATATTATCGTCTTGTTGAAAATTCCATTTGCCCAACAGCGTCACGGTTACAGGTATTTCGCGGCTTGGGTTCTTGATCCAAGGGCGGCTGTAAATGCTTCTTTCTACGCGTTTTCCATCTTTATAGATGTCGTCAGCGGGCCCTTGATACAGTGAAAGGTCGGGTTGTGCGACCGTCAGTACCATCTTTTCCTTGCCTACCTGACGTATCATGGCAAGGCAAGTGGTGTCGGTTTGCAACAACGGACCACCGGGAAGGAGTCCTTTCGGGGTCTCGAAGAGAACGTAGGAGAGCGACTTCGTGGCATCAGAACGCACGATGTGGGCGTCTCTATTCCGTTGAATGACGGTATATGTGGGCGTTGTTTCGAAAGCTTTCAGCCGTTCCGGAGTCGTATTAGGGAGCACCGCATACTCGTAACTGCCGTTCTGAGGAGCCTTCCCATGGCTGATATAGAGCGAAGCCCACATGCCTTCGTTGGGCTTATCAGTGTCGTTGTCGCGCGACTGCTGACTGACAAGGCCCGTAAAAGTGGCGGAGTTGGGACTGTAATATCCCGTTCCTAAATGGTCTAACCATGTTTTTCCGTCGCCTTGATAGGCCTTCCAATAAGCCTGCACCTGCGCATCAGGGGCTGCCAACTGGAAGATCGTGGTCTCGGTATCGTGTTGTTTGTCGTTGTTTTCTATGTCGCTTCCGAGGCAGACAATGACATCGTTGAAGAAATGATAGGACTTACGGGCCCTGAAAGAGCCATCGTATTTGTCGTGTTCATGCAGCTTCATGCCGAAGTTCCCATTGCTGCCTTGCTGTGAGAGCCCGCCTGCGAAGGCTTCGTCAGAGAAAAGCATCTCCTCCACGCCCGAATGCAAATCGACATTGCGTATCTTTGCCCTCAAATCGGCCAAAGGCAGATGCAAACTTGTGACACCCGGAATGCGATTCCAGTTGAAACCGGCCTCCTGCCAGCCGCTTGTCGTTGGGGTAACGTCCTGGTTTTGGGGTGCAGTCATCAGGAACAAACTGCCATAACCCAGATAACGACCGAACTGATTCTCGTTCGTATAGTGTTCACTGCTCCACAGGTAACGACTCATACCACGGACTACTACCGACCAATTTCCTCTACGTTGTATTGAAGCACAGGCGTAACCCAAGGACAGATTGCCCTGAGGAGCCGCCTCTGGTCGGACACCTTGTGCTGCAAACTGCCTGCAAAGCTGTTTTTCTTTGGGCAATGTCGTGTGCTCAACCAAGCGCATGAAGCTCGCCGCCATGTCCATATCGACAGGCTTATTGCCGTCAGGTGTCCCCGATAAAGCCATATAAGCGTAATGCATTGGGGTGAGATGGCCCTTCCCATCAGGGTGACGGCCCGACATGGAAAGCGGGAAATGCAGCTTATTACAGTAGAAACGCATAGCCAAAAGCGCGTTCTTCACTGTCTGATGTGCCAGCTTTCCGACCGCAAACTCGGTTCCGCTCAAGATGTAAATCATCTGTGTGGCACCGTTCAATCCACCAATGGCGTAGGCAGGATAGTTGTTACAATGATGATAAGCAGACCCATCTATCTTGAAAGAATCCATTAGACCCGGAGCAGGACGGCAGCCCCAATCCAACCAACGAGAGCAGGAACGAACGTATTGCAGCTTCTCTGGCGAGTCATCCATCAGCAGAATGCTTGCCATACAGCCGATGGAAGCCGTGTTAAACGTGTCCATATCCATGCCGTTGACCGTGGGTTTGACATAAAGTTGCTTCAATTGCGAGTACCATGTCATGGTGGCTACGGCTTCGGACAGCTTTCCAGCGGTCTTCAGTACGTCTTTCATCAGGAAATATGCGATGTACATGCTGCGAAGACTGTAGCCGTAATGGTGGATATTGCCCCAACATGAACCCCAAGTCACGCCTTGGTCGGTGATATGTTCATACATCAAGAGGAACATTCCTTGCAGTTCTTTCTTGTCTTCTTCTGCTGTGGCATTGTTATAAGCCACGGCAATCTGTTGCATAAGCTTGAAATAATCGTTCATTTCAAAGCCGGTACGCGTCAGAATTTCCTTGTCCCAGCCCGGTATCATGCGCTCATAGGCCTCCGCATGGCGCACAAACCAAATGGGCATTCCCGTGATATTGCCTTTCTTTTCCCTTATTTTATAGGTATCAAACTTGTCCCGAAGGGTTTCCATCTGCTTGGGATAGAGTTTCGCAGGCGTATAAACGAGACTGCGGAACCGCTTTTCCATCTGCTGCATAGCCTTGCTTTGCTGTTCCGTCACAGGGGTCAAGGCGATGTCGGGCTGCAGTTTTGAATGCTTCAACACCTGCAACCAGTCGTTCGTCGTCTTGGGATTGACAAACGGAAGCTGCTCATCTGCGGTCTGATAGCGTGGATCTACCTTGATAGCCGTTATCAAATGGTCGATATACAGCCTGCCCTGCGTGTCGGGGGCCTTGATTTTGATTTCGTCCATGCCGGGTTCTGCGTTTCCTTTCATGTCACGTTCGTAGCAGACCCACGCTCCTCGCCAGCCTTTGAAGTTGAGGCTCATGGGAAACGACGTGCATACTTTCCCTTGTTTGCAGAACTGGAAGACCAAAGATTTCCCAGATAGCGGGGCTTCATTGTAGACCCAAACGATGAAAGCAGAGAGATAGTTGTCCAGGCCATCAGTTTTGCGAGGCTCAAATTGTAAGTCTTTGTCGATTTTCAGCACCCCTCCAGCCTGAAAGCTCCACTCCAGCGACTTCTTTCCATTCTTGAAATGCTTGTCGGAAAGCGTAACAGCGGATTTCTCCACCTTAATATATTGCAGTTCCTTGGCATTTTCAAACGAAAACATGCGGGAATCATGGTACAATTGGGCATGTATTGCTGACGAAAACGCCAGACAACATGCCGCTATTGCCATTCGAACCAATCCTACTTGCTTCATATCGTCATTCAACCACCTTGATGTTCAATTCACGCAACACCTGCGACTCGGCCTTATAGTTGCTATTCGTTGCCACGAAAGTAGCCTTATAGGTACCCGCAGTCTTATATATATAGGTATAAGAGGACGTTCCCTCCGTCACATTCTTGATGGGTTGCCCGTAATCCGGCGAGCAGGCATTGGCTAAAATCATGTTCGAGACGAGCCAACTGTATTTCAGTTTGGCCCCACTGTTGGAACTATGGATGAAGAAATCACCTTTTGTGGCCCCCGAAAGGTTCCATATACCGCTCGTACTATTGGTAACTGAGCCGTATTCACGGTTGACTGTCATCGAACGTTGGTCATTCAAGCGGTGATGACACATCATGTTGACGGGCGTAAAGTTGAAATCGCCGGCAAAGAGGGTCGAAGTCGTCCCGTCTTTCATGGTGTTGACGATTTTCATGCCTACGATATTCACGCGCGGCTGTGCAGCTGCGTTGGAAACTGGCCTATAACAGGCCGCAATTGTCATGCGTTTGCCGAGATAAGGCGTGAAGTCTACTTCGAAATGCGTTGCATTGGCTGCATTACTGGGTGCTGTTGGCATCTTGGAAGGGTCAACGAGGTCGTTCCATGCAAAGCCTTCGACCAGAACGGAGTCTGCTTCAAATTTATTTTTAGCGAGTCCCGGGAACGTTTCCGAGAGATACAGCTTCAACAGATTGACCGAAGTGGCGGCATTACCATATTGATACCAGACGGAAAAGCTCAGTTTAGACGACACAATGTCTTCTAATGCCACTTGATCGCGTTTCCGATAGATGAATTTACGGCCGGATTCTCCGCTAAAGAAAGTAATGAAGTCGGGATTTCCCGTGAAATCGAAAGTCAACGGCGTGCCTTTCTTGACGACAACTGTATTGCCTTCCCATGTAACATTGCCCGTGGACGAAACCGTTACGTTCAAGGCTGCCTTCTCTTCCAGCTCATCTTCACAACTGACAAGGGCGAAGGCCAACAATGGAATCAATAAATATATATATCGTTTCATATCGTTTGAATTTATTGGATAACAAATTGAATACTGAGAAATAGGCGCTTTTGCTCCCTACCATCCTGGATTATTGTCCTTAATCGCCTTGTTGACGGACATTTCGTTTGATGGAATCGGGAAATAATTATAGGTATCCGACACTTGAAAATACGTGTAGACGTTGGAAGGGCCCAAGGTCCAGTTGCTTCCATTCTTGGCTCTGGCGACCAACGCATTCATATTGGCCTTGAATTCGCCCCAACGAATCAAGTCGAAACGTCGTGTCATCTCGAAACACAGCTCCATGGCGCGCTCATTCTTAACAGCTGTGCGGAAATCTTCCTGATTAAGGCCTGCAAGAACGGCTATACCAGCCCGCTGTCTAACGGCGTTGATGCATTGATAGGCCAATGTCGTGGGCCCACCGTTGACTTCGTTCTCGCATTCTGCCACCATCAGCAACACATCGGCATAGCGAAGGATTGGGAAGTTGACCAATGTAAAGTTCTTATTCTTCTTGTCCGGTTCGTATTCGCGCCGCCATTTGCCGCATGCCCTACTGTAATCAGTGGTCTCGGTGGTCTTTTCGCGGTCGCCGAACTTCGCATTGGAAGGCTGATCGCCGTAACTGAACGACTTGTTCCAGTATTGTGCCTTCACTTCATCACGCTTTCCTTTCTCGAACATACGGCCGTCAACGCCTTTTCCCGACTTGGATTGCGTGTAAGTAAAGGGAGCGATGTTCCAATTCATGCGGTTCTTGTCTCCGTTTGCTTCATAGAGCTCATACAGTTTCGGCGTACTCCAAAAGAAACAATAGCCAAATCCGGGGTCAGCCTTGCCGGTAAGTTCGGCTTTACTCGACAAATCGGGAGCCTGAATACCGATGATATTCCCCACACGTCCCTCTGTTCGGGTGTCGGTGCTGTAGTTTCCCGTGAATTCTGCCTCCCAAATACTCTCCTTTCCTGTCGTGTTGTACTTGTCGGAACACTGGTCGATAAAGTAATCCCAATAGTTTGGCGCAAGCGTGTGCCCTTCATGCATTACTTTCTGGGCAAAGGTGCCGGCCTTTGTGAAATAGGTTTTGCGCAAGGTTGGGTCGGGTGCCACACCATCGCGGAAACATTCGCCGGCACGGAACATGTACACCCTTGCCAAAATGCCCCATGCCACCGACTTGGTGACGCTTCCCGGCAGATAACCGTTCTCAGATGCCGTCTTGAGATGGTCGGCACTTTCTTCCATCTCCTTGCAGATGAAGTCGTAAATTTGCTCCTTGGGCGTGCGTGCAATCTGCAAACCATCTACGGATTGCGTGGAAGAAGTCTTGAAAGGGACGTCTCCCCAGCACTGAACGAGGTTGAAATAATAGAAAGCACGCAGGAACCGAGCCTCTGCGGCCATTCTTTTCTTGGCCGATTCGGGCAGTCCCGAAACCCCATAAACACTCTCTAAGAAGATATTTGCACGGTTGATGCCGGCATAAAGCGTATACCAAAAGGCCGTAACCGCAGGGTCACTGCTGTTGGCATTGTTGCAAATCAAACCTCTTGTGACCGGAGAACGACCCGGACCGCCGTAGGCTTCCAAGTCATCTCCGCCGGCAAGGAAGAAATAGTCGTTGCCATAGAAAGAGGTTTGAGTCAGAATAGCATACACACCTTTAAGGAATGACTCCGTTTCGGCCTCGTTTTTGAAGTAGCTTCCCGACGTTGTTCGCGTCGGTTCTTTATCCAGAAAGTCGCAGCTTGCAGTCAATATCAGGGCTGCCGACAGTATAATGATCGATAATTTAGATAATTTCATTGCAGATACTTATATATATGATTAGAAACCAAGGTTGATGCCGAAGCTGAAGCTACGTGCACGCGGATAGGCAGAGAAGTCCAATCCCGGCGTCAGGGCACTGTCCTTGATGGATACTTCGGGGTCATAACCGCTGTAGTTGGATAGGGTAAACAGATTTTGTGCGGCGAAATAGATTCTCAACCGGTCGATTTTGAAGCGCGAAAGCATCTTCTTCGGAACACTGTAGCCCAAGGTCACGGTCTTCAAACGCAGGAATGAACCGTCTTCGATGATGCGCGAAGAGAACACACGGTTGGAACTTGAGGACGTAGCCCTTGGAATATTGCTCGTCGGATTGTCCACTGTCCAGCGTTCAGCGTAGCTGGCATACTGGTTCAGTTCACGGGCTTTGTTCCACGAACTCTCGAACATCAGCCGGTTAGCATTCAATATATCGTTGCCATATGACCACTGGAAGAACACGCTGAGGTCGAAATCACCATAGTAGAAGTTGTTGGTAAAGCCGCCGATGTGCTTGGGAAGTCCGTTACCGATGGTCGTACAGTCATTCGAATCGATGACACCATCGCCGTTCACATCGCGATATTTCGGCATACCGGGCTGTGTATTGGCCTCTGAAGCGAAGTGAGGAACGTTCGATTTCAGCGTATAACTGTCTCCCGATTTATTGAAATCCTCATACTTATAAGTCCCTTCATAGATGTAACCATACATGGTTCCCATCGAATGTCCTACCTTTGCGATGTAGCTACTCTGCGTGTTGAAGTTCTGATCGAACTGTGCTGCGGTGAGCAGTGCCGTCTGATTGTCTGCCAAAGCCAGCACTTTATTGCGATTGAAAGCAATGTTGAAGTTCGTTGTCCACTCAAAATTCTTGGTCTTGATGTTGGTGGTATTCAACGTAATTTCCAAACCTTGGTTGCGAACCTTGCCCACATTCTTCGTCGCACTGACGAAACCTGAAGACAAAGGAAGGCTCGATACCAACAGCAAATCGCGCGTTGTCTTGCTGTAAAGGTCTACCGTCAGCCCGATACGGTCGTTGAAGAAGCCAAGATCGAAGCCCAAGTTCCATTGCTCTGTGGTCTCCCATTTCAAGTCTTTGTTGGGAATTGAGGTCGGAACCATGCCCACATTGGTGTTGTCGTTGTTGAAAGGAAAGACGCCACTTGGGACACTTCCGAGCGAAACGAGGTCGCCTTCGCGGTCCTTGAGCAGCTGGTAAAGCCCGTAGGTGTCGTATTCCCCCACGCGATTATTACCCGTCAGACCCCAACTCAAGCGTAGTTTTCCGCTGTTCATCGTGCTGCGTAAGGGCTTCATAAACTTCTCTTCGGTGACGTTCCACGCCAAAGATCCAGAGGGAAAGTAGCCAAAACGGTTCTTTCCTCTGAACTTTGAGCTACCATCGGCACGCATTGTTGCGGTGGCATAGTATTTTGATTTGTAGTTGTAATTGGCGCGACCGAAGTAAGACATCATGGCCCAAGAGGCCTTATCCGACCGGGTCACCGTCGGTGTTCCATCGCTCATGCCGGCCATTCCAAGGCTTTCGTTCGGTATGCGAATGGTCTTGAAGCGATAATATTCATAGTCTGAGTTCTGAAGTGAGAAACCCAACAGCGTATTCAGATAGTGACGCTTGTTGAAATTGGTCTGCCATGTCAGCGTATTCTCGTTCAACCATGTGGCACGCTTGGTGCGAATGACCTGCGCATTCACCTTTTCAATCGACGTATGACCGCCATATCGGGTCTTTGAATTGTTGAACATGTCGTTGTCAAAGCGTGTATCAGTGTAGCCACCCGACACTTTTAAGCGCAGTTCTTTCGTCAGTTTGTATTCCACAAAACCGTTGAATTGCAAGTAAGTTGTCGTTTGTTTGTTGTATTCGTTGTTCAACGACATGATGGGATTGAAGCGATAATCGGTCGTATTGTTGACGTCGTCGTCTGTCGCATTCTCCACCAACGACTGCAAAGGCAGGCCGGGTTGCGTCACAGGACGGTAGCCCCACACGCTGTAGAAGAGGTTGTTCATGCCCGAATGAGACGAGGCCGAGGGCGATTGTCCCATGCGTCGGGCCTGAGAATAGTTGAGGTTGAGGTTCACTCTCCACTTCTTATGGTTGATAGTCGTGCCCAATCGGCCCTGCAAACGGTTGTAGTTGGAGTTCAACACCACGCCGTCTTGGTCGTAATACGACACGGATGCCGTGTAGCGCACGCCCTCGTTGCCACCCGTGAGGCTCACATTATGGTTCTGTAATGGGGCAGTTCTGAAGATCATGTCCTGCCAATCGTATTGCGGAATGTTCCGATAATCGTCCAAAGTCCACTGCTTTCCGTCGTGAAGAGACAAGTAGGTGTCGTCAACAGTCTTTGAATACATCTCCTTTTGCAGCGAAACAAAGTCGTAAGCATTCATCATTGGAATCTTCCGGGTCACCGTTTGCCAACCCATACTTCCGTCATAATTCACCTTAGGTTTGCCGATTTGGCCGTTCTTTGTGGTGATGATGATGACGCCGTTTGCCCCACGTGCACCGTAAATTGCCGTGGCCGAAGCGTCTTTCAGCACGTCAATCGAAGCGATATCCGACGGGTTGATAGACCCTGCAATGCTCGCATCCTCTACCGGAAAGCCGTCGATGACATACAAAGGTGAGTTCTCTTGCGTCAGCGAATTGTTGCCTCGGATAACGATGTTCATTGTTCCTCCGGGCATACCTTCGTTAGACGACACGTTAACTCCAGCCAAACGGCCACCCAATGTCTGGTCGAACGACGACACAGGTGTGCTGATAAGCGCCCCCACATCGGCCTTGGAAACAGACCCGGTCAGGTCGCGTTTCCTCACTTCCTGATAGCCGATGACCACTACTTCCTCGAGACTTTTGTTGTCTTCCAGCAGGGTCACGGTCATCAACTTGCCCGGTTGGGCCTTCAATTCCTGCGTAACGAAGCCCAAGAATGAGAAAGAAAGCACGGCTTCCTTGCGGTCGGTCTGCAGGCTAAAGGCTCCGCTCAGGTCGGTAACCGTACCGATGTTCGTGCCTTTTATCACCACACTGACTCCCGGCATCGCTTCGCCTGTGTTGTCTTTCACTACACCTGAGAATTTAGTTTGTGCACAAATCGCCACCGATGTGAACATCATGAGGAGCGACAATATGCGTTTTTTCGTAATGTTTTTCCTTAAACGATTCATGTCTTAATCTGAAAAGGTTGTATAATTGTTCAACTTTGAATGACAAAATTAGGGAAATCGGCCCGTTGTTCATGGCAGAATAATACAAAAACATTCTAATATCGTACAAAAAACACATGATTGTGTCCGGAAATGTGCTGCATATCGGAAACCAATGCCCATTGCTTTGCCATGAAACATACATGCGTAGCGATGTAGGGGCTTTGACTTTGAACTTTAGGATTTGCTGACTTTGAACTTTGAATTTTGAACGTTGAACTTTAGGATTTGCTATATTAAAAATAATTTGCAGACAAGAAGCATGTAGGGACGCACGGTTCGTGCGTCCGTTCGGCGTGGAATAATCAACTTGCCAATTTGTTTACTCGGTCATTGTCAACTAAAACGTGGGCGGACGCACGAGCCGTGCGTCCCCACATGCTTCATATTGGTAATCAACGACTTGGACCTTATGTTTCAAAATCAGCCATTTTGTCGTGCAATATGGCCCATTTCACCGTGCAAAATGGCTGAGATTGCACGGCGAAATGACTGAGATTGCACGGCGAAATGGCTGAAACGGAAAAACGGGGTGGGCGGAGGCGGAAAATAAGGTCTTTAGGGTTGCTTTTCAGGGCAGTGTTTTTATCCGTAGAGATATAAGATTTCATCGGCATCAACATATCGAACTTACTTGAGTGTGCAGCTCTTTTGTCCATGAAGATATAAGGGAGCATGTCGCCATTGAGCGTCTCACAGCCTTCAACGAGGCGTTTCTATGTGATGAACACGCGCAGGTTGTCGGCATCGAAGCGTATGTTGCCGCGCTGAATGAAACGCGATAGCGAACCGTCAGCAGCCAGTTGGCGCGGCGATCCCACGTGGAGTGCACTGCTATCCATGAGCCAAAGACGGTCGGAAACCTGCAAAGCCTGTTCGATATCGTGCGTGGAAAGGAGGATTGTCTTATGGAGTTCGTGGGCCAAACGGCGCAACAGCTGCATCGTTTCCACCTTACTGGGGAAGTCGAGAAAGGCCGTCGGCTCGTCAAGGAATATCACCGGCGTTTGCTGGGCCAGTGCTTTTGCAATCATAGTCTTCTGCCGTTCGCCGTCGCTCAGCGTGCCTATCAACCGCGTTTTCAACGGTTCTATGCCCACCAATGCCAAGGCTTCGTCGACAATCCGGCGGTCGCGGTTGCGCAAGGTACCGAAGAACCCGGTGTAAGGATAGCGTCCCATGCCCACAAGCTCGGCCACCGTGATGTGTCCGGCATCGGGTTTCGTGGTGAGCACCACGCCGATTTGCCCGGCACGTTCATGGGGCGTAAGACCCGAAATGTCCCTTCCATTGAGGCGAACGCAGCCTTCGAGCGGGCGGAGAAAGCCCGAAAGCGTGCGCAAGAGCGTCGATTTTCCCACGCCATTCGGGCCCAACAGGCATGTAAACTCGCCCGCCTGAAGGGTCGCTTGCAAGTCGCTTGCCACCTGTTTCCCTGCGTATCCGATGGTTAAATGTTCCAAAACGACGGTTTCCATGCCGCAAAGATACACTTTTATCTATAATCTTTTATAACTTTGCAAAGGAAAAGCGTAAGCTTTTGCATTGAACTTTGACGTTTGAACTTTGAACTTTATGATTTGAATGCTCATTGAACATGCTTCATTCTACGCGAGTTACTCATTCAATTCCACATTCAACAATTCACATTCAACATTCCCTCATATGTCTTCTCACACGCAACAATCCTCGCTCCACATTGAAAATATGACCGAAGGCGCCCCTGCTCGCGCCATATTGAAGTTTGCCGTGCCCTTGATTTTGGGCTATCTGCTGCAACAGATGTACCTAATTATCGACGCAGCCATCGTGGGCCGGTGGATCGGAGTGAACGCTTTGGCCGCCGTAGGTGCCTCAAGTAGCATCATGTTTCTCATCATGGGCTTCTGCAACGGAGCCTGTGCGGGCTTCGCAATCCCTGTGGCTCAGGCCTTCGGTGCTGGAGATTACCACAAAATGCGGTGCTATGTGAGCAATGCTTTGCGCATTGCCGTGGTGTTTTCCGTGGTCATTACGCTGCTTTCATGCCTGCTTTGCGAGAAGATTCTCCAGCTTGTTAACACGCCGAATGACATTTTTCACGATGCTTATGTGTTCCTTTTCCTTCAGTTTTGCGCCATTCCTTTCACCATAACTTATAATCTTTATGCCGGTCAAATCAGGGCTTTGGGCAATTCAAAGCAGCCTTTTTATTTCCTGATTGTATCGTCGTTGGTGAACATTTTGCTTGACGTGGTGCTCATTCTGCTGCTGAGAATGGGTGTCGAAGGGGCCGGAATAGCCACGCTACTCAGTCAGGCTTTTGCCTCATGGCTGTGCTATCGGTTCATCAGACGCCACATGCCGATGCTCGTTCCACAGGGAGATGAACGACAATTCGACAACAAAAGGATAAGCATTCTCTTGAATAATGGCGTGCCAATGGGCCTACAATTCTCGATAACAGGCATCGGAATCATCATGTTACAGAGTGCAAATAACGCGCTTGGTACAGTATATGTGGCCTCATTCACAGCTGCTTTGCGCATCAAATACCTCTTTACTTGCGTGTTGGAGAACATAGGTGTGGCCATGGCGACCTATTGCGGACAGAACATCGGGGCTGGTCGTATCGACCGAATCAAGTCAGGTGTGAAGGATGCCATGCTCGTTATGCTCGTCTATTTCGTGCTGACCGTGGCCGTCATCTACCCGTTTGCCGACGAAATGATGATGCTTTTCGTCAACAACGGCGAGCAGGAAGTGATTGCAAATGCCGCTCTTTTGATGCGCATCGCCAACTGGTTCT
>ERZ772807.1036-NODE-1036-length-15898-cov-104.545099_pt1 | contig 15898 bp, 16 predicted proteins | sample MGYA00511472_ERZ772807 | MGnify/ENA primary metagenome ERZ772807 (study PRJEB29015, sample SAMEA2737947) | human oral metagenome | biome: human oral; feature: human-associated habitat; material: dental | place: China | collected 2039 ...
AACGCAGCGGCGATACCGTCGCCATCACCGATTTCGGCGCGATGGGCATCCTGCCTGAAGCCATGCTCAACTATCTGGCTCGTTTGGGTTGGGCGCACGGCGACGACGAGTTCTTCACGATGGAACAATTCATCGAATGGTTTGATTTGAAAGACGTTTCCCCATCTCCAAGCCGCATGGACCTGAAGAAACTCTACTGGATCAACGGCGAACACATCAAAATCACCGCCAACGAAAAACTCGCCGAACTCATCAAGCCCCGCCTCGCCCTGCGCGACATTTACGACACGGCAAAACCTGCGTTGGAAGACGTGTTGGCATTGGTCAAAGACCGCGCCCAAGACCTGAACACCCTCGCCGACGAGTGCCTCTACTTCTACGTCAAACAAACGCCCGCCGAAGCGGACGTGCAAAAACACTGGGACGACGAAGCCGCCGCCCGTATGCTGCGCTTCGCCGAAAGCCTCGAAGGGCTGGAAGACTGGAACGCCGAAGCCATCCACGACCTGTTCAAACCTTTCTGCGACGAAGAAGGCATCAAAATGGGCAAACTCGGCATGCCCCTGCGCCTCGCCGTCTGCGGCACGGCGAAAACGCCCAGCGTCGATGCCGTGTTGGCATTGATCGGCAAAGAAGAAGTGTTGAAACGGATACGTTCTTAAAGCATTGAAAAGGTCGTCTGAAAATTTCAGACGACCTTTTTGATTTTTCCGATACCCTTTGATTTCTTGTGAAATAGACGGCAGGCTGAAACAGAAAACACCTACTCCGCCATTCCCGTGCAGGCGGGAATCCTGCTTCTTCGTTTGAGGGAATATTTAGAAATCACCATTATTTAAACCTTCCGGACACCCGACTGCGCGGGTAAATGCCGGCATGGGGATTTGTCGTTTGAAACCCCTATAACAAGCGTTCGGAAGAAGAAAGCCGTTTCGAGCATAAAAACGTCGTCTGAAACCTAAAACCGGTTTTCAGACGACGTTTGCGTTTATTCGGCCCGAACTTTACTGCGCACCGACCACGACGATATTCAAGTCTTCGGGGCGGACGCGTTTTTGCCAGGCGGCTTTGACGTCGGCGGCAGTCAGTTTGGCGACCGCTTTGGGGTAGGCTTCAAGGTAGTCGTCGGGCAGGTTATAGACGCCGATGAGGTTCAAGTAGCCGAGCAGTTTGGCGTTGGAATCGAAACGCAGGGGGAAGCTGCCTGTGATGTTGGCTTTTGCTTGAGCCATTTCTTCTTCGGTCGGACCTTCGGCGATGAACTGCCTGATGACTTCCTGTGCTGCGGCAAGCGAGGCGCGGGCGGCGGGTTTGCGCGAAGAATAAGCGATGGTGAACATGCCTGCCTGACGTTCCGGAGTAAGGTTGCTGTACACGCCGTAGGTGTCGCCCCTCTGATTGCGCAGGACTTCCATCAGGCGGCTGTCGAATCCGCCGCCGCCGAGGACGTAGTTGCCGGCAACAAGCGCGTAGTAGTCGGGGTCGTTGCGGGTAATCAGCGGCATTCCGAGCATGATTTGTGCCTGTTCGCCGGCGAAGGGGATGTCGCGGCGTTGTGCAGGATGTTTTTTGACGGGCGGAACGTCGGCCGATGCGGCAGCACGGTCGGGCAGTCCGGACAATGCGTCTTGCACGAGGCGGTCGGCGCCTTTGCGGTCTATATCGCCGACGATGGCGACGACGGCATTGTTTTTGCCGTAGCGGGTGCGGTAAAACGCGTGGATGTCGTCAAGCGTGATGCCGTTTATGCTTTGTACGGTGGTGTATGCGTCTTTGCCGTAAGGGTGGTCGGGATAGGAGAGGCGCGCCAATGTTCGGGCGGCGGTGAAGTCGGGTTTGGTTTCCTGTTGTTGCAGGAAGGTGGCGGCTTGCGTTTGGTTGCGGCGGAACACGGCTTCGTCGAAACGCGGGCGAGTCAGTGCGCCGTTGAACAGGGAAACGGCTTTTTTGAGTGTGTCCGGACGGCTCAGGCTGCGCAGGGTGGCGGTGGCGGTTTCGTTGTCCGTACCGCTGCCGATTTCAACTGCCAATCCGTTGGTTTGGGCGTTGAAGGTTTCTTCGTCCATTTCTTTTGTGCCGCTGGTCAACAGGGCGGCGGTGAAGGCGGCGGTTTCGCTTTTGGCGTCAGGATCGGACGCGTTGCCTGCGCCACGGAAGCTGACTGCCATATCGATAATCGGATTTTCATGCCGCTCGGCCAAGAGGACCTGCACGCCTTGCGGGGTGGTCCAGCGTTGGATGTTGACCGCTGCCTGTACGGACAGGGGCAGGATAAGGGTGAGGAAGGCAGGAGCGTATTTCATTGTTTTTCCTTTCGGACGGTATTCTTCAGGGGCAGTATAGTGCAAGTACGCGGAATGAAACACCCTTTGACGGGAAGGTTGCGGCGGTTTGATTGTCTGGCCGCCGAAAATTAAGGGTCATCTGAAACCTGATTTTCGGTTTCAGACGACCTTTCCTGTAAGCCGCCGCCGCCTTTTGCACTTTGTTACATCAACTTTTGCACTTGGTGCGTTTTAAAAGTTGCGACAGCTTTTGCACTATATATCGGATAGCAGAAAATAAGAAAAGCGACGGAAACGTCGCTTTTGTTATTACCAGTTACAAATAACCAATTCGCCGCTGGTTTTACCGGTTTTGTCTCTGCCAACCGTATAGGCAAGCTCAAGCGGGGTGATGTGGAAGTCTTTGAACAACTCCCTTATATCAGGATGGTCATTGATGGACAGCATGAATTTGCCCTTGCTCTCCGCCATTGCTTTGGCCAGTAGCTCATACTGCGGCCAATCGAATGCGTGGGCGTACCCTGCGGTTTGCCAGTACGGCGGGTCTGCGTAGAAGAAGGTATGCTCTCGGTCATACCTCTTGAAGCATCGATCCCACGTCTCGTTTTCGACGAACACACCTCTCAGCCGGGCTTGGGCTGCTGTCAGTTTTGCTCTAATTTGCGATGCATCCCACGCTTTTGACGTGGTAGCTGTGCCAAAATGTTGATGGACGGTCTTGCCACCGAAGGCATTGTGCTGCAAATAAAAGAACCGGGCAGCTCGTTGAATATCGGTCATGTAATCAGGCGGCGTACTTTGCAGGCGGGCAAAGACTTCGCGGCTGGTCAGTGTCCACTCGAACTGGCGGACGAACTCGTCAAAGTGGTGCTGCACCACACGGTACAGGTTGATGAGCTGTCCGTTGATGTCGTTGAACACCTCTACTTTAGCAGGCGTTGGGCGCATAAAGAACAACGCCGCGCCGCCGGAAAACAGCTCAACATAACACGAATGCTCGGGGAACATGGGCAACAGGTATTTTGCCAATCGGCGTTTGCCGCCCATCCAAGGGATAATCGGTAGAGTTTGTTGTGTTTTTTGCATCATATATATACTCCTAATTTACGGCATTCGGGCTGCTCGGAAACAGAATTAATATGATGCTCAACGGCACTCTGATGATTTATTTAGTTACTGAATGAATTGATGTTTTTACAGCGTGCACATTTGATTTGCACGTATCCGCTGCCTTTGGCAAGCAGTTTGCCGCAGTATTTGCAGCGCATTTCGCGGTAGATTTGCATTTGCACTCACTCCCATATCACAGATAGAATGCCTCGGTCTCTAGAGACTAAGGCGGCCTTAGAAGTCAATGCAGGATTGCTCTGCTTGGCTGGCGTAGCGGTGTTCCCGCACCGTTACGTCGCCGCCCCACTGATTTTTTTCAATCTCCTCTCTAAGGTCGTCTGAAACTTTTCAGACGACCTTTTATTTTTAATAATTTACAGATATTTCAGCTCTTTAGCTTTTGCGATAATCTTACCGGCAATGACAGTTTCTACTGCCGGGAGGAAATGCGATCCTCCATCATATGACAGAGATAATGGCATGATGCCGTCTTTTTGAGCCTGCTTATCGGCATCGTTGGGTATGATGCCTGTGTCTGTCCAAATCTGCTCTGACAGCATATAGGCCTCAATGTCATACACATTTTTCCCAAATCTTGTACGCAACCAGTTATTAAACTGGTCCTTGAGTTGATGACGGTATGGATGAATTTCTTTCGCCCAACCCGGCTTGTTATCAGCCCAGATAGGCAAGACGATATAACGCGGTGTTTCTTTTGGCTCGACTAAAGCAATACATTTTTCAACGTAGGTTTTGCATCGTTCCAACGCGGCCTGCCAATTTCCCCAATTTGCACCGTTGATGTCATTTTTGGCAGTTGCCAATACACAAATCCCATCAACGCCTCCGTTGTGTTTTAGCTTGACTGGGTATTCCTTTCCAGCCACAACGCTATGTGCTGTCGTATCACGCGGAGTTACTTTCACTCTAGCATTCTGACCGGCAATAGATGCTTCTATGTTATCGTTAATAACAACAAGCGTTGAGTGCATACTAAAAGGAGTAACACCATCGCCATATACTAATTCAGCATCGACAGATACACCTTGACCTTTAGCAGGTATAGCATCAACACCAAATTTAATATTTACGGGGCTACCATTCATACTCATCAACGCGTAAGAGGCCAAGCTGCCTCCCTGTGCATTATTAATAACGGGCAAATTATCCGCTTTAGCGAGATTAATAGCTTGGTCGCCAAGTCGAGCATTAGTAGAGTCGCCGAAGAAATTAAGACTACGCACCAAAGGCTTCACCGGTGCAGGAGGTTCTGTGGGTTGTGGCGGCTCAGGCTGTGCGGGCGGTGCAGCGGGTGCTGGCGTAACAGGCCGAGTTGCGCCACCTGCACCTTTGTCTGCTTGGATTTGCTCAAGCGTTGCCTGCATTGCCAAGAGAGTGGTTTGTAAATCGCCTATTTTCTGCTCAAATCCGGCCGCTTCCAACGCTTTAACGACTTCGGTCTTGATTGTATCCGGGGCGGGAGTAGGATTTGCCGCCCGATTGATGGCGCTTTCCACTCTTTGGGCGATGGCAATGGCGGCGCGGTCTAAATTGCTTTGTGTCATGGGTTGACTCCAAGTATTTGATGGATTTCGTTTAAGGCTTCGTCTGATAAGTCGGCGGGATTTGGCGCCGTCTGGTATGTTTGTCCCAAGCCCAGAGTCCCTATTGCCTTCGCTACAGCTGTATTGACGGTTTTTTCTAAATTTTCAGCAACGGCGGCCTTCACAATTTTGTTCAGCTCGCCCGGCTTGACCGCCAAATGATCTAAAAACTGCTCATAAGTCGTATCAGGCTCTATCAAGCCTCTTTCAATCGCCTCGGTGTACAGGCTTGTACGCCCGTCGAGGATGACCGGCATACTGTCGACACTGCTGCCGCTGACGGTAATCCCGCCTTTTATCTCTGCCATTTGTTAAGCTCCCAACTCTGTTTCCAGCGTCAAATTACCCTCGTAAATCACGGCGGCGACGCCTTTGACGGTAACGCGCACGCTGTACCGCGCCCACCGCCATCTCCATCCGCGTGTCTGCTCTGCAGTCAAGACTACACCAATTCCACCCGGCTTGACGGAGAGGGGCAAGGCAAACGCCTCTGCGGCTGTCGGGACAATGGTCAAAACCGCGCCGTCCAGATGTTTGAGCGATGGATGCGGCTTGCCCTTGCCGTCAAGTACGGCAAAGGTAAGAGGCACGGTGGTACCTTGTTTGACGGCAAAATCAGCGCGGGCGGTCATTGCAGCTCATCCGGTAAGTGCGCCCGCTGCTTTTCTCGCAGGTAGGCCGCCCGACAATGGTCGTCCTGCCAAAAAAACAGTGCATTTATTGCGCGATACGCCATTCGGGCAACGCGGGTCGGCTGTGCCGCCAACACTGCACCTCGATAGACACGGCTGCTGACGGTTTCGTCCGGACTGCCCGCAATCATGGCGTTGGCGAGCTGGTCGGCGGCGATGGCGATATTTTTAAAATATGCTTTCATGTTCAGACGACCTTAAATCTAGGACTTACCGCACGGACCGCTTCGACGGTTTCAGCCATTTCGATCTGTTTTTCCATTGCCTGCCGTTGCCCTGCAACGGTTGCACACAATGCCTCATATGCGAGGGTTTTGCGCAGGGCTGCAGCTTTGAGCTCGGCCGGGTCGATGCCGCGCGACGCGGCAATTTGGTCGAGGAGCGGCGTTTTGGCATTGTTATCCGCCTGCCATGCGTGAGCCTCAGCAGCTTGCAGCGGCCAAGTACCCACCTCAAATGCAGGCAGCTTGTCCATACCTGACTTTTCGGCAACGATGTCTTGAGCCGCCTTGGCGATGTCGTTAAGAGCCATCGTCTTGGCAAGATTGAGATAGCGTTGCTCCGCCTCCGCTTTTTTGGCCGGGTTCTCAACCCATTTATCGCCATCCCAGTCGCAGTATGGCGACGGTGGCGGCAGCAGGGTTAGGGTGTCCGGCAGCGCGCCGACTTTGAGGACGATCATCTCCTCGCCGTCGTCTTTCTTGTACGCAACCTTGCCACGGTGATCTTCGACGAACTCCCACTTATTACCCGTCCAGCGGGCTACATTATTGGCAGGGATTTCAGGTGGAGCGGTATCGATGCAGCCGCCCGGGATGATATAGCTGCCGTCGCGGGCATAGATGTTGAGGTCGGCAGTGGCTTGGCCGACATATAAATTGTCGCCATCCAACTGACACACAGATTTACTCCATTGGATATTACTCATTTTTAGTTTCCTTAGATTTTGATAAGCGCGGGCAAACTGATATTGCGTGGGCGGGTTTCCACCCCGCCATGCATAGCGGTAGTCACTCGGTCTCCTCCATCGTCAAATCTGCCGTCGCCATCATAGAGGGTTGCATTACGGTCTCCAGACGCCTCAATCCGCTCCCAGTCAACCGTATTGGCAATGTGCCCGCGGCGATAAACATGGCTGTGACTACGCATTTGGTCTTCCTGCAAACTACCTAACGTGCGTCCTAAATCAACACCCTTGCCGTCATCCCAGCCCCGAATAAATTCGGCGCGTATATCGGGCAGGTTAAAAGTTGTTCGGCCATCACCTGCGCCGAAGCTTGTACCAATCGCAGCAAATAATTGAGCAAAATCAGTACGCGAGACTGCCGCTCCATTTGCCTTAAGCCACCCAAACGGCACGACATTCGCAGATGTGTACAAAATAAAACCTGGCGGCACACCAACATTGAGAATATCCGAGTCAACTTTTGCAATTAGGCCGCGCTTATCCCAGCCGATAGCAATCTGATGCGCCGTGCCGCCCAGCCCGATTGCGCCGCCGCGCTTGATTGAGTTGTCAAACGCCTTATTGAGCGCAAACGATGACGGGACGGTTGCTACCGTGTAGTCATCAGGGTTGTGGCTTACTTTTCGGGCAGTAATAATGTCTGACCCGTCGTATAACAGGCTCCCATTGTTGGCAAGGCGCAATTCTTTACCTGATTTCTTGTTTAACAGGTAACCACCATTAGCGTTTGCGCCAAAATTAAGCATATTCCCGCTGTCCAATAAGGCTTTGGTGTCAGATACAGACAATCCATTGGCAGCTTTGAGTTCAGAAAGGAACGTTTTCATGCCATTGACGTTTTGATTACCTGTCGTTTTGACATTACCGCCGTCAGCCTGATTGTTTGCCTCTTGAATTTTGCCGACTTCTTCACCGATCAGTTTTTCAATGGCTCGACTGACTTGGTTCTGATTGTTTTTCTCAGGTAACAATTTCGCCGCATCCAAAATGCCTATTAATTCCGCCTGGACTTGGTTTAACCACCATGCGGGCAGAACTGTCCCCAGTTCACTGGTGCCGTTACCGTCACGAAACAGCTTGTCCGATGTCTCAATTGGATACATCACTACCTCTCATAAGCGAAATGCACATCTGTATGTGCAGGTTTTAAATCTTGGACAACACGCTCGATAAACGCGTCGCCGTAGCCACTCAACCGTTCGCCAGCGGCGGAAACCCCTGCACGGAATTGATAAATGTGGTTGTTGCCGTTTTTAATATTCACGCGCCAGATATAAATCAAATCTTCCGACCCGATGCGGTCTCCGACCCTGTTCACACCCGCCCGAAACGGCTGCGGCTCGGAAATCTCTATCTGATAGCCCGCCGCTCGGGCAAGTCGGACGAAATACGGTATCGACAGCCCGCCCGTTTCGTTGAGTTTTCCCATCACTGCAAAAATACGCTCTTGCCGCGTCTTGCCGTCTGACACCAAACCCAATACGCGTTCCCAGTCCGGCAACATATCGCCCGCCGTCGCAGGATGGATGGCATCGGCAACAGTAGATGCCGAAAACCGTATTTCATCTAAACCCATGCCGTCGATTTCTGCCTGCGCCCGGATTCGAGGGGCGGTGCGGTTGTAGGACACGGGCGGGAGCAGCCCCAATAAAGTCTCGCGGTATCCCATATCACACCATCTTCGTCACGGTCAGATTGCCGAGCTTGTACCATTCGACCTTGTTTGATGTGTCTGCTGCCAAATTCGCAGCCGGAGAGACCAGTTTTCGGTCAATCACGCCATCGGTATTGCTGATTGCTGCCTCAATCCTCGACACAATCACGCTGTCGCCCGGTATCAAACTGTCGAAATACTCTGTCAGAGCGACTTTGATTCGTTCTTTAACTGATTCCAATGCTACGCCATCAACCTTGACCTGCATTTCCACCGTCAATGCTGTGATATCAGGCTTGAGTACAGCCACATTCTTAGCCGTGACTGGGCGCACATCGTCGATGTAGTCCTGTACCTTCTTGATGGTTTCATCGGACGGCAGACCGTTTTCAGATGTAATGACCACGTCTACCGTACCTAAACCTCGGCGCAATGGATGCACATAAGCGGCAGTCACTCCATCAACACTCAATGCCCAGTTGCGGTAATCGTATTTATTGCCACCGGCAGGCGGTCTGCGCAGGATTTCAAGCAATCTTGCCAACAGAGATGCGTCACTTTCGCCGTCTGTCCCCCCCTCGGCTGACACGGTACAGTCGGATGACACGCCAATAGGCGCGGCCATCATTTCGGCAGAGGTTTCGTTCGTATTCGCCGCTGCACCAGATTCCAAGGCCATGATTCTGACCCTGCCCACACCGTTCGCACTGATTTCGCCCGCGAATCTGACTTGATAGAGCCTGCTTCCTGATCTGATTTGCAGACCTGCAGCAATTTGGCTGCCTGCAATACCCGTCAGTTTCGCTTCACCCGTCGCGGTTGTCGGGTTTCGACGATAAATACCGCGCATGGCGGCGTGTCGTTCCAAATAATCGCTGTCCGCCGTATCTGGAAATATTTGACGGGCTATCCAGTGTTGATGTGCGTATTGCCCCATCGCGCAGCTTGCAAGACGGCTGGCGTGGACAAAGTGGTCACTGTCCTCGCTGATATCTGCCGACGGCCAAATACTCTTGGTATCGCGCAGAATCGTGTCGCGTATCTGTTCGAATGTCGGGGTTTTAAACACTTGATAATTGCCTTTTAAATCGGTTTTAAATCAGAGGTACTTTATGGCTATAATCAAACGCGCCTGTTGCAGTCTCTACACGGATGCTCAGTATCAGGCTGCCGTTTCGCGGCTGCCCTGCTTTGACGGTAATGTTGTCTGCTCTGCCGCTATCCACAATGGGCTGCAACGCCTCTGATGCATACTGCTCTGCCAACAGACTGACCCGTTCCAAGTCTTTCTCACGTTGCAACAGATGCAACAATGAGCCGACCGTTTTATCCGCCCACCAACTGCCCAACGGCGTCAGTAGGCGGATATAAACTGCGTTTTGCAGGTTATCGGTCGTGCGGCCTGTGTAGTCGCCGCTGTTTGGGTCTAGTTGTTTGTCCATGCTGTCATTTTCTCGTTTTTGACTGCATTTAAAGAGCGTAAGTGTTTCAAACCCCTTAAACAAAAAGGTCGTCTGAAAATGTTTCAGACGACCTTTTGAATGCCGTAAAGATTTAAATCGGGTCGGATGTCGTGCCGTTGCTGTCGCCACGGTGTTTGTGGTCTGAGCCGATGTTTTTGCCGTTATTGGTAACCTTACCTGTACTCTCAAAGTCTCCCACAAGGTCGATATTGCCTTTAAACCGTGTTCCGCTGCCGCCCTCGACCGCCATCCCACCGTTGCCGTTGAACTGCCCCTGCGCCGTCAAGATCGCGCTTGTCTCCAGCTTAGGCGTTTTAAAATCAGCCGCCGCTGATGCGTTGACCTCGTAGTGTTGACAGTTGACCCTAAACACATCACAGTCAACTTCAATGATTTTCCCGCGCTTAATCACGATTTTCGCACCGTCCTGACTGAAAATCGCCGTTTCGCCCGGATTCAGATTCTTAATCCGGAAACTGCCGTGTTGTGTAGCCACAACCACACCGTGGGTCGTATCGCCGCCCAACGGAATGACCACTGCTTCCGAACCTTCAGGCGGGTTACTGGCAAAACCAAACTCCTGCAAATGCTCCAACTCCTGCAGCACTTCGTCCGCCAATCCGTTAAGCTGTACACGCTGGATAGGCTCGGACGACACCACCAGTGTGATTTTCCCGCGAAACGCCGCGCGCATAGTATCGCCGATTTGCTGCACCACCTGCGCCGTCTTTCTTGCCATTTTTACCAAACTCATTCGAATACCGCCGTTTCTGTTGCTTGTTTTCCTGTTTTACCGTTTCTTGTGCCTGTTTTCGGGGCTTGTTTCTGTTTGTCGGTAACGCCTTTTTTCTTGCCTGAACGCTTGCGCGCCGATTCGGATTTTGTAGCATAAGCGTCAGGTACCCATACACCATCCTCCTTGAGCCGCAGTTCCGTTGCCGTCCCGTCCATACGGTTGAGCATAAACCGCCGCCCCATCAGATAAAAGACAGCATCGATACCGTGTTCTTCGTCAATGACGTGGACACGCTGCCCCGGCTGCCAGAGTGTGCCGTTCTCGGTCATATGTCCGCCGACCGTTATCGTCAAGGTAAACCCTTCAAGCCGCCAGTCGGCAAGCTGCTTTTTAGCCTGTCGTTTAAGAGCTTCAAGGTTTTCAGCGTCAGATACCACTACCGTCTTTGGTCTGTGCAACGTCATGGTCGGGTCTTTATACTGCCATTTCAGGTCATGCTTCGCGCTATCCCCCTTCTTGGCATGGGATTGTCCTAAAAAAGTAACCTCGGAAAACCTGTTCTCAATACTACGCTCAATACTGACACGTTCGGTATTTCGACGTTTATCGTTTCTGCTCCAACAAAGTGTAGCTACAGGCGGGCTGGCATAATCTGCCCCGCCGACAACTAAAGTCCCGTCCGGTTCCATCCAAGGATGCAATCCCACAGAGTTGGCAATATGGGTCAAAGCCTGCCAAACCGTCTCGCCCGGCTCGATGTCTATTTTGTCTAAGGTCGGGTTTTTCTCAGCTTTCAGCACTACTTTTTTTATTTGAGACCATGGCGCGACCAGCTTTTGAGCAGCGGCCAATACCGTCATGCCTTTAACATTCAACTGAGGTGCGGCGCAGTCGACCAACAATCCCGCGAAGTCACGCCCGGACAAGCGCAGACTGCGGCGGCCTTTTTCTTTATCGTGCATTTGCGTGTCGATAATGCCAGTCAAGACAGTTTGCCCGTTTATCACAACCGAGCAGGCCTCGCCTGACAAATCGGGAATTTCAGATTCCCCGTAAGGCAATCCGGCCATGAATTCAAAGCCGTCGGCAGGAATAAGGAAGTCACCGTCGATGTCGTAACTTTCCCAATGCCGGTGTTCCTTCCCGGCAATTCGGACGGCTATTTCGTAGTTATAAGAACTATTTTGCATACAAATTAACCAAAGTATCACGTTTCACAAAAGCGGGATGAACGATATGCGGGTTAAGCCGTATCAGCTCGTCAGCCCTATTTAAGTCGCCGTAAAATTCATGGGCGATTTGGTGCATCGTTCCATTCATGGGCGCAGGACGCACCAAGAGCGGAGGTTTTTGATTGATTGCCGCGGCAATCATGGCATTCAGACGACCGGCAGTTTCTCGCACTGCCTCGATAGCCGTGTAACCGGCATCCTCCATACCTGCTCCGTCTGCCTGTCGCAGAGCCGTCAAGGTCGTCTGAAAACGCAAACGCATATCACGGTTGATGTGCATTAATTCGGGCGCAGTCATCGTCTCGCCGTCAGCATCGACCAAATCCGCCACAACAGCAGTCAAAGCCGCATCTGACATCAGTCTAACCATCAAACCTACCGTCTTAACTTGCCGCTTTGCGCTGTCTTTCAGACGGCCTTTGCCCAAATCAGCCACTAAGGTTGCCACCGTATCAGCCCGAGCTGCCGCCGCGTCATAACATTGCCGCGCACCAGCACCGCCTTTGTCCTGCCTGTCCAAATAAGCAGCCTGCCGCAGCCCCTCCGTAGTCATTGAGGATACATCTGCAATGAGGCGCGGGAACCCTGCTTTAAAAGCCTTTTGGTTATATCCGCCACGCGACGGGAAACGGATTGAATCCAAATCAAACAACGAACGAACCGCTTCAAACACTCCCGATGCAACACTCCATAACCCCGCAGCACTGCCGCGCAGAGCCTGCCCCGCCGCTACCTGGGCAGTAAGTGCGTCGATAAACCCCTCTCCTGCAGCACGGTAGGTATCAATCTGCGCAATCAACCGCTCAACGCCCATCAGGAAACTGTTTTCAAAGACGAAAATCGGCTGTGCCTCAGTTGCTTCTCGAAATGTCACATCCAAACGGGCAAAATCCGAGTAATCCGCCTCATGACGGTAACTCCAACTCGCCCCAATCATGTTTTGCATTCGTCCCCATACGGGATGTACCAAAACCCCACCGCCACGCTCTTCCAGCTTATCCAACAAGGATTTCAGACGACCTGCATAACCTTTACCCCAAAAGACCGCGCTCAATTGCACTTCACGGCCAGTCGTCCCCATGTCTTCGAGGTCGATACCGTTTACAAAAGGTCGTGCGTGTTCGGCGAGAGCCTTGCCGTTGCGCTCGTCCATATTCTCAATTTCAAAGCCCACGCCTTTGTAGGACGCGGGTTGTAGGATGGTGTGCCACATTATTGTCCTGCTCCCCGACCGAAGATTTGTACTTGCTGTCTAGATACCTCATTCGCGATAACACGTCCGTCGATATTCAGGCTCATGTTGGTATTGATGGTCTGACTTGCCGACGCCATTGCACTTTGCACTTGTGCCAACCCCGTTGTAACTGCAGCCGTATCCTGCGCCAATGCAGCCTGATACGCCGCCGTCTGCTGCTGAATGGCTGCCTGATACGCCGCCGTCTGCGTTGAAAACAACGGAGACAACATCTTATCGGTAGGCTGCGCTGACGGAGCAGCCAAATACTGAGGGACACCCCCCCGCGCCTGTTCCCGCTTCGGCGCAGGTTCAAATCGGATACCGTTGTTTTTCAGGCGATTAATCATTTCAGGAGTTGTCTTGGTACCACGCAAACCCTTTGGCAATGTGCCGTCACCCAAAGACTCGGAATACAGCAACATGCCCAATAATCCCGCCCGTTTAACCAACGCAGGATTATTCATTAATCCGCTACCGGCAGATTTACCCCATGACAGCAACTTACCGCCTGCCGCTGTGGCACCTGCTGCCACGCCGCCTGCCGCATCCTTACCCCATCCCAACACTTTACTGCCTACATCTTTCAGAAAGCCGCCACCCTTACCACCACCCGCGGTTAATAACATTGCGGCAGACGCCGCTGTTGCTGCTGTCGTCAAGGCTTGCAGGGCTAGAGTGGCATTAGGGTATTCCGCTGCCAGCTTTTTAAACGAGGTTTCCATATCCACCAATGTCCCCGTCAGACTTTCCCGCAACATCGCCAGCGATTCATGTTGCTCTTGTTGCGCCGCTGCCGACAACATTCGCGCCTCGTTGTTCTTAGCAATTTTTCCGTTATCCAACGTCACACCAGCCAACGAAGCCATATATTCACGAATTTGCGTCATATCCGTTGCAGCCAGCAAGCCTTGTTTTGCCTGCAAATCAGGCAGCAGTTGCGCCAAAAGCGCGCCCTTAAGCATATTTGCCTGCTCCGCCGCCGTCTTATCGCCTGCAGCCGCGCGTGCCTGATAATCTTGGTATTGCTTATCCTTTGCCAGCATGGCATCGGCAAGACGGGACAACACCTGCACTGCGTTTTCGCCGTTTTGCTTGCCTTGCACAACCGAGCCTATCCAATCGACACCTTTCTTCGGGTCATTCGGATTTGCCATCTTCTTCAGACGACCTATCGTGTCAGGCGACAGAGTTTTACTCAAAAGATTTTGCACATTAGTCGCTGCTTCGGCAGGGCTGCCCGATTTATTCGCCGCAGATTGTAAGAGTGAGAGCAGGTAGTCCAAACCGCCGACACCATTCATCCCTGCTTGTTGCGCGGCAGGGAGCAGGCTCGGCAGCTCACGAACCATATCCCGCACCTCGAAAGTGCCGTCTAAACCCGATTGCAAGACATGCTCAAGCCCGAGTTGCAGGTCTTTACCGCTCATGCCGCCATCTTTCAGGGTTTTAATCAGTTTTGCCGTATCCTCACCACTGCCTTCTGAGGCAAGTGCAAAAGCATATGCCGCCTGCGCTTCATTCTTGGTTTGGGCAAAATTCAGACCGGTGGTCATCATGCCGCTGATTAAATCCAAAGCCTTATCGTGGTTCCCGCCGTTTTTCTCGACAAGTTCAAGTGCCAAATCCTTGATCTGTTGTGCACCTTCGGTTGCAATCCACGCTGCCGATTTACTGTTATCCTCAATAAATGCCTGTCTGGACACGCGGTTGATGTTCTCATCAAGCTGCTTCCTGTTGTCCATAGCAGGCTTAAGCACCGTATACGCTGCCGCGCCACCAGCCACCGCAGCTGCACCGAATCTTCCGATTTTTCCCATCTTGTCCGCAAATCCCGCGCCCTGTTTCAGTTCCGCGTTCAGCTCGCGGATTCGGTTACGCGTGGCGACCGCCGCCCGTGCCAAATCATTTTGTGATGCCTTGCCGCTGCGCGCCAAACGGTTAAACGCAGCCTGTGTCAGCATGATTTCGCGTTGAATCTGTTTTTCTGAGCGGATGCCGGTCAACGCATAAGTGTGGCTTTGCCGTTCAAGTTGCGCCCGCGATTTCGCGGTGCGATCTAATTGTCGTTGAGTATCAGCCAGTAGCCGTCTCGCTCCGTCATCTCGGGCGGTTAACACCAACGACAGTTTCATGTTCCCGTTTGCCATAAAAAAGCAGCCTTTAAACGTATTAACTCAAGGTCAATTATCGTTTAAAGGCTGTTTAAGGGAGGCGGTATGAGCTTCAACCCTATCAACTAAAAACTTTTCTTACATTGTTCGACATTGTATAAGTAGTAATCCCAGTTTGGATACATCTTCAACTCCGAAACTATTTTCGATTGATTTAACCATGCCAATATACAATACTTATGTTTCCTGGTTATTTCTTCATTTTTTTGAGTAAGCCACTGCATTCCTAGCTCGTGGTGTTCTTGACCATAATTTTTATAAAAGTCCCCAAGAGTTCCTGATTTCTGAGCTTCTTCAAAAAGTGGTTGATATATTTGGGTTAACCGACCATATGTTGCTTTCGCAGCCAAAGCTGCCTCTTCATTTGTCCATTGTTTGCCATGCAAACCAAGCTCCCCCAAAGTGCTTGTTTCGTATCCTGTAAGCTTGTTATAGACAGACATCCCCGCGATAATCCCGACAACTATTAAAACTAAGCCTATATATTTCAATAACTCTTTCATTTTTAATGCCAAGTTAACCGTGCGACATTGCACAGCGTTATTATAACCAAATAAAAAGGTCGCCTGAAACTCAACCACCGCTGCCTGTACAGGCAGAAGCTCGTTTCAGACGACCTTTTACTTGCTTTCCGGCTTTTTAAGCCGCTTCGACACAATCACTCCCTCTTCCTTCGGCGTTTTGATGCCCAAGCTCGACAGGATGTCTTCAAACCATGCCGACAGCTCGGCGTGGCACATATCGCGC
>ERZ772807.1037-NODE-1037-length-15896-cov-10.279780_pt1 | contig 15896 bp, 22 predicted proteins | sample MGYA00511472_ERZ772807 | MGnify/ENA primary metagenome ERZ772807 (study PRJEB29015, sample SAMEA2737947) | human oral metagenome | biome: human oral; feature: human-associated habitat; material: dental | place: China | collected 2039 ...
TGGTTGCAATATCAAAACCTGTTTCCGTCGCGTTGCCCTGATATGAAATTCTCACTTGTGCAGTCACTAAATCCAAAGTGACTTTGACAAACGGTTTTTTGCTGAACGGTTTTTTGAACTTGACCGTCATAAATTCATTGTTTTCGGGATTTGTCAGGAAGTCCGCCCGCGCGACATACGCCGCCTGATACTCTTTGCGGGTATCAGCTATTTTGCTGACCTGTTCCTCGACCGCTGCAATCTGTTTGCGCAAATCGGTATCGTCATACGCCACGCCGCCATTAGGCAGGTCAGAAAGTTGTTTTTTGACGGCTTCCAATTCTTTTTTAATTTCGGTGTCGTCATAACTACCGCCACCGGCACCACCGCGGCCACTGCCCAATCCGTAAGCTGTTATTTGAATATTCATTCTTCTGCTCCAAAAGTAAAAAACTTCATCGGACGGCCGGAAAGTTCGGCCTGATCCAATTCGTCCAAAACCACACCGCGCCCGATATAACTGTGAATAATCTTGTTGTCGCCAACATAAACCGCGCCATGCGAAAACGTGCGCCCAAACTTCCATACGGCCACGTCGCCCGGCCGTGGCGTATCGGTCTCATGACAGACTTTTAAAACCCAGCCAAGATAACGCTCCTCGTCCCGGTGTAAGTGCCAGTCTTGAGGATATGGCCGTGGGTCAAAATCGGCAGGCAGCAAACCAGCCTCCCGATAGATTGCGACAAGAATCATCGCGCAATCTACACCAGCACCCTTTACCATCGCTTGATGATGGTACGGCGTGCCAAGCCACGAATAAGCCTCTTCAACAATTCGCTTTCTCAAATCCATTTCAGACGGCATCATTTAAACCACCGTATCAGCAGATGGGATATAGGGGAAACCGCGGAAATGCACGATATTTTGGAACTTGTCTTTACAGGTGCTTTGCCTTTTGTCGCAGCCCGGATAGATTTTGAACACATCTCCGGCGCGTGGTGGGTGTGGTAAGCGCAAGGCAAAAGACAGCGTACCGTCTTTGTGTTCCTTGACGGTGCGTGTCAGCCCTGCATTAAGGCCGCTTGTGAACTTGATAACGCCCTGATTAAACCAACCGTTTGCCTGTGTCAGGTCGCAAGTCAGTTCCGTGCCGGTTGTGCTGTTTGCGGTTACACGGCCATTCACTGTGAACTTCTCGCGGTTGACTTTACAGCCACCGTCATAAAGCGTTCTCATGCAACCGGCCTGATAGATATTGCGTGGGCTTGATACGTTCAGCAGTTCAATATCAGATTTCACATCAACCTTGACGGACGAACGACTACCCGACACATCCGAAACACGCCCGGAAAAGATGATAACCGTGCCAACAGGTTCAGGATTGGGCGTAAGGAAATCACGGAAAAAGACACGCTCAATAACCACCCTTGCGCCGTCCAAAGCACCGCCAAGCGCGGCCTCTGCCCACTGCAAGCCCTCCAGTCGATAACTTGGCTCGGCGGCGATTTGCAACGTATTGGAATCAACATCAAGCCCTACCGCCGTTCTTGTCGCGCCACGTTTGATAATCAGCTTGTAAGCCTCGTATTGATTCCCCTGCCATGTAACAGGCTTGTCGAAATTCGTATGACGCAATACCTGCCCATTTGCCAAAGTGATTGTGAACAAATCGGCCATCAAAAACCTGTCCTCGTTATGAAGCAGATTCATTAATTCAGCGCTTGCACTTTTCATAATTTCAAACTCGTAAACTCGATTTTCTTCGCGCTCCACAAATGACCGATGAAGTTTTCAAAATCCACCGTGTCAGACGTGAAGCGGACGCGGAAATAAAAACCGCCTGTCCATGTGATAGGTGTGCCGGGTGTTTGCGGAGTGTTTAAAACCAATACGCCGTTACTGTCTATCGAGAAATCACGGCCATGCGTCAAGGCAACGCCGCCGACTTTAACCGTCGGCACACCTTTGACCGCTAAAACAGGCTCGGTAAAACCGCCGTAATTGCGCACAAGCTGGTATCTCGTTACGCCCTGAACAACATTCCCGATAAGCTGGTCTGTAACCTCGTTATCCGTCGGGTCTTCGTACAAGAAGCTGTCAAAACTGCCTCGGCGTTCGTTGAAAAAGCCTGCCAGCTTCTCAAGTTCATTGATTGAGGCTTTTGTTCTCAACACTTCAAACGAAAGCGAGAATTTCCATTGCGGATAAGTGTAATAAGCGCTACGAATCTCACGCCCTGAAGCTGACTTTTGAATATTGGTACTCCAAACAGCCGTTCTTTTACGTCCCCACTTCAAGCCGGGGAATGTTGGGAAAACTGCGTTACTCATATCAAATAATCCCCTTCGCTTTCAGCAATGCGTTAAATTCGCTTTCTGACAGCTGTCCACCGCCAAGCATACTGATGGCCTCCGCCTCGTCTGTTTCGCTCTGTACAGGGCTGGACGACGGCTTAATGCCCATGTATGAGGCTACCAAGATATGCACGGGCGGATGTTCACGCCAATAGTCATTTAAATGCCCGATTCGCGGCAAATCCAAGTTATCTGCGACATAATCCCACGTCCACCCAGTTGAGGCGCAGACGTGGGCAATCATCGCGCCGAAACTTAAACCGCCGCCTGAGCTTCCCCCGCTTGTGCGGCTTCCTGTTCCTTGCGTTTCAGGCCGGAAACGTCCATCACAGCGGCGAATACTTCGTTCATGTTGCCAATATCAATCAAATCAGCCACTTCTTCGCGCGTCATGTCGGGGTAATTGCGGCGCATGGCGGCATAGGCGCAATCGATAACGGTAGAAATCTGTTTTGCATCTTGCACATTGCCGTCAAATGCACCAATGTCGCTTTGCAACTGCTCCAGCGCGCCAAGTGCGATAGGTGGGATAACGTAATTTGTGCCGTTCAGTTCAACGGTCACGCCTTTAATTCGTACGGTCATTTTGTTTTCCTTTTTCGGGGTAAATGAAAAAGGCCGTCATTTCAGACGGCCTGCATTATTACTCTTGAATCCACAACGTGCCGACTTTAAAGCCTGCTTCGTCGGTTGAGGCAGTAAAGTCAATTTCAGGCACAGAGAAATCATCGTTTTTGGTTGAGAACAAGCCCAATTTACCGCTGGTTACGCTTTCCAGTTCCAACAGGGCTTTTTTGCCTTTAAACTGTGTCAGGTATTTCAGTTTAAAGGTAGGCGTGTTGCCCATTGCCATATTAGTCAGCTCAATTTTCTTGGCTGACGGCATGGTTTGCGTATAGGTAAAGCTTGGAAATACCGTTTTGCCTTTCGCGCTCTCGTGGAACGTGTAAAGGCCGGTATTTGATACAGTGTATTGACCTGCCGCAGGGTTGCTGGCTACTTTGATATAAGCCGTGCCGTCCTCGCCCATCACACCAGCGTCTTCAACAAATTGGCCGCCGTTAGGCGCAACCACCTGAACAGTGTAAGCACCCGAATCAGGCACAACTTTGCCAGTGGTATCAGCAAACATGGCTTTCATCGTACCGGTTGCAAACTCTGCACCGAAGAACAAAGTATTCAACGCCAGGCCGTTAATCAACGCGCCTTTGAATTTGCCTGAAACTTTGACCTTACCTTGAGCGACAGCCAGCGCAAAGCGGTTTTGACCGTAGAACTCTTTCAACTCTGCCGACAAGTCAACAGACATTTCCTGCAAGCCCATGATTCGCACGGGCGTTGCGTTTTGCACACGGTTGCCGTAAGCATCCGTAATCATCTCGGCGAAAACCTCGCCACTACCAAACGTCAACTGCATGACATTTCCTTTCTAATTGCCGACTAAGCGGCGCAAATCATAATTGGGATAATACAGACGGCCTGATTGCCAAGCGTTCCCTCGTCTGTTTCTACCGTACCTTCTACGCGGCAATACTCAACGTCCGCGCCATCAACCACTAAGGCCGTCCTCCCTGTGATTGGGTGTACAGCGTTCACGGCATTACACACCGCATCAATCAGCGGATTCATAATAGGCGCTGGCGGCTCGCCTGCCGTCTGAACATACAAATACACATCAACGCGCAACAGCCATTTCGTCTCTTGCCCTGTTGTCGTTACCGCCTGCATATCGCCTTGAGCCATAAACAATGCCGGCTGGTCGTAGCCCTTTACGTCATTCCAGTGCAATAGTTTGCGGCTCTTGGTTGTAAAGCCGTCCAATGCGTCCAGCTTCGCCCACAGCGCGGAATAAATCGCTTCACGATTCATCGTAATGCCCCTTCAATGGATTTTTGCAAATCCGCCTCAATCTCCGGCTTCATGTCGCGTAAAGCCGACCGTAAAAACGACCGTTCAGGCAGTTTTACATTGCGAGAGTGGGCGCGGATTTGAACATAACGCGGCGATTTCAACGGCCTGCCGAAAGCCTGACGTATCTGCCTCATTGAGGCTTTAACGTTGACTGTTCCGGCAAAGCCATATTCATGCGCCACGCCGTATCGGACATTCGTGTCGACCTCGCCAACCACCAAACCGCCCGAACTGGTCACTTGCTGATGTATTGAGCGGCGAAGATTGCCAGTCCGTACATTCAACACCTGCCCAGAAAGGCGGTTTTGCACGACTTCACGTTGCAACTTCAAAACCGACCGACCGATTGACTTCTCAACAGCCGACTGCACGCCGTCAGAATAAGCTTTCAAGACGGCCGCGATTGTGTCGCCTCCGATAAACTCAACATTCAGCATTTCAGACGGCCTTTCGCTTGTATTCCGTCAAGATAGCGTAAGCGGACGGTGGGATACCGCCCGACTGGCTAAAGCTTGAAAAGGATATAGTCTCCCCTGCAAGGCTTTTACTCTGCACGCCCTTGTTCTCGATTTCATTCAAGCGTTGCGTTGCGATAATCAAGACGGCCTCCTGAATATCAGCAGGCATGACTTCATAGCCAGCACGGTACGACACTTCAACGTTACGGATTCCCTGCGCAAAACAGGCATGGCGAATCAACAGCCAGTTATCAAAGTCCCAGTCATCGGCCGCGCGGCCGTTGATTTTTACGGACGACACGGAAATGACAGGCCATTGTTCCAGCACAAGGCGATTCTTGCCGTTGCCGTTGTATCGCTCGACGTAGTCAGCCGCTTCGAGTTTGCGCCCGATAAAAGCCTCAACCGCCGCCGATACCCCGTCAAGCAGGGTTTGAAAATACGCGTCCTGCTTGTCATGGGTAACGCCCAGCCGTTGCTTGAGCAAATCAAGTGGGACAAGGGCGGTCATCGTTATTCAGCCTGTTCAGTTTCGGCGGTTTGCTCGGATTCAGCCTGTTCGGCTGGCTGTTCTGCCGGCTGCTCGGCTTTGGCTTTACGGCCGCGCTTACCTTTTTCAGGCTCTTCAACTTCGGCAGGCTGTTCAGTTTCGGCGGTCTCTTCAACCACGTTGCCAAAGCCGAACTGGTACAGGTATTGCGCCGCTTCAGCAGGCACTTCAACAACGCCGTTTTCGTCCACTTCGTAGCTTTGGCTACCAAAGGAAACATCGGTAAAGCCTTCAGGGGCTTGTAATTTAACCATTTCAGTCATTTCAAAATCTCCAAAAGAAAGAGGCCGTCCGAAATTCAGACGGCCTGATTAGGCTTAACCCACGTTGGTAATCATACCGAAGGCAGGTATGAACATACCTTGCAACACTTCATCCGCATAGACACCATATTCATACATACGGGTACGCAACGGCCATTCGATTTGGTAATACTCTTGGCGCGTACGCACTTGCAACAAGTTGCCCACACCTTGAACGTAGGCAGGCAGACGGCTTGAATAGAACAGGTAAGTACCGGCAGGCAGGTTTGGGTGAACCACGATGTTCAATTCGTCGCCTGTGATTTTGTTCAGGTAGGAACCAACAACCACACCAGCTTTAATGTTTGCGGTGTTATTCACATCCACATTCAGCTTAATCAGCGGTGCGCCGCCATTGCCGATAATCAGCTTAGTCAAAGAAGCCAAATCGCGTGCGTTGACGTAGATTGTGTCAGGGGACAGGCGATATTTTGAGTAGAAGTTTGCGAAGGCTTCTTCAAACTCATACACGCCACCTGCGTTATCCGAGGTCAGGCCGCTGCCTTTGTTATCCGCCCAATATGCGCCGGAATCAGGCAGGGCAATTTGGGTCAACAGGCCGTCAAATTCCAAAATGGAAGTGGAATTGTCTTCAGACGGCAAGGATGCGGCGGTTTGAGTGCCTTCAGCGTCAGCCAAAATATCCACTTTAGCGGAAGTAGTAACTGCACCCAGTTTTTCAGAACCGGCAGCACCCCAGAACCAAGCATAGGCAACCGCGCCGCGAACGGCTGGAACCATAGCAGTGACTTTTTTGCCTGTCGCAATACCGGAAACAGAAGCGGCCGCAGATTTTTGAGCAGAACCGCCGCCGAAAGTATCGGTAGAACCGTCCGCGTTTTGGCGTGTGATTTTGGTCGGTACTTGAGCAGTTTTGATGTTCAAGCTTTGACCGATTGCGCCGTTGTTTGCGCCTGCCACGTCCCAATACGCCTGCAAGCCCAATGCCACGCAGATTACAGACAAGGTGTTACCGCTGATTTTGCCCGATGCTTCAGCGGAAACGACAGCGGTCGGTGTAGGTGTAACGCCTGATTTCAGGCTGGTGTTGCCGCCCAACAAAATCATTTCCTCGGCAATCATGGTAGCTTGCAAGGTTTGGGCAACCGCCAACGCTCTCACGTCCTCGAAGCCACGCGCAGCGTAATCTGCCTCAAAGGAAACTTGGTTTTCCAAGCCGATAGCGCGGAATTGGGCGTTACGCTCTACCATTTCGTGATTGATAACGCCACCGCGTTTTCCTTCGCTGATGCCGGCGCGTTGATTACCGACATTGATGTTGGTAATAGCTTTCCAGTTTGAACCAATGGTGCGGCCACCGCCCACGCGTGGGATACGGTTACGCAACGGGGTCAATACCGGATAGAGTTTTTGTGACGGCGCAGACAGGTCATAGGTTTGCAGACCAGTAGTAAAACTGGTTGGCTGCGTAAAACCTTTGTTCAACGGCTCGCCATTTGCTTGTGCTGACTTCATCAGCTCAATTGTTTCTTGTGTGAGTTGATTCACGTTCATTTATCGCTCCTGATAATAAAAAAACCGCCTGTAAGCGGTGTTACAGACGGCCTGTTTGTGCTGCCTTGACGAGTGTTGCCACATCATCAAGCGAACCGTCATTCTTCACAATCGGCTGAAAACCTTTTAATGGGTCTTCGCCGTTGTCTTCTGCCTTGCTGATAGCTTTGGTGCTACCTTTAGGCGGCGCTGCCTGTTTCTTCAGGCTTTCGATTTCCGCCTGTGCTTTGGCAAGTGCTTCATTCGATTTCTTCAGCGCGTCCTGTGCTTTCGCCAACTCGTTAGCTGATTCGGCTTTGGCAAGGTCGTCTGACTTATCGGCTTTGGCTGCCAAACCATCGACCAGCTTGTCGGCTTCGCTTATCGTCAAAGCTTTTAACGATTCAGCAAGGCTGCCTGCTGATTCTTTGATTTGTGCGACAACGGCTTCATCGATGTTGCCGTAAACAGCGTCCTCAATCAGCCATTTCAGCGACATCAGCACATCAGCCAGTGATTTGACTTGCCACATAGATTTAGCGACCGGCTCGTCTTTCGGCTTCTCAGCCTTTGCCAAGACTGCTTTCAGAATGGCGATTTCAGATTCAGACAATTCGACGCTTGCCGATTTCTCGGCTTCATCTTCCTTGTCGTCTTTCTTGTCGCCGTCTGCCTTTTCAGCATCATCAGCTGGTGTTTCATCGGCTTTGTCGGCTGGCTTATCGTCCTCTTCATCATCTTTAGGCTTATCCGCCTTAAAACAGGTAAACACCGCGTCAGGATTGGCAGGACGGTCAACAAGGCTGATTTCTGTCAGCCTCAAGCCCGTGATTTGCGACTTATTCAATTCATCGCGGGCGGTAACGCTGCCACCAATTGAAAAGCCTTTGTAAACGCCTGTTTTGACTTTCGTAACCGCAACAGGGTCAACGATATGCGCACCAAAGAATGTGCGCCCATCGTCTTCTACATTAATCTCAATAGCCGTTCCCGCCGCGTTTGAGCCGTGCATTTCACGCACCGCACCAAACTTCATATAGTCGGGAATGGCCGCTTTCATTGCTTCTGCCGCGATAATTTCGCCGTCCGAATCGACCGCTTCACTTGAGGCGTACCCCCAAACTTTGACAGTGCCGTCGTCCTGCGCCTCCATCTTGGCAATTTCTGCGTATAACTTCGCCATTCGTTGCTCCAAAAAAAAGCCGCCCCACGAAGAGGCGGCAAAACACACTCACTTTACCCAAAGGAATCAAGATTTAGGCATATCCTCTGCCAAAACAGGGATAACCGTACATCTGCAATTCGGGTGTCCTGGAATCGTCAGCGAACCATGCGCAAAATGCTCATGCAGCCCGATAACGCCCATATCCCCATTGGTATTGCAAATCTCTGACACTTTATCGTCTTCAGCGGTCAGCCACTGTTTGCCAGAAACAAGTCCGGTCTCTTCCCAGCCTATCAGGTTGCCCATGCCGTCAGCCATCGCCGTCTCAGTTCGGGCAATAGTTCGGGCGCGGGCATTGCTGAAAGCGTGAGATTCTTTCAGACGGCCTGCCAATTCCTGCACGCTGTCGCCGTTTTGCATGGCTTCAACCACTTGGGCGCGTATCATTTCGCGCGTTCCCTCTGTGATTTGCCATTCGGCGGCAGGATTTTGGATAAGCTCGCCGCCCACCCACTTCATGCCGACCATTTCGGCGGCGCGGTCATGCGCCCACTTGACGGCACGGCTGCGAATATTCGTAACCATACCGACAGCAGGGTCAGGCATTACCTGCAACAAGGCGGCGACCGCCCCATCTTCCGCCGCGCGTCTGATTATCGGCTCAACCACATCAGACAAGCCCGACCACTCGCCAAAGTCCAAACCGTCGGTAATGATTTTAGCTACCCGATTCAGTTCGGCGGTCAGGTCTTCAGCCTGCCAGTCAACGGCCGCCCCACCAATCAGCGCGGCAATCTGTTCAGCCAAGCCGTCAATGCGTGTCAGCAAATAAGCCTCAATAAGCGCGGCGGCTTCGTCTTCGCTCATCTGGCTTTCCGACTTTCCCAGTTTTTCAGCCTCTTGATTCGGCTGTTCTTCAGGCTGTTGACCGTCTTGCTGATTCGGATCGTGGTTATCTTGCTCCGGTAACGGCTCCTTACCCAGTTCGGCGCGGATTTCGTCAGCGGTCAGAATGCCAGCGTTTTTGTATATGGCGTAGATTTCTGCCTGTTCTTTCGGATTGAGTGATTCCTCTTCCTTCCAAACAAACTCATAAGCCGCCATATCCATATAACGGGAAAGTACGTCATCAATCAGGGCTTTTACCCAGTTTTTCAGACTGCTCATGCCGTCTGAAAGTGATTGCTCACGGCTCGTCTCCGCCACACTGCGATTTACCTGTGCGACAAACGGCGTAGGCTCGACACTAAACGCAAAGCAGACGACACGCGCCAACCATTCGTCGTAAACGTCTTTCAGTGGCGGTTGCTTCGTCTCTTTAAAGTTTCTCGCCAGCTCGCCCGGAACAAAACGAATTTTTCGCCGTTTCGCCGTCTCGCCCGATAACAGCAAATCCCAATACTCTTGGAAGCGTTGAATGTCATCAAACGACCACGTTTCAGGCACGCCGGCAAGCGCGTCAGGGACGCTGCCCTCCGTGTAGTATTCCAGCGCGTGAAGTTGCCGTTTCAAGGCAATGTTCACGGTCATGATGATTTGCTCGACGGGGGAATAGCCGTAAACCTTGTAGCTACGGTTATTGCGCGAACGGTAAATCAACTCGTCCGCCGTGTAGTCAACCGCCGCCATGCCGTGCAAGATTTGCTGATACGCCGTATCAGGCGGTAATGGCAGACGGCCTGTGTTGTCCAGCACGCGCTTAATCGTCGCGCCGTCTATCACTTCAAGGGCGTACAAGTCGCCGCCCAGTGTCTTACGCGGATAGATGCACGGTGCGTCAATGACAAACAAATCTTCCAGTAAGATACGCAACCAATCTGCCCATGTATGCTCTTTGTCAGGCGACTGAAAAAACGCAATAGCTTCATCGACCTTTCGGTCTTTGCGCTGCGATTCGTTGTCTTTGGTTGATTCAACATCACGCTTTTGGATTGTCCATTTCAGGCATTCCATTTGGTCTTTGCGCTTTTCGATAACCAAACGCAATACATCGTAGTTATCGGCGAGGGCGCGTAACTGTGCGAAGCCTATCGCCTCACGTTCGCGCGGCTTGGAATGCCCGATGTTGTAAAACGGCTCATAATCGAACCGCCGACCCTCTGCCTGCTGTGCGACAGGGGCTAAAGGCTCGCCCGCGTCAAACCACCCGTCCGCGTTGCCGGTAAAGGCGTAACGGACACCAGCGGCCACACGGGCAATAAAGCCTTGTGATAATGGTGTCTTTTTACTCATTTGTTTGCCTCAACCTGCGAACGCAGGTAATCAATCATGCCCGTTCGGGTGTCTAATAGCTCGCCAAAGGCACGGCTTAAGCAGTCGATTTGGTCGTCGTGCTGACCGTTCGGGAACATCCGCATTTCAGCGATAAGCGCGTCCGTGTCCCATGTGCCGTCATCCAGCACCATCACATTACCGATGTTGACTTGAGCGGCGAACGGCTCGGCTCGTGTAACCTTGTCGCCCGATTCTGGGCTGGCAGATACAGAAAAACCCGCCAATTGACGGGTTAGATATAAGGTTTGCGATTTACCAGCTTGCCCAGGGTCTTGAGGGATAGAAATTTTAGTTTTCACGCCGTCTTTTTGCGCCGTATTTTTCAAAATTCTATCTCGCTCGTCAGCACCATACTGGCCGCGCACGATATTGGCGATGATGTACCGCCCATCTTCTGTTACACCAAGCCTACCGCCTGCCGTGTAGTCGCCGTCGTTTGCAGTGGACGCCAAGTCCCACGCGCGAACCCATCTGATATTTCCAGCAGGCAACGCCTTAACAAATTGCAGATTATCAGGCTTAAACGTACCACCATCAGGCGGTGCAGGTTTCTGCAAATATTGCCCGGCAAACACATACGGCGCGGCTTGTTCCATTCGGCGCAATGTTTCGATATCATGCTTCTCAGGCCACAACGCCGTGCCGTCGTCTTGAATAGCAGGCAGGCACAAATGCTCCCATTCTTCGCCATTGCCGCCATCAAGCAACCAGCCTGCCAAGTCATTCTCGTGCAAGCGTTGCATGATTAGGATTATCGGCGTTTCAGGGCTGTTCTTTCGGGATTCCAGCGTGTTTTGAAACCAGTCAATAACGTTCTGCCGTCTAACCTCGCTTCGTGCTTCATCGGCTTTATGCGGGTCATCAATGATGATGCACCCTCCAAAGCCTTCACGGTGCTTGCCTGCACCGAAACCTGTAATCGTGCCGCCTGTACCTGTTGCGTACATCACGCCACCAGCGGTCGTTTTCCAGTGATGGCTGCTCTCGCTTGCAAGCTCAACGCCGGGGAATATCGCCCGATATTCTTCATGCTGTAACAGGTTTCTGATTTGCACTGAGTTATTGACGGCTAGTGTCGCCGAATAGCTCGCATGAATAAATTCGCTGTCAGGTACACGACCCATTGCCCATGCGATAAAGTTCACTACCGCAATCTCAGTCTTAGAGTAGCGCGGTGGAATGTTGATAATCAGGCGTTTAGTCTCGCCGTTGAAAACACGTTCAAGCGCGTTACAGATTAGGGCATGGTGTCGCGCGACAAGCCACGGATAACCGCGCCGCGCGTAAAACATATTCACAGTAAAAGAAAACAAGTTATTCCGCGAAGCCTTACGCAACGCCACTTGTTTCTCAGCAACCGTATATGTCATTTTGTAATTTCTTTCAATGCTTCCGTTAACGCGCCTTGCAAATCTTCTTTAGATAGCTCAACCTCGTTATTAGGGGTCATGCTACCGTCTGAAGATTTCAAATCTATAACTAAACCTTTAAGCAGCTTCTGACGCGTCATCGTCAAAGATTCAATACGGGCAAGTAGGCGGTTAATAATCTCCCCATAATCACGATAAACAAAAGTCTTCTGTTTCACAGGAGGCACATCAGGGTCGTCTTGGATTGCGACACCACCAATAACAGATGGCGTCTCCACCAATCTGTCCAACTCTAACCGCTCTTCATCTTGTCGCCGCTTCTGCTCTTCTTCAAGCTTCATGGCGCGGCGCAATCGAATCTTGCACAGCTTCAACTCTTCATCGACACTCTCAAGCTCAATCTCAGCAGCAATTTCTTTTTCTTCGTCTGTATAAAAATCAGAATACAGGCTGCCCGGCTTTCGGCTGTTTGTATGACCTTTGGGCGCGCCTGTACTTTTTCCCCCATGCAATCGGCAACGGCCATTAGGCATGGCAGGGCTTTGGCACACTCCACCGCTACGGGTTTTTGCACCGCAAATATCTGCACCTTTAACCGGCATAAAATACCTTTCATTACATGGGGTTAATTTATAAATAAAAAAAGCCCAATAAAATCAGTCTTTAAGATTATGAACCGCTTGAACGGCTCGAAAACGCATTACTACGGCCACGGCCGCCAGCAGCTTTACCGCGGATATGCGGTTTTCCATGCACTTTTATGCCACGCATAGACACCTCCTTTTTACAGACACAAAAAAGCCGCCCATTGGACGGCTACTAAAAAATTAATCTACAAATCCTTCCCAAGTCTTATCAACTTTCGGATCGGCGACAAAGGCCACCTCTTCATCCGGCAACTCAATGCCAAGATATTCAGCCAATTTGACACCATCAATGTATTTATCGCCGAACTGTCGCCAATTCATGGCCGCGATAAATGCATCAGCCTGTGCGCGAGTTTGGAAACAAATACAACTCCAATACTCGCTATCTGTTGCTGACACTTTTCGCTTATTTTCGGCTTTCAAACGGTCTCTAAACCCCTGTTTAACAGCATCTAAATCATTCTTACTGTCTATTTCCGGGTTATCTGTCAATTCCGGCATATTCACAAGCGGCTTTTGTTTGCGCTTCCACTTTGCCACTTGGTTTTTAGCGGCGGCCACTTTATCAGCGGCCTGTTGTTTCAAATCAGATTTTGCCATTTGCGCACTCCCATCTAAAAATCTCTAAATCGACCATCGGGAAAAACTCAAGTATCCTTTTGTAATCATCGGGATAATGTTTTTTTACTGGAAGTAAAAACCGCAAATCCAAACCATCAAACGACCGGCCGAAAATCTTGTAATCACTACCAAGCCGGACATTGTGCTTTTTAAAACACTCTACCAAATCAGCTTTTTTCCAATCCCAAATCGGGTGGTATTTGAGTAGATTGTAACTAATGCTGCCATGTGTTTGGATCGCGATACGGCGCATCGGGCTATCAGCAGCGCGGACACCATCGGCAACTAATGTTTTTTTATCTAAGCCATGCATTTGACACATCGCGGCTTGAATATCAGTGTAATCAAAATCTGGCAACCCGGCATCTTCAATTACAGCGCAATTTTGCGGCGGTTGGAAAACAAAATTATTAAGCAGCCTATGCAATGACGGATGGGGGAGCTTAGTGATTTTAAAACCAAACTGGCGCTCATACATATCAAGCTGCTCATCAACAAATGCCAAATCAGGGACGAGATATAAATAATATGGGACTACCTCATCAAAATAATCTTTAATTGCGAGATATGTAGCAACGGCATCTTTACCACCGCTAAATGCAAGCAGTGTTTTATTTTGCCGCTTCCTAACCTCTTTGATAGTTTCAAGCCCACTTAAAGCTGCCATTTGACAAACCCCAATCAAAATTAATATAATTATAAATTATATATAACTTAATTAGATATTGCAATATGCAAAACACAAAATTTAAAACACTTTTAGATTCCGCACAAATTACACAAGCAGACCTATCAAGGCGGTTGGGTATAAGCCCAACATCAGTAAGTAAATGGCACAAAATCGGCGTCCCACAGTACGCTGCCGCCTATCTTGAGCTACTGGCAAAATATAACCGTTTGATGGATAAAATATAAAAGGGATAGCCCCATACCGATAACGGCAGGGGCTATGTGCAAGAACCGCTTTACAGCCTGTCATGGCAGGCGACCATTAGGCCGGGCAAACGCGTCTCACTTGCTCCGCGTTCTGTTATATCTATGCCTGAATCACAGGCTATCTTGAAATGCAAAAAACCGCCCTGTAAAGGCGGTTTATATAGCTATTTCCAAACTATAGCATAATTATAACATTTTCCTCCGCTATGTCAAGCGATTAATAGCTATCGGGAATAGATGGGGCGGAAACCACAACACCATCTTTCATTACGACAGAGATGGAACGCGCTGAACCAGTGAATCCATTTGCGAAAGACCATACATAAATCAAGCCGTTTGGTGTAGATGTCGTCATGTTTGGCTTACCAAGCAGGGACAATACTTGCTGCTCGCTCATACCCTCTTTTACTTGGCGGGCATTATCCCAATTGAAATTTGTACCGGCACAACCTGCCAAGCTGGCAGCGACAATAGCAGCAAGAATCAGATTCTTCATTTTTCATCCTTTTTTAAGTAGTAATGTTGGTTATGAGATTATGCCACATTGTTTAAACTCGTCATAGAGTTTCAGATAAGCGGTTGTCTCAATCGCCGCTAAAATCTTTCCCACTTTCTCAAACTGTCGGTAAACATGACCGTTCGATACGTCGTATTTATCCATAATGGCGGTTTTCTTCGGCCGCTCCGTGAACAGGTTGGATAAAATCGCATCACACAGCAGCAGATTCACGCCGTTGTTTTGCTCTTCAATATACGCCGTCAGGTCGATAATTCCGCTCAAATCTTGGCTGTATTTGCACTCTACCGCCGCCAACTCATAGCGGTCCAGTACGCGCTCAATTCGGCTGATAATCATCGCGGCGTTCGCGTGGGTTTCGGCTTGCGTCAATTCTCCACCGCCACCCATCACGCCCTTGCTTTCGCACCAAGCACAGACCGAAGCCGTGTTGTTCAGCGGCTCCATCCGTACACCTTGAATTTTATAAACATCTCGTAAGACTTGTTCCACGTTTTTATACATCAAAACTCCCAAATTAACCCAAAATTCCCTGCCGCCCACGCCTGCAAGCGGTTTTGATAGTCTGTCATCTCTGCCGTGTTTAGCGTTGTCGTGCTTATCGGTGTTTTGACTTCCGTTCCGTCCGGCATGGCCTTTAACTCATAGCCTAAAAACATTCCTTTGCAATACTCGTGCCACGTTTCCGCGCTGTATCGCCTGCCGTTTACCCATGCTTTATCTGCTAATTCGCCGTAGATTTTCCATAACCGCCTGTTTTGCTCTATGCTCCGTTTGGATTTGTGCGGCCTGATACAAACTTCAAGCTCTGCGTTTGCCTCTAACCACGCGCCTAGATTGTTGTAGATGGTCGTCATCAATGGCCGCTTGTTGTCTTTTGTCAGCCTATACGCTACGCTTTGCATTTAACGGTTCTTCCTTGCTGATTTACTGCCAATTTAAAATATTCTCAACCTGTTCCAACAATTCCCTTTCCGTTCCGTATAAGCTTTCAAACGTTCGCGGCGCGGCGTGAAAGGCTATCCCTACTCCACCAGTCCGATGATGTGCAGGGCATAGCGGTATCGTTTCAAAATGGCTATTGCGCCTACCCATGCCTGCACCGTTTCGGACATGGTGCACCTCTGCCGGTATGTTGTACCGCCCCTCATTACGACAGACGATACAACCGATAGAGGCCACACGCTCAAGGTGCTTCTTTTCCTCTTTTGTTTTGCTCATTCGTAAAACTCCACTAATACCGAACCGCCTTTTACCGGCGGCGCACGGTCAATAATAATTGGGCAAAACTCACTGTCATCACAGCCAATCGCAAGCG
>ERZ772807.1038-NODE-1038-length-15854-cov-2.908349_pt1 | contig 15854 bp, 14 predicted proteins | sample MGYA00511472_ERZ772807 | MGnify/ENA primary metagenome ERZ772807 (study PRJEB29015, sample SAMEA2737947) | human oral metagenome | biome: human oral; feature: human-associated habitat; material: dental | place: China | collected 2039 ...
CTGAAGTTCTGGGGCAATGACGTCAGACGAGCACAGAACCCTGACTACTGGGTGGACCTGGCATCAAGATACACAAACAAACAAATGAGTAGTGGTGTGTCATGCATCATTCCTGACGTTCGTAGACAGAATGAGGCAGGTTTTATCAAGGATGCAGATGGTCTGCTGGTAAGGCTGAACGTATCTGAGAAGGAGCAGAGAAGACGGCTGCTGAACAGAGACAACAAACTGTCTGACGGGTCAGCATTCACTCACATCACTGAGACGGATCTGGACGATTACAACAGGTTTGATCTAATCCTGGATACTGACAGCATGAGCCCGGAAAAAGTTGCTGATGCCATCATGTGTGAATTAGCAAACTAAAGGAGACGATCCTCCGTCATACCAGCAGTATGAAGATGTGTGACGCATAGCACTTCTATAGAATCCACCCTGTCGCCTGCAGCCACACAGATCCTTTATAATCTCTTTACTTGCAGCACTACATATTCTGTGTTATAATAAACGCATTCATGTCAACCCATTCAAAAGAAGGTGATCCTGTGAAGTACTATGACACAGTGACCAGGCACAGGTTCACCACAGAAAATAGTGTTGACGCCGACTTAGTGAATGCTGACCTGGCTCAGATGATCTTCTCAATGGCTGAGGCAGAGCGAGAGGTGCTTGCCAGCCAGGAGTTTTACAACCTGGCACTGCAGGTCTTGGAAGGCGACAGACCGACCGGTTCTTTGAACTCCTGGGGTCGTAAACGCCTTAGCCGCTACGACTTCTCTTTTCAGAAGTACAACATGAATGAGATGCTGACTACTAACGTGGTGAGCACGCTGGAACTGTACTCCATGAGCGTTGGTCTGTTCCAGGTGATGAGCACACATCCTAAAGAGACCAGGCCAGAGAAGATACTGTCTCACTACAGGGACACGTATCCTGATGCTCCACAACCAACTAGTGGAATGGTACGTGCCCACCTGATCAGGTTTCATAAGAAAGGTGAGTGTAAGGCATCTTTACCGGGTGTATCAGCCAAACTGAACCTGGCGGTCTGCGACACATACTTCGCACCTAAAGCGTCTCGAGACGAAAATAACCTTTTAAATGTTGTTTTTCAATTAAGGACTCCTCAACACGGTTTAACAAGCATCCACCTGAGACTACCAGAAAATAAATCACGTTTTGGTAATGGTAGAGTCTGTCGCCCAATCATCCGTCTGAACAACAAAGGTCAGGTTGTCTTTGACATCGCCATTGAGCACGAGATGCAGCAGAGAGACACTCACAATGTCATTGGCGTTGACCTTGGCAAGGTGGAGCCGTTTGTCGCTACAGTCATTGACCCTGAGAATAAGCACAGGTCTTCTCCGTATCACACCCACTACAAGAGACGGCTTGGATCCTTAGTTAAGAAGGAACAGCATAGGCGAGATCTGGTTAATTACTTGTACAAGAAGGCAGATCTCTGTGATAAGTACAATCGAACAGATCATGCTGATGTGCTGCGTACTGAGGCGAAGCGTGTCAGTGCTAAAGCGACCAGAATCAAGCATGAGATCAGCCAGTGCATCGCTAGTCAGATCGTCTCTATCGCTGACCAGAATGACGCGCACATAGCAGTGGAGAATCTTTCTTGGCTTGACGCTCAGGGCGGTCGCTGGCCTCATGCGGAGATTCAGAGCCGCATCGAGAATACGGCTAAACGCTACGGGCTGAAGGTAGTCAAGGTGAGTGCTAAAGATACCTCCAGGACCTGCTCTAGATGTGGCAGTAAGGTATCGAACAACTCAAAGACCAGGGTTGGTACCTGTACAGTCTGCGGTTTCTCACTGAACAGAGATGTGAGTGCCAGTCGTGAGATTGCCTTGCGGGCAACATCTCCTTCATCTCGATCATGCGAGAGAATGCGTTCTCTGCTAAGACAGAGAGCGGAAATGCGAAGTTCGGCTGCTACACGGAAGTCGAAGCCGGTCACTGCCCTGAGTGGAATCCAGGGACACACTGGTACCTCAGGGAAAGATCCTGAGGCGACGCTGATGATGGTGAGAGAAACTCTAGACTCTAGAGGCTCTCCAACCTAGTCAGCGAGTGTGTTGATACTTGTCATGAAATGATGCTACAATCATCAACCAGAAATCATTCATACCTCAAAGGAGGATCAGAAAAATCATGGGAACGATTGCCATTATCGGTATGGTCTTCTTGGTTGGACTTGGAGTTGCCTGTCTTATCATGGGGTCAACTCTTATTGTCGAATCTCTGATCGAGAAGTACTCCCACAAGAATGATAGCGGCTCTCCAACTGAGGGCGTTACAGAGAGTCATGGCGAGAAGGCTGTCGCTGACGCTATCTAGTCACTGATCTGTCTCAGGATGCAGGTGCTGAGAATCTGATGTATGATAATGATCACAGATTGCAAGAACCAGCACCGGCATCCTTTTGCTTGCTTCTGTGCTGGTAAATACAGAAATTATGTATTCAGAGCAGATAGGACACAAGTTGATTATTGTAGCAGATCATGACAGGGTTTTCAACAGCAGTATCAACCTTAATGGTACAGAAGTTCTCTACCTGAGATCTCTGAATGAAGCGTTTGACTGGATGAACAGAATCTCAGCAGGAGAGACAAAGATTCCACACATCTCACAGGTTTGGGTCAGTGCTGAAAGTATTCCTGTGGAATCAATGAGCAGAACTACACTTGATGAACTCCAGTCTGAGAAGAAGGTCTTTACAGAGTTTGAGCCATTAGTCATGTTCCTGTGTGAACTCTTTGAGAACGAGAAGAACCTGATGCTCAGTCCTGACTCCTTTGTTCTGTATGGTGACGAGATCTCTGTCAACAAAATCAAGAGCATTCTGACTGACAGGTTTCCTGCTAACATCTTGGACTCAGTTGACAATTACCTAGTAAGTACTACAGGCGACAGCAGTAATTAATCTCAGAGAACAAACTTCCTGTCACCGATCTCTGGTCCATACCCTTCGACAGCAACAGGCACATCAAGGTCGCTAAGACAAATCCTTCCGTCAGACGTGACAACCTTGCCATCAGTGAGATCTAGATGACCAACAGACAGGAAGTCTGGCTTGACGATACTGACAGCCCAGTTCAGGTCATCTATCACCCATGGAGCAGTCCTCATTCCTCCAGCCCACTGACTGACAGGATTGTGCATCTCCTCCGCCTGGAACTCTCCTTCATGAGGCAGTGGTCCAGCACCATGCCTGGTGGCGTATGTCCTCATTGAACCATAGACAGTTACATCATCAATACCAGCCTGACCAGCAAGAACTCTGGCGTTATGAGGTGTTGTGGTTGACCATGTTGTGTGAGGCTGTAACCCTAAGTTCTCATCCAGCATAAAGCCCTGAGCACCCTCAAACACTGTGTGACCAGTGGATAAGCACTCCAAGAAGTCATCATCACATAGAGTTGTAAACACCATTGCAGCAGCATCAATCATTCTCTCGGCAATGACAAGAATCTCATTCCTGGGAAACATCTCATCCAGACCCATAACATCACTGTATACACTCATCCAGTCAGCAGCATTGACAACAGCATCAGTCCTGCTCCTACCTGTGCCAGTAGACGCGATGTCTTTCACTCGAAGAGGATTGTTCCCATAGTACTCCCAGGCAATGGTCTCGCCAAACCCTGTTCCGGTTGATCCGTGTCTGTTGTCACCACGCAGAGTCTCTTTAGCATGGTTGACAAAGATGTGCAGAGGTGTCGTCACCTTGACATCTTCATGAACCCTAATAGTACGTGTCTGAGCAGTCAGAATACCCTTGCCAAGCAGCGCCTCCTGCTCATTGAGCGCTGACAGAGGATCAGCAGTGCACAACGGACCAATGAATGTTGGCACTCCACTAAACGTTCCTGAGCCATACGATGCGAACGGGTGGTGTACACCGTTATGAATAACATTGTGCATCGCCTGCTGTCCTCCATTGAAACGAACAACTCTGTCAGCACCATGTTCAACTACAAGAGCAGCAGTAGTGACACCCTTACCCTCGTCTCCCCAGCCAAGACCAGTCACAATGTCAGCGCTAGGATGCTTCTTGGAAGAAGTCATGTTAAAGATCCTTTCTGAAAGAGGAAGAGAAGGCTGGTTTCTTTTGGATTGCATCAGAGGTGCAGGCAATGAGTTTCATGCAATCATGTTGCCTGCACCTCTGATGATTCATGTGCACCAGATCTCAGTCAGCGGAGAGTGCGAGTGAGCCCGCCACCCTTTCCACTGACGTGATCCAGAGTCCTGCTGACAGCCACAGCAACCTCCTTACCAGAGGCGGTAGCCAGGTCATCAGAGATGGTGTCAGCATCAAGACCCTCAGCATAACCAATCACGGCAGCAATGGTCTCAGCCATGTTATCAGGATTCTCTACATCCAGCACGCAGTCAGCGCCAAACAGGTTGGAGTAGAACTCACGAGACTTCTGAATCCTGGCAGCGCCGTTCGGGATCAGGAGAACCCACACGTTCCACTTCTCAGTGACAGCCTGAGCAATACCCTCAAACGACAGATCCTCTAAGAGAGGCTGACCGTCACCAATGAACTCCTTGACATGGCTGGCGGTGATAGGAACCTGCTTCTCATCAGCAATCAGGAACAGGTGCCCCTTCTTGCCTCTCTTCTCAAACGAGTCGGTCTCAGTGTGAGCAGCAGCATAGTAGAGCAAGAGGTTAGATGTCTCACCATTGTTACCACCTCCACCGCCCTCCAGGTACAGGTTGTCCAGAGCGTCGTCAATACGGTTGTCACTCTCAAACTGTGAGAACTGAAGCGGAACGTCATCGCAGGTCGCATCACCATACGTAGCGACAGCAATCTGTGGATCCTTGGCGTAACCCTTGTCAATCAGCAACTTGAACAAGGTAGCCAGCTTCTTCTGAGCAACACGAGGAACAGACCCCATGGAACCAGTTGAGTCAAATCCTACGATAATCGGCAGCGAGTTTGGGTGCTCCTCGCTATCACAGGACTCACGAACATTCAAACCCGCCTTGTTCTTGCTCTTTGGGTCAACGCTCTCATGTGCCTTGACGTCTCCACCAGACCAACGAGCCCGAGACATCCTGTCGTGGTATCCAAATGAACTACCAGACGAGATCTTCGCTCCAGTGGTTGCAGTGTATGTTGCGCTCGACCATGATCCTCCACCCATGTTTCCTTCTCCTTACGTGCAGTGGATGAGTAGTTTCTTGCTTGTTGTGGTAGTAGTGTGTTTCGTTCTGTCGTTAGTGCTGGATGTCAACACGTGTTGATAGATGACACCAGCACTTCTACTACATGATATGAGCACCTTCAGGAACGCTCAACTCATGCCAAACCCTCTTGCCAAAGTCGCTGTTCAGAGCGTCCTCAGTCATTCTGACGGCCTGTTCCAACTCAACTGGTCGCAGAGTCCACTCCTTGAGAAGCAATCCCAGTTCACCAGCAGGTTTATCCCAACAGCCAATCAGTGTTCTGGCAATATGTGACACCATCAACAGGCCGTCAGCCTTGCTTCCAGACAGGTATCGTCTCAGTGTCTCCTGTTTGGGTGAGACAATCAGGTGCTCACCAGACTTGACAGCACTCCACCAGCCGTCCAGCCTGAGGCCATGAACCTTGGGAGCAAGAGCAATGACATACTTGTTGATGTCTCCATGGACAACACCCTGGCTGTAGGCAACAGTGGCAACGGCAAGCAGACGCCTGACAACCCACGCAACAGTCCTGGAATCAAGGCTGTTAAACTCAGACAGCATCACCCAAGAACCTTCATCATCACCCAGATTGTAGGTACTGGTGTAATTAGAATCATCCTGGTTGTCAACTCGTGGAACCCACTTGACATCATCTGTAGCCGAGTACACAGACTTCTGAAACTTGATGGCACGCTGGGCGAGGTCCTGGTTCACTGAGTCAAACGACCACCTGACACCACCGTCTACATACCTGCCCTGAGCGATCCTCAGATCGATGTCTGGTGCACTGAACAATGAGTCAAGCATCATGTACGCCTCTGCGGCCTGCTTGTGCTTGCTGACGTCAGGGTGAAGCATCCGCTTGGCTCTCAGCAACCCCTTCTTGTCATGAGGCAGACCAAGACGAGCAAGAGGATCCCAGTTCAGTGCTGACAGAACTGCATCCACCAGAACATCCTCTGAAATCTTCTTGGTGCTCGTCTTGGTCATCGCTCTCACTCCTTGCGTCAGTGCTTCTGGTTGCTTTTACGTAGTCGTTCTGACAGGACTCTCAGTCGCTCATGTGTGCACGCTGAATGGGCGGGTAGATCTCAGTCGCCTCGCCAGCGGTATACAGATCAGACGGGCGACCACGACCATCAACCTTCTGCTGACCTGGAACCGGCTCAAGCAGACCAGCAACAGACAACATCTTACGACGGAAGTTCTGAGGAGTCAGTCGGTAGCCCCAGACAATCTCGTAGATCCTGCGAAGTTCAGTAATCGTGAACTCGCTCTCACGCAGGAACTTCGTCGCCAGAGGACTGTACTCAATCTTGGCACGAACCCGCTCCAACCCGTCAGTAATGATCTCACGGTGATCAAAGGCCAGGTTGAAGTCATCGTCCAGAACGTCGTCAACAGGGAAGAAATGAGCCTCAGCAGCGTCATCACCAGCAACAGGAGAGTTGACCTCAGGAATCAGAGCGACGTAGGCAGTGGTGACAACGAAACCACGCTTGTCACGGTCAGGCGAGCCATAGGTCTTCAACTGCTCCAAATGACCACCAACATTGATACCAGTCTCCTCGAACAACTCACGAGCAGCCGCCTCATCAAGACTCTCAGTAGTGTTGACGAACCCACCAGGAAGAGCCCACTTACCCTTCTCAGGATGACCGCCACGCTTGATGAGCAGGAGAGACAGGCTACCGTCACGGATAGTGAAGATGAGAAGGTCAACAGTCACAGCAACAGAAGGGAAGTCCTTCATACTGTACGAGGCAAGAAACTCCTCCTCAGTAATCTCTAGATCCTCTGCTGGAACCATGTTCATGTCAGTCATTGTTGTCAGTCCTCTCGGTCTGTGGTGGTAGGTCTGTCTTGTTTTGCTGGTTTTATAACTTGTGGATAATGGCGGTATTACCTTAGTTTTTCTGGTACTACCAGGAGTGCTTCTCATGCCATCTGGTGTGCATCTTCCTGTTGATGACTGCTGCTCCACACAACAGGCAGATTCTCAACGGGACAGGCTCACCAGTGCTTGGATTGACGTCTGGAACATCCTTGTAAGACGGTTCCTTGTCATTCCATGGTGACGGATAGTCGTTCTTGTCAGACAACGATGATACCCGCCTCAGGCAGAGTCACCTCAAGAGCCTGCTTGGTGGTCTCTGGAGTGACACCACGAGTCATGTTGCTCCACACGAAGGTCCTGAAACCAAGTTGAGCAGCATCAAGAGCAGTCTCCTTGACACAGTAGTCAGTGGCGATACCAGTGACAGTGACTGAACCGATACCCATACCCTTTAGAGTGTCCTCCAGGCTGAGACCGCCATGGTTGGTGATACCCTCGAAAGCACTGTAAGCGGCATCATGCATACCCTTGGTGACAAAGGTTGCGTTCTCAATCTCACCAGCAACCTTCTTGACAGGATCAACAAGTTCAGCGCCATGGGTACCAGCAACGCAGTGAACGGGCCAGGAGTCAACAAAGTCAGGGTTGTCAGAGAAATGGTTTCCAGGATCCACGTGCCAGTCCTGAGTGAAAATGATCCTGTCGAAGGAGTCAATCAGAACCCGCTTAGTCAGAATCTTGGCAAGATGGTCGGCCAGTTCCTTGCCACCAGTGACGCCCAGTGCACCTCCCTCAACAAAGTCGTTCTGCACATCAACGATGATGAGTGCGGTTCCTTGGTTCTTCGAGGTGTCGGTCTTGTTTGTGCTCATTTTTTACTGTTCCTTCTGTATATGGTGTGGTTGTTCTTGTGTCTTGGATGTATTGTCTCATACTTTGAAGACATTTGCAATCACTTTGACTATAATTCTTCAAATGTCTCACAATATGAGATTCTGTGTCTGCTGTAGAGATGAAGTCTTACTTCTTCATTGTGATAGGTACGTTCCTGTTACTTGCAAAAGAGTAGGAGGAGACCTTTGGACCAAGAGCAGTCTGACGACGCTTCCACTCAGCGATACGAACCTTCCTGAGAACCTGATCCACCATCTCCTTGTCATGAATCTCGTAAAGAGACTCCAGGTCGTTCTCCAGTCCTCCCTCAAACATGTCTTTCAGCAGAGCGTCCAGAACCGGGTAGTCAGGAAGGGTTTCAGAGTCCACCTGACCAGGCTTCAACTCAGCACTCGGTGGCTTGGTGATGGATGAGACAGGAATCGGTGAGTCCTCCCAGGTGTTCCGGTATCTGGCCAGTTCGTACACATCAGTCTTATAGACGTCACAGATCGGGGCGTAACCGCCAACTGTGTCGCCGTAGATGGTTGAGTACCCGACAGCAGTCTCAGAGGCGTTACCAGGCTCCAGGACCAGAGCGTTCTCAGTGTTGGAGACACCCATAACAATGACTCCACGAATCCTTGCCTGAAGGTTCTCCTCGGCTACACCCTCAAGAGACAGGGCCTCCTGGAACACGTCAAACATTGGAGAAATAGGAACCTTCCTGAACTCTCCTCCAAGGTTGCTCATCAGTTCCTCGGCGTCATCCTGAGAGTGCTGAGAGGAGTAGGCGCTTGGCATGGACACTCCAATGACGTTCTCGCCGCCAAGAGCGTCAGCAGCCATCGTGAGCACCAGAGCGGAGTCGATACCACCAGAGGCGCCCAGAACAGCCTTGCTCATCCCGTTCTTACGAGCATAGTCATGAATCCCAAGAACAATGGCGGCATAGGTGTCAGCAAACCTGTCCTCCTTGATATGCAGACAGGATCCAGCAACGAAGGAGTCAGTGTCAATGGTCTCAGCGTGCTCAGTGAAACGAGGTAGGTGGTGAACAACCTTTCCGTTGCGGTCAACCACGAGAGACATGCCGTCGAACACGAGGTCATCCTGACCGCCCACAGGGTTGACGTAGAAGGCGTTCCTTGCCCAGGTCATCCACATGATGTCATCAACACGCCTCAGGCGGTCTGTCAGAGCCTCAGGAGTGTAAGGGTCAGCAGCCAGAACGATGAGGTTGTTCTCAGTGACGTCATCTGCTGAGAAGTCGCTGCCTTCAATGACAACCTGAGCCCAGGTGTCAGCATCAACACGAACCAGGTTGCTGCGACCATTACCGGCGATGTGACGAACCCGACCGTCACTGACAACTGTGACGACCTCATTGCCGTCACTGTTCATTGATCCATAGACAACAGTCATGTTCTCAGGCGTGCTGCTGACAATGTGTTCCTGGGCCTGCTGGACACCACGAACCATGTCATAACTTCCAGCGATGTCGCCCAAGCCGTACCCAGTGACAGCGAAACGAGGCAGAACAACAAGGCTGCTCTCAGCGTTTCTGACAACCTTAACAATCTGGTTGGCATTACCCATGTAGTCGGCTGGAACCGGGTTGATCTGACCGATTGTGATCTTCATCTTGTACTCCTTGGTCTTATGGATTGCTTGTCTGGTTGATGTGACGTCTTTTTGCTCAGACCGTCTTCTCAGCCAGGAACACTGGAACGCCTGCTGCAATGAACTCCGCCTCTTCTGGAAGGGACTGAACCTGCTTGGCATGACGCTCCCTGGCCTCATCCAAAGTCTCAGTGAAGAAGAAGTTGTTCTCCCCGTCAACCAGGACAACTCGTGACGGCTTCTCGAAGTGGTCAAGAGTGACATCATGACCAACCTTGAAGAACTCGCCAGTCATAGTACCCTGAGCATCAAAGGTCCGGTAAGCGGTCTTGAGTCCACCAACAGAGACCTTGCCCTCAGCCTTCTTGACAACAGGCTTGCCGTTGATCTCAACCAGCTTGTAGACCATCTCGGCAGTGGGTGCACCAGAACCGGTCACAACTCGTGTTCCAGCACCAATGGCGTCAACAGGAGTGCCGCGATCCTTCATCTCATTGATGGTGTACTCGTCAATGTCGCTGGACAGAACAATCTTCGTGTCCTTGGCTCCCAGGTTGTCAAGCAGCCAGCGAGCAGCAACCGTGCCCTCATGAAGGTCGCCGGAGTCAATACGGATTCCACCAGGACCAGGAACACCAAGACGCTGAGCAGCAAGGACAGCGTTCATGATTCCCTCGGAGATGTTGTAGGTGTCAACCAGAAGAGTCGTGTCTGTTCCCAGAGCCTTCATCTGCTGGTAGAAAGATTCCTCCTCGTGCTCAGGGTCACCGAAAGCAAGAGTGAAGGCGTGAGCACTGGTTCCAGTTGTAGGGATACCGTAGCGAAGACCAGCCTCAAGGTTGGAGGTCGCAGTGAACCCAGCGATGTAGGCGGCACGTGCAGCGAACACGGCAGACATCTCATTGGTACGACGAGAACCCATCTCAATGATTGGAGTACCCTCAGCCGCAAGAACCATACGAGAGGCAGCAGACATGACTGCGCTGTCATGGTTCAGGATGGAGAGCAGAACTGTCTCCAGGAGAACACACTCAGCGAAGGTCCCCTCAATAGTCATGATGGGAGTGTTCGGGAAATACACAGAACCCTCAGGAAGACCAGTGATTCGACCACTGAACTTGTAGTTCTCCAGGAACTCGACTGTCTGCTCAGTGATGAGAGGGTCGTTACGCAGGTAGTCAATCTGCTCGTTGGTGAAGTGGAAGTTCTTGACAGCCTCAACCGCTCGGTTCACCCCACCAACAACACCACCGTAGCGACGACCTTTAGGCAGCCGACGGGCAAACAGATCGAAGACCGCCTTGTCGTGTGCTCGCTCTGACTCAAGCATTGCCTGAACCATAGTAATCTCGTACTTGTCGGTGAGGAACGCCGTGCTAGTCATGCTCGCTTCCTGTCTGTGTTGATGTTGCTCTGCTTGTTCGGTTGATGTCAATATCAGACGAATTAACATCACTCTGATGTTTAATGTTGAGTACATCTTAACAAGAACGAGCCGGTATGTCAACCCCAAGCAACACCTGAACATGAATCAGGTATGAACAAGCGCCACGTCATCAGTTTCAGTGACATGGCGCTTGATTGGATTTATGTTGAAAATACTAGGATTACAGGGATTCTGGCTCTTCCTTCTCGGGTGTATCGCCAAGGATCTCTGTGAGGTTTTGTTCGCCAACAGAAGAATTCTCGCCGCTTGCATCAGCAATCGGATCAACTTCTGCACCCTCTTCAGGAGTATCAGTAGTTATCTCGTCACTATGTTCAGCGTCTTCACTCTCTGTATCAAACGACTTATTGATGACATCATTCTCATCAGAGTCATGGTGATCGGTGTGAACCATGACCTCATCCTCCTTGATACTGGTTCTCTCTAACGAGACCTGAGCGCTGGCAACAAGTTCTGTCAGTGACTGCCTGTAGTCCGCCTCAAAAGCCTGTAGCCTACTGATCTCCATCAGGTATCTGTCTCGAAGGCCCTTGGCGTCAATAACAATCCTGTCTGCCTCTTCTCTGGCATTCACAAGCGTCTCTGTTGCCTCCCTGGTGGCTTCAGAGATGATCTTCTCAGACCTGGACTCACCTTCACCAATCAGTCTTTCCTTCTCGTTCTGTCCGTCAAGAATGTACTGATCATGCATCTGCTGAGCAAGGTCCAGGATAGATGCTGCCTTGACAGATGAGTCGCTGGACGAAACAGATCCAGTATCTGCAGAGCCGCTGCTAATGTTGTTCAAAATGCTGCTTTCACCTGAAAGATCTTCGCTCATTAATAACTCCTGATAAGAGAATAATTGTGAAAATGTAGTGGAAATACCAAAAAAATATCAATGTTTAAAAAGGATCAGAAGAAAAGTTTCAGCAGGTGGGAGCATATTTTACGTTTTTATCGGTGAAAATTGTTTTATCCACTTCAGCAAAAACCGCCATCTGGGGTAAGTGGTAGGACCCAGATGGCGGTTGGAACAGAATCGAATGAACGACAGAAAATATCACTCAGAGAAAAAAGACGCCCCACGAGAGTACTTCTTACTCTTCTTCGGCTTTCTGTCAGGCATGGACTCAGCAGTGTCAAAGAACTGGTCAATAACCTGGCTGATACCATACTCAGGATCAGGGCAGATGGTGTGGATACCAATACTCTCAGCCCATCTGCGAGAGAAAGGATCCATGTCAGAGTTGACCCAGATCACAGTGTCCTCAGGCTGGATGTCCTGATCCTTGAAGAACTTCTCCAGAGCCTCACAGAAAGGTGAACCCGTAGCCATGCCAGGAATACTCAGCGAGGGGAACCTGGCAACACCCATATCCTTGGTGACTTGATCATGCTCCTTGCCGGTGCTGAAAAGTGACAGCCAGTAGAACTCCGCGCCAGCAACAGTTCTCTCAGCCTTGACCCACTGCGCGACACGTCCAGGAACCCTTCTGTTACAGAAAGAGGTTGAGATCTCAATAGGATCCTTGACGTACTTGGTTGGTGCCACAACTCCTTCAAGATCCAGAATCCAGATGCGACGCGGCTTGTGGTTCTTTGTACTCATACTACCTCTTCCTGTTGCGGGCGGTGCTTGCTGGTATGTGGAGTTTAAGTCAAATTGTTTGTATGTCGTCCGATAATTCTGTATGTATATTTTAACAAACTGGCGATACCAACATGCCTGTTGCACAATGTTCTCAGAAACAGAGATAGAGAATAAGTTATACAAATAATTGCACAGATTTCTGGTAGGATGAGGTGTATGGGTAATAAGTTCCATGTCAACGACGAGAACCGTGTACTTGAGTGTGATGCATCAGTACGTGAGTGCAAGTTCGATCACTATGACACCTGGGAGCAGGCCAATGAGGCCGTTGCAGCAAGTCAAGGGCACTCTGTCATTGCGTCAGCATCAAGAACTGTTCCAGCAGAGGGCAGCAACTCTGATCTGCATCAGTTGTCAGCACAGAGTAGAACCCCATCATACTCGTTCACTGGGCCTTACTCATGCTCTAATGGAGGAATCAGTGGTGCTGGACAGTTTGTTGACATTGACGGAAGAAGGTTCAGACGAGGAGACCTGGAGGACCCAAGGAACAGGTTCATGCTCGTCAACGGAAGGTGTGGAGACCTGGCAAGAGCCATTATCGCTGTGGATCCATCAAGAAAACCAGCGTTTGTTGTCTATGACATGGACCAGAAGACATTTGACTGGAACTACCAGCATGGCGACAGCGATGACTCAAGGTCATCTATCATGCATGTTGTCGTTCAAGGAGAAAGACCCGGCGAGTATCTGGATGCTTATGGGTGTCAGAGCGAGGAGAGCGTCAAGCAGTTCTATCCAGATGCGAACATTCTTAGGTCAGATGTTGCTCTTGATGACTACCACACAGGAGTACCAGTAGAGGATCTGAGAGAGTTCGCTGAGTCCGCTCTCAGGATGGAGAAGGATCATCAGTCATACAGTTACAACGACTTTCCGCCAGAGAACTACTTCACGTCACAGAATCCTGTAGTTCTACATCAGCAAGAGGTCCACTACATCAAGGATCGTCACTACTTTTCCATCCATGTACCTGAGTCTGCCCTTAATGAAAGACTAGCATCATGGAGAGACTATGTTAGACATGACAATGCCGACAGGATGGAGCAGGCGAAGGCTCAAAGAGATGGCGCTAAGAAGTTTCATGTCACAGCGTTTACCTACAAGGACCTACGAAAACTCGGCCGACATGGAGTTGGAAGAGTCTATGATGCTCTGTCAGACACTCGCCTGGATCTGAAACTCGAAGGTGTTGGAACAATCAACGACTCAGACAGCAACAAGGAGACATGGTTTGTCAAGGCTGCATGTCCTGAACTCAACAGGGTCAGAAATGATCTTGGTCTGGAGGACAAGGACTTCCATGTGACAATTGGATTCACAGGAGGAGATGTGTTCAACAGGTATAAGAGCTATGACACTCTGGTTATTGAATGACAAGCAAAAAACTCTTGAATGGATAAAAGTAGGCCCTGCTCTAGTTTGCACTCAATCAGAGTTCGCCTGAGCAGGGGACTATCAGCACAAACATATCAAACATTTATGCTCATGTCAAGAAGCATGTGGTAATGTCGCTCAAACCATGTTTCTGCACTTTGGGCCGATGTTGCCATGCTTGAGAGGCTGTCCACAGCGAATGCAGTGACCAGAACCATAGATTGTGTTGATACCTGGCTCGTCAGTGTCATTCTCAGGCTGACCGACAATAGACACCATGACGTCATTGCGTCTGAACATGTCAACGTCCTTTGATCTGTCGTCGATAGCGTGAGCAACAACCAGACCGCTGTCTCTAAGCGAGTTGATGACATCCTCCTTGTGCTCATTTGATGGCCTCATGTCACCTTCACGCTTCATAAACAACTTGGACACAGGAGCACCAGAACGAACCAGAGCGTCAATGAGAGGATTGGCGAAGTCGTTGGTACGACCAGTAACCAGGACAATGTTGAGTCCGTCCTTCTGCCGCATCTGTGTCACCATGTTCAGTACATTACTGTTAACAGGAGCCTTGGTCACAGCAGTGTAGAAACCAGGAAAGTTCTTCTTGCGCCCTGAAAGGTACTTGACAGCATCATTGTGGTTGTTGAACAGAGTGCCATCAGCATCAAGGATGACAACAGACTTGCCCTGCATCGGACTGATAAGCGCTGCTCGCTCGTTGAACTCATCAACAGCCATAGAACCAGATGTCACGCGAGAGACAGCATGAACCATTCCATTGTTTCCTCTGATGAACTCCTTGATGTGACCGCGCTCGATCAGAGTGCCGTCATCTGCAACAATGTCTGGATCATACCCTGCGCCAGCCATGGAGTCGATGACGTTCTCTGGGACCAGACGACCACCAGACTCACCACGAGAACGGTTTCGACGTTTGCACTCCTCAACAGGAACATCAAAGTACTGGTGACTAACCTCTGCTCCATTCTTGTCAGCAAGTACGTATAGTTCCCTGACAGTGTTCCTGTTGAGGTTGGTGTCATCACTGATAACTGTGTCAAACTTTCCTGAGGTCAGGCACTCTGAGATTAACTGGTCTCTCAGTGCTGTGACCTGTTTCTCGACTTTTTTGTTTGGTCCATGAGAATGGTACCCGTCACCAGCCAGGACAGTACGAATGTCATCACGATTGATCCTTACTGCTCGGCCATGAGAGTCGCCTTCAGTAACCTTCTCAGCCCAGGTTGACTTGCCACTTCCTGGAAGGCCGTGGCAGATGAGCAACTTCGTCATGATGACTCCTTGTAGTTGGTTGAGTTGACAGGTGGAGAATGATTGTACCTCATCTGTTCTATCTAAGCATGTATCCCTTGCATTCATCCTGTCATCATTAGTACCATGTGAAAATGATTCAAACAGATTGAGCACAGAAGAGACAGAAGTATCCGGCTGACCAAGGAGAGAGTTTGGTCAGCCGGATACAGGATTGTTCTCAGATGAGCAGGTAGTAGTGATGGTTACCTACTACCTACGTGAGATCACTGAGCCGGAGCGGCAGCCACATCAGAGGCGGTCGTGGCCGGAGCGGCGTCGCTGGAAGTTGCAGCAGCCGGAGTCTCAGTGCTAGAGGCCGGAGCGACATTGTTCTCAACTAGGGCAGGTGTCTCAGAAGCCTTGTCAAATGTTCCAGCAGCCTCAGATGAACCAAGATCCTGAGTCTCAGCAACCGGAGCCGGAGCAGCCTCCTCAGTCACGGTCTCAGCGACCTCAGAAGTTGCAGTTGCTGGCTCACTGGTCTCAACTGCTGCAGCAGGAACTTCGTTAGAGACACCCTCAGAGGAGTTGTCACTGACAGT
>ERZ772807.1041-NODE-1041-length-15819-cov-12.460733_pt1 | contig 15819 bp, 18 predicted proteins | sample MGYA00511472_ERZ772807 | MGnify/ENA primary metagenome ERZ772807 (study PRJEB29015, sample SAMEA2737947) | human oral metagenome | biome: human oral; feature: human-associated habitat; material: dental | place: China | collected 2039 ...
ACCGCCAAATTATTGATATGTTGATGCAAAAATTAGATATCAAACATTACTTTAATGCCATTGTGAGTGCTGATGATGTGAAAGAACATAAACCACATCCAGAAACCTTTTTACGCTGCGCAGAGTTGGCAAAAGCTGAACCATCTCGTTGTATCGTCTTTGAAGATGCCGATCTCGGCGTAAAAGCGGGATTAAGTGCGGAGATGGATGTGTTTGATGTCAGAACGAGAGAGATTATTAGAGCCTAATGTGGGACATTTTCTCTTTCAGCTTTTGGGCTGATTTTTGGCAAACCCATGGCTTATGGCTGATGTTTTTCAGTGCTTTCTTAAGTGCCACCATCTTGCCGGGTAATTCAGAAATTGTGTTTGTCTCCCTTGCCGCCCCACAAGTATTGGTCGGATCATTATTAAGTGCGGATATTGTTTGGCTTGTTTTTCTGGCAACCGCAGGAAACACACTAGGCAGCCTCACCACTTACTGGATTGGGCGATGGTTTCCGAAAATTGACAGCAAAAATGACCGCACTTTATGGGCGATAAACAAAATACAACACTATGGCGCCATCACTTTATTATTGAGCTGGTTGCCTATTGTCGGGGATGTGTTTTGTGCGGTAGCCGGTTGGCTTCGTTTGAATTGGATTAGTTGTTTGATTTTTATGACGATTGGAAAAGGACTGCGTTATATTGCCTTGCTCTTTTTCAGTTTACCTTTCGTGTCATAGCCATGAATAGTCTTTGTGCATAACCTGGTTGTGGGCTAGAATAAAGACGAATTAATATTCAACAGATAAAAAAACGCCCCTTATCGAGTAAGGGGCAAATAACCTAAGGAACCAATTTTATTAAAACAACTGCAAGTTGCTTGTTCTATAAGACCGACGCTAAAAAGAAAAGTTCAAAGAAATTGTAAAAAAATGTAAAAAAATTTACAAAAACTTGCAATTAATTTACAAATCACTGATTTTCAAGGAAATAAATATGCCATTACTCGACAGTTTTAAAGTGGATCACACCCGTATGAACGCCCCTGCCGTGCGCGTTGCCAAAACGATGCGTACCCCAAAGGGCGATGACATCACTGTTTTTGATCTTCGTTTTTGCATTCCAAACAAAGAAATTCTCCCACCAAAAGGGATTCACACCCTTGAGCATTTATTTGCGGGCTTCATGCGTGACCATTTAAACAATGACAATGTAGAAATCATCGATATTTCCCCAATGGGCTGTCGTACAGGTTTTTACATGTCATTAATCGGCACACCAAACGAGCAACAAGTGGCTGATGCATGGTTAGCTTCCATGAAAGATATTTTAACCGTGCAAGATCAAAACCAAATTCCTGAATTGAATGAATACCAATGTGGAACTTACACCGAGCATTCTTTAGAAGAAGCGCATGAAATTGCTAAAAATGTGATTGCTCGCGGTGTGGGGATTAATAAAAATGACGATTTAGCGCTTGATGAATCTTTCTTAAAATAAGGACACAACATGACAACCTTAGGTACAGCATTAACCCCGAACGCTATCAAAGTGATGATGCTTGGCTCTGGTGAACTGGGCAAAGAGGTGGTGATTGAATTACAACGTTTAGGCGTGGAAGTGATTGCCGTCGATCGTTATGAAAACGCCCCAGCACAACAAGTGGCACATCGTGCTTATACGATTTCCATGCTAGATGGTGCAGCCCTCAAAGCCTTAGTGGAAAAAGAGCGCCCAGATTACATTGTGCCGGAAGTGGAAGCCATCGCGACTGATACGCTGATTGAATTAGAAAAAGCGGGTTTTAATGTTGTTCCTACCGCCAAAGCCACCAAGCTGACGATGAATCGCGAAGGCATTCGCCGTTTAGCCGCCGAAGAGCTTGGCTTACCAACCTCACCTTATCAATTTGTCGATAACTTTGCTGACTTCCAAAGTGCGGTTGAAAAAATCGGTATTCCTTGCGTGGTGAAACCGATTATGTCCTCTTCTGGCCACGGTCAAAGTATTTTAAAATCCAAAGACGACTTACAAAAAGCCTGGGATTACGCTCAACAAGGTGGTCGCGCAGGCGCAGGACGCGTGATTGTAGAAGGGTTTGTTAAATTCGACTATGAAATCACCTTACTCACCGTTCGCCACATTAATGGCACCAGCTTCTTAGCGCCAATCGGCCATCGCCAAGAAGATGGTGACTATCGCGAATCTTGGCAACCACAAGCCATGTCTGATGCAGCCTTGAAAAAAGCCCAAGATGTCGCAGAGAAAATCACCACCGCATTAGGTGGTCGTGGTATTTTCGGCGTGGAAATGTTTGTATGTGGTGATGAGGTTATCTTCAATGAAGTCTCCCCTCGCCCACACGATACCGGCATGGTCACGCTGATTTCTCAAGAATTATCCGAATTCGCCTTACACGCCCGTGCAATTTTAGGCTTACCTATCCCAGAAATAACCTTAATTAGCCCATCCGCTTCCAAAGCCATTGTGGTAGAAGGCCAATCGAAAAACGTGCAATTTGGCAATATCGCCGAAGTATTGGCTGAACCCCACACCAATATTCGCATTTTCGGCAAAGGCGAAGTCAATGGCCATCGCCGTTTAGGTGTCTTACTCGCTCGTGATATTTCCGTAGAAAAAGCATTGGAAAAAGTAGAGCGTGCTTACGCCAAATTAGATGTAAAATTATAAAACTTACTTAACATAAGCCGTTGAAAATACAAAAAGTGCGGTTAGTTTTTGAGAGGTTTTAAAACTCTTTTAAAAAAGACCGCACTTTAATTTATTGTATTAATTAAAAATCTTCTGCATATTGCATAAAATCAAACTCACCCTCAGCACGTGAGAATAAATGAGCAGCATAATGATCTATTGCCTCTGCTGGATTCGTCAACTTTTTAATACCCATCACATCTGCTCTAGGTATCACATAAACATTACGTTCATCATTATGAGAAGACACAAATAATTGATATCCTGTTTTACTCCCATCATCATTGGAACGGGTATCAAGCAAACATCTTAATTCAAAATATTTTTCATCATTAAATTTATCATCATAGCTTTGTCTAAAAGCATGATGAAATTTATGTTCTAGAAAAGCTGTATATTCAGGAAGTGCAACGCCATGACTATCTTCAAAACCTTCTATAATTGAATGAATGGGCATTAATAATAATGAAGGTAAATTACTTTTATATATATTATGTATTGTATCTTCTGCAATTTCCCATCCTTGACTTACATATAACCAAGAGCACATTATTTCTTTTGGAATATAACGATGAAATCCTCCCATACTTTTGTTACCACTCTTATATGAAAAAGGATCATATTTTATATAATATCCAATATTATTTATTAATATACCAAACTGTGTAATATCTCCCATTACAGGTATATTACTTTTCTCAACCCCATAGAAGAATTTTCCTTTGCTCATATAGGAAAATGATAGTGGCTGAATATATCTAAAAGGACCTATTATATTCTCAAAAAGATCACCCTTTACTATAAAGTTATATCCATCAAATGTTCTTTTAGCATCACTCAGATTTAGCTCACAAAATGGAATTGAATCAAATTCATTATAAAATTCTGTAAACATGTCATTAATTTGTTTTTCTGATAACCCTATCATTTATTTACTCCAAATTTTTCAATAGCAACTAAAACTTCCGCTCTTATTTCATACTGTCGGTTAGCTAAATATTTTCTATAAGTGGCTTGCTTGGTAAGTTTTACTTTCGCCATCTTCCTTGCCACTGCTTCCACCTATTACTTGCTCGTGATAGAACGCTCTTACGATAAGTTGGATGTGAAATTATAAGATTAGCTTAAATATAAGTAGTTCTGAAAATACAAAAAGTGCGGTCAATTTTTGAGAGGTTTTAAAACTCTTTCGACATTATGTAGCAGTTGCACAAAGCTGAAATTGCGGTCACTGAGCTTGTCGAAGTGTAAGTAATTTCAGCTTCTCCGATACACAAAACCAATGCTTCGACAGGCTCAGCAAGCGTTTTGTGCATTTGCTACATAATACCGTAAAAAAACACTTCAAAAACTCACCACACTTTATTTACGTTCTTGGGCGCGCGTTAGGAAACACGCGTTGGCAAAAGAGTGGTATAATCCCCGCCTAATTTTGGTAGTTGATTTCCAATTACGACAAAATCGTTGGAACTTCATTGCTGACACTTTCCAAGAATCATTCTGTAAACCGACTGTCTCAGCAACTAAACTATCGTGTAGCCAACAGTGCTTTCAATCACACTTCTCTTGAAATTGATACCATGAACAAACTTAAAATGATGTTATTCACCACGGCGTTGGTGAGTTTATTTGCATGTACAACAACGCCGCCCAAAAAACCGCTGAAGACCAGATTTTTAAAGGATAATATTAGCCAAGCAGAATTAAATAATGCCCTTAATTACAAGCGATATCATTACTCGGAAACAGGGTCAACCTCATATTTGGCAACCTACTTTCCTCTCTCGCTAGAGAGTCGGATGAAAGATAATTTCGGTTTTTATTTCCAACTGGATGGCGGCAATGCGATGCCGTTTGATCATCTTGCGAATAGAGCATTAAATGCGCGCGGTAGCCGTTTTGAAGTGCTTTATCAATCGTACAACCCTATTCAAGGAAGCACTGTTGATTTGGTGGCGCGTGAACATAGTTCCGTTTATTACAAAAACTATCAAGGCACGCGAAAGGCTTGGTTGAATTGTCAGGGTGGGTAAATATAGATTTTTTTGATGGTACTCGTTTTCCGGCGAGTGCCTAACTCCAAGGAAAAATACCTGAAAAATGAACCGCACTTTTAGATATGACAAACAAAAAGCGCTATCTCTCTCGAAATAGCGCTTTTTTTTAATTTAACAAAAACTTGAATTAGAATTCAAAGTTAGCACCAACGTTATATGCCATACCACCACCGCCATTGGCGTTTACAGCAACACCGGCTTTCATCGCAAATTTTTCATTGAAACGGAAACCGCTACCTACCGCTAAAGCAGTTTTATCACGATAACCACCAACCGCAGCACTTATATTTAGTTTACCGACATTATAAGGTTGGAATAAACCGTTTAATGCTGCTTGTGTAGACAGGCCATTTTTGATTTCACGGCCTAAGCTATCGATGCGGGTATTCAAACCGGCAACATTTGCTCTATTTTCACGAATTGCAGTTTCATGTCTGTCTAACACGGCTTTATGTGCATTAATCGCATTTTCATGGGTATTTAATACAGCTTTTTGCGCATTGATTGCATTTTCATGAGTTTGGAGTACACCCTCGTGAGTTTTAATCGCACCTTCATGAGTTTGGAGTACACCTTCATGAGTTTTAATCGCACCTTCATGAGTTTGAATTGCTTTCTCATGAGCTTGAATTACTTTCTCATGAGTCTGGATTGCACCCTCGTGAGTTTTAATCGCGCCTTCATGAGTTTGGAGTACACCTTCATGAGTTTTAATCGCGCCTTCATGAGTTTGAAGTACACCTTCATGAGTTTTAATCGCGCCTTCATGAGTTTGAATTGCTTTCTCATGATTTTGAATTACGCCTTCATGAGTTTGAATTACTTTTTCATGAGTCTGAATCACGCCTTCATGCGCAGTAATAACGCTATCATGATTATCGATTGTTCTTTTATATTTCACTAATTTGTCATTATGATCTGCCAACTGATCAGAATGGTTATTAATCACTCCCTCATGCGTTTTAATTGCGCCTTCATGCGTTTTAATTGCGCCTTCATGCGTTTGGATCACTTTTTCATGAGCTTGGATTACTTTTTCATGAGCTTGGATTACTTTTTCATGTGCACCGATAACCTTTCCATGACGGGTAACGATTTTATCCAAATCATCTACTGTTGCTGCGGTTGCAGTACCAATACCCATCCCTGCTACAAGCAATGCAATTAAACTACTTTTAAATGTTATATTTTTCATGTTTTCCTTTTAATATAATTAATATAATCTATAGGCAATATAAAATTGTCCTTAGCCCGATTGCATTAAACACTCCTTTGCAATCGATTATTATATTAGCACTAGAATATTTTAACTCAAAGTATTTTCTATTTAACACCATGATTTACAAAACAATACCAAGAAAATAGCTGCACTTTTGACATTAACCATTACGCACATTTCGAGGATATTATTCGTAATGGGATAAAAATTCATTGTTCTTTAGTTTTTCAATGGCGACGATTTCTTTTTTTGTTTCGTCAATTTCCGCCCAAATACTAAACGTTTTCGCCAAATTATCAGCGGTTAATACGCATTGTGTTTCACCGTTGGCAATAATTTGCCCTTTATTCAATAAAATCACTTCATCACAAAATTTATACGCCAAAGAAAGATGATGAATCGCCACCACGCAAGTATGCGTTGGGGTGAGAGATTTGAGCTGTTCCATGATGTCGATTTGGTAGTAAGGATCGAGTGAAGCAATGGGTTCATCGGCAAGCAATAGGGGCGCCTCTTTAATGCAACAACGGGCAAGCTGCACGCGGGCTTTTTTCGCCGCCGGAAAGTTGTTGGAAAGGTTTATCTAATAAATGGGTAACAGAAAACGTTTTAGAAATCGACCGCACTTTGTACTTCTGTATTTTAAATTGTAGTCTGTTTAAATATCAAACAGACTACAAATTTCTAATAACTTAACATCAGAAATTAAACACTTTCTATACTAGCTACCTCTGAGTTTTTTAGATATAAGCATTACTAATACTATTAATGGTGACATCCTAGAAAACATATAGAAATTAAAAGATAGTATATCCTTTATCTCAAGAATAGAAATATCACCTAGATTTATGATAAAGGTAAACACGATAAAACATAAAGATATTATTATAAATCCAGATAGAAAAACAACGAGGGAATAAATAAAAAACTGAATAATATTATTAAACACTTATTCACCTCCTAGAATTATAGATTTCATGTTTTTCTCATTATTTTCCAATTTTTTACTTGTAGCTTCACTCGCCATTGAATCGACTACTGCCCCAAATCTAACTGGTAAATATTTATAATCTTCGTATCCCCCACGATGGCGCAAGAGTCCTTGCTTGTGCCTATCAACTAAAAGTGCGGTCACAAAATCCAAAGAATTTTGAACATTGGTTCTCCCAACGTTTATGGGTAAAATTCGCAATGTTTTTATTAAGCAGCACCAGCGTGGACGCTGGCGCTATCTATGGGAACTTTTATTTCATATTTGATGGTTCCCAATTATTTAAAATATCATAAATAAACTCTGCATATTCTTTTTCAGGATGTAATTCCAAAAAACGTTCACATGCTTTTTTAAAATACATAAAGCAGATTTCTTCAGATACATGAACCTGATATCTAGGATCACATAAGCCTCCAATCTCAAACCTTACCCCTTCAAAGTGATCTTCTGGAAATGGACTATTCATATCAGGGTAATAGCAATCTGCTCCCTCCTCACAGAATCCATCCTTTTCTACCAGAACAGAATAAATAGCTTTTAAAAAATCTCCCTCATAATATACATTGTCAATATACCCGCTTATAGTAAGTTCTATTTTATTATTTTCATGTAAAATTTCTTTAAGAATAGGTGTATAGAAAGCTCCTATAGGAACGTACTTAGGAATTGTGTTATTTAGGGTGAACATTAGTTACTCCTTTAGTTTCCGTATCTATATAGTAGTGAAATTTTATACCATTAATTTTTTGTGAATCTTGATAAACTTTTGGGTCTAATCTATTTCTCTCAAGTAAATCACTATATCCTTTAGCTACAGCCTTTTACCCCATTTCAAGCATCTCATGATCTGAGAATTTGATAGGATCATAAACCGTTTTAGGGCTAGATATTGCTTTATAAGTCCCATCAGGTTTACCGTCTCTTCCTAATCTTGGAATTTCATAATGAATACGAGTAATACCATCAACATTTGTTGATTCCTCCTTAACAATTCGACCGTCCCCCAGGGAAAGAGTATTTAGGAAGTTTTCTCTATTATGTCCTCCAACAACACCTCTTCGTTGATTAATACCTTCCCCTTGGATTAGGTGATTTTTCAAATTCATACTGAAATGAATGCCTTCAGGATAATCCGCATCCCCAACATTAGTACGCTTATACCCATCCATCCCCGATGTCGGATAAGCTTTATTTTTTCCACTAATTAAGCTCTTAACATTGCTTAATCCAACTTTTGCTGAACCTGCTGCACCCAGACCTATTGCTGTACCAGCCTCCATGGCATTCAAACCAAATTTCGTTGTATCTGAAAGCTTGCTAAAACTTTCTGCATTTTCACGTTCAACTAAATTAGATAGTGCAATACGATTTGCTGTATTTAAATCATTTGGGTAATACACCGTCATACGACTAAAGAACCCTAAATTTCTCTCAAGCTCTTCAGCCCCTGTATTCATTTCATGTAAATGTGCCGTTTCACAAGCCACATTACCATTACACGCTATAAGTTGCTGGCGGTTTTCTTCACTAATCCCTTCGTATTTCTCTAAAATCGGTTTAGTATCACGGCCTTCTTTTTGTGCTTTACTCAGTTCCCGAATGAGATTCTCAACATCTGCAACACTTAGGTAATTATTCTCCACCGCCCTTTTAGCCGTCCCTGCTCCAGAAGTCGCAGCAAGGAAACTACCACCTTGCTCTGTTGTGGTGCCATTTGCCTTCGCCGTCAATGCCGCAGCCAGTCCGCCCGCCAGTTGGCTTAACGTGCTAATGTTTTCATTCTCATTTGCCGTTAATTCACTAACAGGTTTTCCATAAGCTCTCGCGATGATTTCAGCGGTTGCTTCACCTGTTACCCCAGCCACTGCACCTGTTAACGGGTCTTTGCCTGTCACTTGAAACTCTACTGCGGAAAGAAGGGCATGCGCCATCAGATTCGTCGCTTTGTCTTTTGCTGTATCGCCTGCCGTCATCTCGTGGATGGTTTTGTTGAGGTAAGGCGAAGCCAGTGCAACAAGACTGCCTGCGGTATCGTTTTGTGCCGCTGCTTGTAATGCCGCTGTCACCGCTCGAATCGCCATGCCTTTTTCACTACCAATGCCGTAACTGCGGTCGATTTCACCTTGCGTTTTCGTGATTTCGGCTTGAACATTTGTCAGTTGTTGCTTAATGGCGGCAAGCTGTTGTTCATTACCCGCTTGTCCCTTCAACGCTTTTTCTTGCTCTTCCAGCTTAAACTTCTCAAGCCCTAGCTTGTTGATTTTCTCACGTTCATTATACGTGGCAATGCTTATCGCGTTGTTGCTGATGTCGCCTATCACTTTCGCCATTTCTTGGCGTTCTTGCACTTTTTGTAAATCTTGTTTTTCAACACGTTGATTCGCATTTTTGGTGTCACGTGAAAGTGCGGTCAGATTTTCCGGTGTTTCGGTGTCTATCTGAATGTTGCTGCTTCAAGCGCTAATCCACTCTCCTCACTATTGGTGATAATTTTATCCGCAGTGAAATGACTATTTTGTCAACGTTCGCTATCTGAGTTGGATATAGAGTTTAAGTTATTGATAAAGTTAGAATGATATATCAAAATTTGCTTAAAATAAGCATCATTGAAAATAAAAAGTGCGGTCAATTTTTGAGAAGTTTTAAAACTCTTTGAAAATTGACCGCTCTTTATTAAAGTATATGCTATTCAAATATCAAATAACTAAATATTTTTGCAGTACGATAGGAAACTAGGCACAATATGAGAGCTACACTATCAACGTTATAAATTATATATCCATTAACTCATAAGAAACATTTCCTGTTTCTAGCAACTCAACAAATACTCTTTTAATAAAATCAAAATCTGTTATAACTTCACTTGCTGGAAAAGGTTCTCCCATAAAATCAACCAATCTTGGAACTCCAGTAAAATCGGACTTAGACCTAATCAAAAACTCCCCGTTATCCCCGTATTCAAGTAGAGTAAATAAATATCTCTCACCATCTGATTCCATCCTTAATTCAGATAAGCCTACTTCTGGTTCAGGTATAACTTCTAATCTAACGTCAGATCTATGATTCTTTGTGCTGTTAAGCATAGATAATATTTTATCTTTACCAATCTTAGATGCCATATCCCTATCTGCCAAAGTTATCCATTCACCCTCTTCTGATTTATATGCACATGAAAAAAATAATAAGCTATTTTCCATTCTTATTTTCCTTTATTGATGTTTGCCCTTGAATCCAAGTATAAGTTCTCAGTTTGTTCTTATCATATCAACAGCATGAACAGTGACCGATTTTAATCCTGCTTTTTCTGCTGCTGATGCAATGTCTTGACGACAATGCGTACATACATCACGCCCTTGGACATGGATCACCATATTTTTTCCTTTAGTCACACCTTTTTCATAAGCTTGTTGAATTGCACCTATTTCAGCATGTGCATCTCGCATATTAGCATTTGGATAAGGTGAACCGTTCTTTTGAGGTTTTTTATTTGCCACATTCTCTGCAATTAAAGTCAATTTATTAGGGTCTGAAAATCTATCCCCTTAAACAGCGCAGGCAATCGATACAACCGCCAAACTGCATTCCACAATCCGCAATCGCAGTGTAAACCCTACCGGCACAACCGCCAAACTAGCCCTGCCGTTTCGGGAAAAACTGCACCACGTTCTCCCCTTGCGGCAACACCAATTTTTTCACGGCATGACCGTACACGGTTTCAAGCGTGATGTTCAGACGGCCTTCGTTGGCAAAAATCTTATCCACACATTCCTTGGCCGCTTGCGGATTGCTGAATTTCAACGCATTCCACAATCCCAAGGTTTCCATGTCCTGCCAAAACGTCCCGGCTTTTTTATAGCTCAACTCAAGCTTGGCCGTGTCGGTTACCGGATCGTAAAAGCCGTTGTCGGCGAGCATATCGCCCAAGTCGTGCATATCAATCAGCGTGGGCGCTTCACATTCGATGCCTTCATGGTTCAGACGACCTGTCAGCTCGCTCAGGCTGTCGCGGCCAAAGTGTGTGAAAAACAATAATCCGTCGGTTTTCAAAGCAGCGGCCCAGTTTTTCAATACCGGCAAAATATCGTCGGCGCGGCTGAGGCTGAGGTTGGCCCACAACATATCGGCGGATGCTTCGGGCAACGGCGCGGTCAGGGCTTGGCAATGCTGCGGGATGGTTTTGCCGGTCAACTTCTGCCAGAAACCGCCTTTGCGCGCGGCGGCGGCGGTTTTCAAAAAGTCGGCATTCGGATCGTATTCTTCAAACACGGCATCGGGATAACGCGCGGCCAGCAGGCTGCGGCTGATGTCGGCATCGGCACCAATCAGCATGATGCGTTTGGGTGCATTGCGGACCAGTTGCAGGCGCTCGTCGGTGTCTTGGGCGAGATGGCGGTGAATTTGCCAACGTTTGTCTTGTTCGGTCATGGTGGGTCGTGTCAGCGGGCTTTGCCCGACAATATTCTGTTTTTATGGTTGAAGGCTGTTTCAGACGGCCTTTTCGACAAAATTGCGGTAAATTTCGGCAAACTCGTCGGCATGGCTTAAAAAGGGCGCGTGTGCGGCTTTGTCGATAAGGACCAGCTCGCTGTCGCTCAAATGGCGGTGTAAATATTCGCCCATGCGCGGCGGCGTGATGGCGTCTTTCTGTCCAAACACCAGCAATGACGGCGTTTGAATCAGCGGCAACAGCGGACGCGCATCGGCATGGTTGACCGCTTCAAGCGCGGCCTGTAAGGCGGAAGGCGTACCGCAGCGCGCCAAATCAGGCAGCACCCGGTTTAAGATTTCGCCTGAATTCGGTGTGTGCAACAGTTGCAGTTGTAGAAACTGTTTAATATGTTTGGCATAATCCTGCTGGAATGCGCCGACCATCTTGCCCAAGGCAGGTTGCGCCAAGCCTTCGGGATAATCCGTGTCGGCAGTCAATCGGGCAAAACTTGCCGTCAGGCAGAGCGATTGGATTTTGTCGGGATAAAGCGCGGTCAGATACAGGGCAACCAGTCCGCCCAGCGACCAGCCGAGAATGTGTGCCGGCGTGTCGATTTGTCCGGCGAAGGCTTCGGCAACGGCGGCAATATCAAACGGTTCGGCAAAAGGCGCATCGCCGTGTCCGGGCAAATCAAGCGCACGGATGTCCCAATCGGCAGGCAGGCGCGGTATCAAATCGTCGAATACATGGCGGTTCGCCGCCCAACCGTGTATCAGATAAACTTTTTTGGCGGAGTGTGGCATGAATGTTCTTTCTTGGTGGCGCAGTTTGAAACAGCTCAATGCGCGACGTTGCGTATTATGCCACGATTCCGTTTCGGACGGCCTTTGCCGAGGCTGCGCAAACGATTTGACGGAATATTTTATCGACGCGGCACAAAGTTGCCCTTTGTGTTTCCGCCATGTCGCGGGCGGGGCAGTGTGCGGCAGTTGTCAGAAAAAGCCGCCCGCATTTGATAGAATGTGGGCCTCGCTGTATTACGAACCGCCCGTCAGCAGCATGATACGCGAGCTGAAACACTTGGCCGATTTGGGCATGAGCCGGCCGTTGGCTGATTTAATGTGCCAAAACGCACCGGACTGGCTGACGATGGAACACTTCGATTTCGTCCTGCCCATGCCTTTGAGCAAAGAGCGGCGGCTCAAGCGCGGATTCAACCAAAGCGAGGTATTGACGGATATTTTGGCAAAACGCTACGGCTGGACGCTGCTGCCGCGCCACACGGTTTTCAGACGGCATGGCGAGCCGCAAAGTACGCTGAAAAGCGACGAACGTCTGCGAAATATCAAGAATGCATTTAAAATCAAAGCCGAATTGCCGAAGGCGTGTAATATTCTGTTAATTGATGATGTCTTCACCACCGGCTCGACTTTAAACGAATTGGCGAAAACGCTGAAAAAATCAGGTGCAGGTAAGATTTTTTGCTGGAGTTTGGCGCGTCCGTCAATGAAAAAATAGCTAAAATTTTTGACACCCATGGAACATTTCGGCATTATGCCACTCTATAAGTGATTGATTTATATGTTTACCATAGTTTTGTACCAACCCGAAATCCCGCCCAATACGGGCAATATCATCCGCCTGTGCGCCAATACCGGTGCCGATTTGCACTTGGTCAAACCGCTTGGTTTCCCTCTGGATTCGTCCAAAATGAAACGCGCGGGTTTGGATTATCACGAGTTTGCCAAACTGACGGTACATGAGAATTTCGAAGACTGCCTCAAGGCACTCGAAGGCCGCCGCATTTTTGCGCTAACCACCAAAGGCTCTACCCGCCCCGACGAAGTTTCCTTCCGCGAAGGCGACGTATTGCTGTTTGGTCCCGAAACACGCGGCCTGCCTGCCGAAGTTCTCGACAGCCTGCCTGCCGGACAAAAAATCCGCCTGCCGATGATGCCCGACAGCAGGAGCATGAATCTTTCCAATACCGTCGCCGTCATTCTGTTTGAAGCATGGCGACAAAACGGTTTTGCCGGCGGCGTATAACAGGCCGTCTGAAACCGCTGCGTTATCAACTCAAGAACGGAACCCGTTTTGACTTTTACCAAAAAAACCCTCCTTTCCTTAGCCGCCGCCACCATCGGCGTCCTTTCCATCAATGCCGCTGTCGCCGACAGCGTGGTCCGAGTCGAAAAACTGCATCCTTCTGCCAACCGCAGTTACAAAGTTGCCGGCAAACGCTACACGCCGCTGACCAAAGTTTCCTCTTTCAGCCAAACCGGCAAAGCCTCATGGTACGGCAACCAATTCCACGGCCGTAAAACCGCCAGCGGCGAGCGTTACGACATGAACGCCCTGACCGCCGCCCACCGTACCCTGCCGATTCCCAGCTATGCCCGCGTAACCAATACCAAAAACGGTAAAAGCGTTATCGTGCGCGTCAATGACCGCGGTCCGTTCCACGGCAGCCGCGTGATGGACGTCTCCAAGGCCGCCGCGCAGAAACTGGGTTTCATCAGCCAGGGCACGACGCATATCAAAATCGAGCAGGTCCTGCCGGGCAGCGAAACCGCCATGTCGGATATGCCGAAGAAAGACATTTATGTCGATTTGAGGAGCTTTGGCAGCGAAAGCGAAGCTTTGGCCTATATGAACCAGACCGGTCGCAACCTGTCGTCCGCCGATATGGCGTCGAAAGTGTCGGTTGAAAAACGCGGTGGTAGTTATGTGGTGCGGATGGGGCCGTTTGCCGCGCAGGAGCGTGCCGACGAAGCCGAGAGCCGCGCGCGCATGGTGGTGCAGAACGCTATTTGAACCGCCTTGCGGTACGGGATGCCAGAGGCCGTCTGAAAGTTGGGTTTTCAGACGGCCTCTGATTGCGAGGAGGGTCCGCAGCATCGGAACGGCCGGTGTCGGCGCGCGATTTCGTCCCGTCGCGGCGATTAAAGTCTGATACAATTTAGGCCGTCTGAAACCGATGGTTTCCGTTTCAGACGGCCTTTTACATTCAGGAAAACAACATGATTGGCAGGCTCAAAGGCATACTTGTTGAAAAAAATCCGCCACAGGCCGTTATCGACGTCAACGGCGTGGGTTACGAGGTGGACGTGTCCATGCAGACTTTCTACCGTCTGCCCGCAACCGGCGAGGCGGTGCAGCTTTACACCCAGCTTGTCGTCCGCGAAGACGCGCATTTGCTGTTCGGCTTCGCCACGGCGGACGAGCGCGCCACCTTCCGCCAACTGGTCAAAGTCAGCGGCATCGGCGCCAAAACCGCACTGGGCATCCTTTCGGCCATGAGTGCCGACGAGCTGGCGCAGGCCGTTGCCGAAGAAGACGTCAAACGCCTTTCCTCCGCGCCGGGCATCGGTAAGAAAACCGCCGAACGCATGGTGCTGGAGTTGCGCGGCAAACTCGTTTCCGCCGTTTCAGACGGCCCGGCTGCATTATCCGCCGCCGCAGACGGAACCGACGATATTGTCAGTACGCTGCTGGCGCTGGGTTACAGCGAACGCGAAGCCAAAGCCGCCGTGAAAGGGCTGCCCAAAGGTACGGATGTCGGCGAAGGCGTCCGGCTGGCGTTGAAAAACCTGCTGAAATAAACCGGGGCCGTCTGAAAAACCAAACCGCCGCAGAGTTTCTTGAAAGATTGGGTAAAAAATGAGTATCAAACCTCTCGCAGCCGTGGCCGCGTTCCTGCTCGGCGGCTGCGTTTACACCGAGACTCCTTACGGACGCATGGCAGTGGTGGACCTGCCCGTCCGTTCCGAAACCACCATCAACAAAAACGTTACCGTCAATGCGCCGCCGGGCACGACCGTCATCTATCAAGACAGCGTGCCCGTCGGCTACCCGCGTCCGTATCCTTACCGTTATTACGGTTATTGATTTCAGACGGCCTTTGCGATGAGAAACACGGATACGTTTTCAAAATCCGTTCCAAAGCCAAAGGGCGCCTCAAGGCAGGGGCAGCCAAACGGTATTGAGGCCGTCTGAAAACCGCGGACGGCTTTGATAATGAAAAACGAATACGAGCAACAGAATGATTAAAAAAATATTTTCATGGTTTGAATCCCGCGTCGAAACTTATCCCGAATCCGCACCGCTGACACCTGAGAAAGGGCTGTTGCCGTTTGTCTGGTCGGGTACGGAAGGCGTGCGCAAGTGGATTCTGATATTGGGTACGATGACGGCCGGTATCGGCATCATGGAGGCGTTGCTGTTCCAGTTTATGGGCAAGGTGGTGGACTGGCTCGGCAAATACACGCCGGCCACGCTGTTTGCCGAAAAAGGCTGGGCTTTGGCGGCGATGGCGGCGATGATGCTGTTTTCAATCGGCTGGATATTTATCGCGTCCAACGTGCGGCTGCAAACCCTGCAAGGCGTGTTCCCCATGCGCCTGCGCTGGAATTTCCACCGCC
>ERZ772807.1048-NODE-1048-length-15768-cov-7.419589_pt1 | contig 15768 bp, 9 predicted proteins | sample MGYA00511472_ERZ772807 | MGnify/ENA primary metagenome ERZ772807 (study PRJEB29015, sample SAMEA2737947) | human oral metagenome | biome: human oral; feature: human-associated habitat; material: dental | place: China | collected 2039 ...
ACCCGCGACCCCCTGCGTGACAGGCAGGTATTCTAACCAGCTGAACTACCACACCATATTGGGAGCAATCTCTTGTTTGAACGTCTCTTCGTTTCCTCGATTGCGCTGCAAAGATAATGGCTTTTTCAAACGCGCAAAGCTTTCACGCAAAATTTCTCGAGAAAAAATCTCAGGAAAGAGGGGCATGCGTACAATTCAAGAGGAATACATCGCATGCCAACCCCCTACCTGCAATTTGAAAATGAGTGATTTAACATTCTATTGAGGCCTGTGCAGAAGCACGGCTCTCTTTCTCTCTGTCCTCACTCACTTTTTAGACTGTTCACCGGATTAGCATTAGCCGAGCGCCAATTCTGGAATGTTACGGTGATAAAAGTGATGGCCGAGACGGCTACAAACGCTATCGCAAATACCCACCAACGAATCGGGGTACGGTAGGCGAAATGTTCGAGCCATTTTGTTACGCCGTAATAAGCCACGGGTGAGGCTACGACAAAGCAAATAGCGACAATACGCAGGTAAGTGCGATTGAATAGGACAAGAATTTGTCCGGTAGACGATCCGAAGACTTTGCGGAGGCCGATCTCCTTGCGACGGTACTCGCTGTCAAACACCACGAGGCCAAATACGCCGACGAGAGACAGTAACACAGCCAGCAGACCAAAAAATGTGATGAGCGTGCGTAGTGTCGTTTCGCGGTGATAAAGCTCGTTGTAGATTGTGTCGTAGAAGGTGATGTCGATCGGAAAAGAGGGATCGATGGCGGCTACGGTCTTTCGGATGTGTGCTGTAGCGGCGCGAACGTCGGTGCCGTACTTTAGGCGGATGTAAGAGACGGACAGACGGGAGCCGAGCGGACTGGCAGCAAGGCATATGTTGGTCGATTCTTGTCGCAGCGAAGCGATATGCAAGTCGCCCGTGAAGCCGACAAGGTCGCCCAAGTTGTCACGCCAATATTTGAAAGGACCGACGGACATCTGCAGACTGCGCCGAGCGTGATCGTTGAAAATAAAGGCTGGCCGGTCACTGCGCGCATCGGCCTCGGTGAAATCGCGGCCGTCGACTATGTGAATGCCCATTGTCCGGAGGAAGTTCCACGATACGTAGATTAGATTGTAGGAAAAATTGCGGCCGTTGTAGTCCGACGATTCCGTCATGTAGACATCTTTCGCGCCGATCTTCTCCGAGGCAAACGCCACGTCCTCAATACCTGCGTAAGATTTCAATCCGTCGACATACTCACGGGCATGATGACCAGCGATGGCTCCGTTGAGCTCTACCACGGCGATTTGATCGCGGTCAAAACCGATGGTGTGGGTGCGCAGAAAACGGTTTTGCAACTGAACGAAGCCCGCGCCAATGATCAGCGTCATCGATATGACGAATTGCAGGCTGACGAGCATGAGCCTGAGCCTCCTTCCGCGAGGTGAGAGGCCGAAGCTACCCTTCAGCACCATCGCAGGTGGGAAAGAGGTCATGTAGTAAGCCGGATAGACGCCTGCTGCGAGGCCGACGAGTAACGACACAATGGCGGTAACCAATAAAAGCACCGGGTGATGAAGCGGCGATGTGTCGGCCTCAACGAAAGCCAGCAAACGGCTCTGATGCATGCCCCAAACAAGTATTACCGCGAGCAAAAACGCCGTGAGACAAATGGCACAAGCCTCGATCAGTAGCGAGAGACGAAGAGCGGAATTTGTACTGCCTAAAACTTTCTGCGTATTGATGCTCTTCATTCTTAGCGGTGTCATGGCCGTGCTGAAATTGGTGTAATTCACTGCTGCAATGACAAGTATCAGCAGTGCGATGCCCATAAGTAGATTCACAACATCGGCGTTACCACTCCGAAAAAGACGTCCGTCGCCGCTCTCATTCATAAAATAGATACTGGTGAGGGGCGTGAGCTTCATCTGCTCACCCGGATGGCCGATTTGGCTAAAGTTGAAATGTCGATTGAAGTTTTCCTCTACGTCGACGGCTGAGGCGGCATTGTCCAAGCGAACGTAACAGATGAAGTTGCTGGCGTCGTAATTCTCCTTCAGAAATGCTCCATCGATGGCGGTATAGATGACGTTGCGCAGCTGCGTATTCCCCGGAAAATCACGGTAGACGGCACCCACCGTAAGCTCCAACTGCGTGCTATCGTCGTCGCGGCTTTTGCTCCAGATCGATTCTTCGGCGCGCAATGGACGCCCGACGGCCGACACGGATCCAAAAAGTCGGCGAGCCATGCTCTCGGGGATCAGCACCTTATCCGGACTGCGGAGACAATCGGTGTCGCCTTCCGTAATGGGGAAATTAAATGTTCGGACGAGTGTCGGGTGACACGTCTGCACCGTTTCGCGGAAGCCATGACGGGTGCCGTCGTTTCCCACGACCGTAAAATAGACCTCGCCGACGAAGGGGTTGATCAGCGTGCCTGCTTCAATATGTGGGGACGAGGCGATGACGGCCTCCACGAAGGCACGCGGCAGGACGGTGGAGAACTCGCCGGGTTGCGAGAGATCCACTCGAAAAATATGTTCGGCCTCGGGGTGACAGCGGTCAAAATTTCGCTCGTAATCGACCTGCATGAGAATCGTCATGAAGGCTGCAAAGGCGAATGAGAGGCCGAAGACGTTGAGCACGGTCGCCACACGGAAGCGGCGGACGATGCTGAGTAGGTTGCGGGATATTGTTTTCATATCGGAGAAACTGTATTTGAATTGCTTGGATCCTTTCTTCTTTTCTTTTCTTGATGCGAAAAAAGGTGACGCCTCTTTCTCCTTTTCTTTCCTTGATGAAAGAAAAGGAGGCAAAAGAAAATCAAGGCATCGGGGATGCCTGCCAAGTTAGCCGGGTACCTTAAAGGCGACAAAGAGAGGTCGGGGAGGTTAGCCGGGTACCTTAAACGCGACAAAGAGACCTCTGCCAAGTTGCGGGAGACAATCATGCGCTCGAAAAAAAGTACCCGGCAAACTGCTCGGCCTTCGGTAGGGGGCGTTTTTCGTTCTTGCCGTTTCGCTATACCTTTTTATTCGCTCTTGAGGCTGTCTACCGGATTGGCATTGGCGGCGCGCCAGTTCTGAAACGTTACCGTGAAAAACGTGATCGCTGTCACGGCGACAAAAGCGAGTGCGAAGATCCACCAGCGGATCGGCGCGCGGTAGGCGAAGTTCGTGAGCCATTGCGACACGCCATAATAGGCGACGGGGGCGGCTATGACGAAGCACACGATCACAATCTTGAAATAAGTACGATTAAAACGAACCAGAATCTGCCTCGTGGACGAGCCAAAAACCTTCCGGATGCCGATCTCCTTCCTTTTATACTCGCTGTCGAAGACCACGAGGCCGAACACGCCCACCATCGAGATGAAAATGGCTATCGCGCTGAACAGCGTGATCAAAGAACCGACGGCGCGCTCCTTCTCGTAGAGTTGCTGGAGGACTTTATCGAAGAAAAAGACGTTGAACGGATAGTCCGGATCCAATTCTTTCAGCACAGACTGTACATGCTCCATTGCAGCACGCATATCTGTGCCCGCTTTCATGCGGATATAAACGTAGCGGGAATTATTTCCCCAATTTTCCTTTCCCCACACATAGAACGCCATCGGCTCGACCGCATTACGGAACGATGCAAACTTCACGTCTGGCATAAAGCCGACGATTTGGGTGCTGTCGATCATCGTGCCTAATTCCAGCCCATATTCTTGCTTCGCGCGTTCATTAAATACATATGCCCCATGCCGTGTAAGGGCATCTTCCGTTCGGAACGTTCGCCCCTCGCTGACCGAAATGCCCAAAACATCGAGGAACGAAGCCTCCACGGGGATGACTACGTAATCTATCTGTTTGCCGCGATAATCCCGGCCCCAAGTCATGTATGAATCCGCACTGGATAGGATTTGTTCGGAGCGCGTAATGCCTGAAACACCTGCGTACGACTTCATTTTGTTCATAAAAGTCTCCGGATGCAATCGGCCCTCATCACTCAGCTCGGCAATAATGATCTGATCACGTTCGTAACCCAACGGTGCGTGCTGCATAAAGTGATTTTGCAAATACATACACCCCGCCCCGATGATGAGCGCGAAGGATGCAAAGTATTGCACACCAATCAGGGCGTTGCGCAAGGCCCGTCCGCGTGTGGATAGGCCAAAACTGCCTTTCAGAATGAGTGCGGGCGGAAAAGACGTCATATAAAAAGCCGGATAAATGCCTGCTGCAAGTCCGGTGCATAAAGCAATGAACGCCGTTGCTCCTACAACGACTTTGTGCGATAAAATTCCGAGGTCGGTAGTGACTAATGCAGAAAGCGGGCTACGCGCAAAGAGCGCAACAAGCCCTACCGCCAAAATGTATGCGGCCAAACTGATCAAAATAGACTCTGCCACCAAAGCGCGGCGGATATTCCCGACCGAACTCCCGAGTACTTTCTGCGTGTTGATGCTTCGAATGCGCATGGGCGTGAGTGCGATGCTGAAGTTGGTGAAATTTATTCCCGCGATCAGGAGCACGACGAATGCGATGGCCGTCAACACATGCAGGGCTTGGGCGTTGGCTTTCGGCATGCTGTCAAACTGCACACCAGAAACGAAGTGCACATCCGGCAGGGGAGTAAAACGCAGGTCGGCACCTACCGCTTCCCACTCCGCGACACCTTCCGCTCCGAATTGTTCCTTCAAGACATTCGTAAAATGCTTTTTGAAGTTCTCTTCAATGGTCGGGAGGTTGGCCGCGTCGTCCACCCGAATAAAGGCGGTGTAGTTCCAATTGCCCCAGTTCGTTTTATTCTCTTGCTCTGAGATGGCGTGATAAATCACGTTACTCACCAGCGTGTTATCGGGGAAGTCGCGATACACCGCACCTACCGTCAGCGTGAGATATGGGTTGATGAGCTTTTTCCCGACTGCTGATTCCTGGCCAAATATCTTGCGGGCCATACTCTCGGGGATCATCACTTGATCGGGAGTCTTCAAGACATCTGGCGAGCCTTCTACGAAATCAAAGTGGAAGACGTCGGTAAATCCCGGAGAAACGGTTTGATACAGTTCTCGAAATTTCTTTTTGTCAGCACCATTTTCTATGGAAAAAACAAAATCATAATCCATGTTTTGATACGTTCCCGCCTGAATATGAGGTGATGAAGCAATGAGCGTTTCAATCATGGGCCTACTCAGGATTGCTTGCACTCCGCCCTCTTTATGCACAAACTCCACACGGAATATGCGCGAATAGTTCGGGTCAAAATGATCAAAAGTATAATCATATTCCACTTGCATGAGGATCGTCATGAAGGCCGCAAAGGCCACCGCCAACCCGCATAAATTAAAAAGGGTCGCCATCTTGAATCGGCGAAAAATGCTCAGGAGATTTCTGTATATCGTATGCATATTTTCTGTTCTAAAGTTTAGGCTCACTGAGGCGAGCCGGTTTCAGGGGATTCAGGGGCTGTCTATTTCTTGGACCGTTTGAACGCATGCCACCCTGCACGCCTCCAAACGCTCCAAAAAACATTAGCCCTCAACTATTCAACGAGGAATAACCTCTCAATAATCCTTACAAACGTGTTGTATTCACAATTTGTCCGTCAAAAAGATTGATGATGCGATTCGCAAAGCCCGCATCATGCTGCGAGTGGGTCACCATGACGATCGTCGTGCCTTCGTCATGCAGGTCGTTAAGGAGCCGGATCACTTCCAGGCCATTTTTTGAGTCCAAATTTCCTGTCGGCTCGTCCGCCAGGATCAATTTTGGATTCGCAACAACGGCCCTGGCAATTGCCACGCGTTGCTGTTGGCCGCCAGAAAGCTGCTGCGGGAAATGCCGCCCTCGATGACTGATGCTCATTCGCTTCAAGATGTTTTGCACGCGTTCTTTTCGCTCCGAGGCTTTGATGCCGAGATACGTCAGGGGTAATTCTACGTTCTCAAAAACATTCAGCTCATCGATCAGATTGAAACTTTGGAACACGAAGCCTATCTGCCCTTTGCGCACTTCGGTGCGTTCCTTTTCGCGGAGGTGTCCCACTTCGCGGCCGTCTAAATAATAGTAGCCTTCGGTCGGGTTGTCCAGCAGGCCTAAAATATTGAGCAGGGTGGACTTGCCGCAGCCTGACGGGCCCATAATAGCCACAAATTCTCCGTCCGCCACTTCTAACGAGACCTTATTCAGGGCGATGGTTTGGATCTCTTCGGTCTCAAAATACTTTGTCAGATTCTCTACTTTGATCATGATGTTTTGCGTGTTATAAAAATGAATGTCTATTTGTTATCGGTGAAAATGAGAGCGCGTTTTTCGATCTCGAAAAAGGGTATTGCAAAAGTGCGGCATGATTTTTTTCGCCCCTATGGGACTCATGCCAAACGGCAACACACCTTTTCGATTTCAAAAAGGTCTCCTGTAAAACGGTTTGACTCTTGCTCGGCTCGAAAATATTAAATCGCATGAATCTTATTTAGTTGCTCTGATGAAGCAATTAAGCCGTAAAAATGTTTCTTAGTTGCTTCAGTAGAGCAATTAAGCCGTAAAAATGTCTCTTAGTTGCTTCAGTAGAGCAATTAAGCTGCAAAAATGTCTCTTAATTGCTCTGATAGAGCAACTAAAGAAGATTTATACGGCTTACTATTTTCTCCGAAAGTGCTCAATTGAAACCTTGCGTGTGAATATTTTTCCTCCAAGCGCCTGTCTCGCCAAATGGCAACACGTGCTCTCTGCTCCAAAAAAGTATCTCGCCAAACGGCGTCTCTCTCTCCTTGGCGCATAAAGGGCGTATGCCATTCGGCGCCACTATCTATCGATTGCTTTCTTCTCTCCTGCATCTTCGTTTCTGTCCTTACGCGATCCGTGTGGGGCGTATGCAATACGCCCCTACAGCCTAACGGACGATTTTTTTGATCCTGCATCTTCGTTTCTGTCCTTTCTTCCCGAGAATTTATTGGAAACAACGTCTCCTGCCGGCAGTTTGTAGGGGCGTATCGCATACGCCCCACCGAATGACCCCGAAGGGGGCAAAAAATTCTGTCCTGTATCTTCTGTTCATCTCTTCCGAGATGTATGGGGGGCGTATGCTTTTGCGCCCTACAGCCTAACGGACGATTTTTTTGATCCTGTATCTTCGTTTCTGTCCTTTCTTCTCGAGAATTTATTGGAGACAATGTTTCCTGCCGGCAGGTTGTAGGGGCGTATCGCATACGCCCAACCGAATGACCCCGAAGGGGGCAAAAAATCCTGTCCTGCATCTTATTTTCATCTCTTCCGAGATGTTTGGGGGGCGTATGCAATACGCCCCTACTGCCTAACGGACGATTTTTTCTGTCCTGTATCTTCTGTTCATCTCTTCCGAGATGTATGGGGGGCGTATGCAATACGCCCCTACTGCCTAACGGATGATTTTTTTGTTCTTGTTTCTTCTTTTCTTCCCTTGATGGAAGAAAAGAAGGCAAAAGAAGATCAAGGCGGCTGCGGCCGCCGGCGAATTTGGCCGGATACATGATGGAATGACTATATCCGCAAGCGAATTTTGCCGGGTACATGATGGATTCTATCTGTCCGCCGGCCGATTTTGCCTGATGCGTGATGGTATGGGTGATAACTTTCATCGGAAATACGTTTTTCGTTTTTACGAGTTCGTTTTTTACTTCTATAAATGCGATATGCAAAGGAGATAGATAGCGTAATGGGGGAGACTTTATAGCGTGGTGCAGATGCAAGGCGTCCAAGACCGAGGTGGAGGGAGTGTACTGAAGTACATGACCGAACACCGAGTGTCGAAGGCAACGCCGCAGATGCGCTGCGATATAAATGTCTCCCATTATTCGCTCTTGATACTCTTCACAGGATTCTCCGCCGCTGCGCGTCGCACATGCAGGGCGACAATAACGACGATGAGGCACAGGAGAAGGAGCCCGGAAAGGGTAAAGAGGTACCACGCGAGCGAAATTTTCTCGCTGAATCCTGTTTGCCATAAGTTGGCCACGTAGGCGGCTGCGCCACAACCTGCAACAAGGGCGGGCGCTGCAATGCGAATGATGTCGCGTTCAAAAAGATGCAATACTTCGCCCAGGGTGGCCCCGTTGATTTTGCGAACAGCGATTTCCTTGCGCCGGCGATTGATCTCGTCACCTGTATAACCCATTAATCCGACGAGGGAGATGAGCAGCGTAATCACAACACCGATCATGACGGCATTACGGAAGCGCTGCGTATCGGCATAACGGGCGGCCATCTCCGCGCGCCAGTCGCACAGCTCCACTTCACGGTCGGGCATCAACTTTTGAAGCTCCTGCCGAACGTGTTGCATGGCTTCGGGCGTCATGTGGTGGAACTTCAGAAGCAAATAGTTCGATTCTTCCGGATCAGAACTATAAAACAGAATCGAAGGACGCTCGTCCTCCTCCTGAATCGTTCCGATCCGAATGTCATCATAGACGCCACAGATCGTAAAAGGCTCGTCGTTGTTTGCACCACTATGTTCCGTGACTAAAATTTGTTGGCCCACAGCGCCATCCTTCCAATCTGCAAACGCTTTCATCTTATCCACAAAGCGCCGACTGACCATCACTTCGTGCGACCATGCGACATCTTCTGTAAAGCTCTTTCCCGCGATGATGGGCACTTCAAGCGCTTCTAAAAATCCGTTTCCACACTCGTAGAGATCGGCTATGTTGAACAGCTCGCGGCTATCATTGGGCAGATAAACATTGTTGCCAGATGTCCCCGTAAAAAATGGCTGATAAAATGTAGACACGGCGGACAGCTCGGGCAGCCTCTGCGCCTCATCGATGAGCTTGCGGCGCAGCGTGGAGTCTATCCCGCCCATACTGACATAGGCGAGGTTTTCGTAGCGATATCCCGGATCGTCGTCGATCATGCGGCGGTATTGCAGGGTGATCACCACGAGCAGCGAAAGGAGGAATCCGACCGCCATGAATTGCACCGCAAGCAGGGCGAGCTTCCAGTGGCGCCGATGGGTCGAAAAATGGCGGAAAGCAGCGGCCACGGGAATGCGCGCGAAGAGTCTTCCGGGCAATAATCCGGCCGTGAGAAAGACCACGATGCAAATGGCAAATAGAAAAACAAGGCTGCGCGTCGTAAAGAGTGCCCCCAACGAGGCGTCGAGCAGCTCTTCGACCGTCGCGCGAAAAGCCAGAATGAGGGCGACGGCAAGCAGCAGTGAAAGGATCAAATGGAGGAACGTTTCGGAAAGGATCATTCGGACAATATCGCGTCCCGAGGCGCCATAACATTTATGCACAGCCACTTCCTTCGTTCTCGACACTAAGGAAGAGACGACGATCAGCACATAATTCATGACCGCCGTAAAAACAAGCGCAAACGCAAGCAAAAGAAGCAGCCACGTCATCCGGCGCACTTCGGGCAGACTGTCGTGAAGGTCGTTCAGGGGCGTGAGGGAATAGCTCAGTTCTACACCGGCCTTTTTAAATTGCTCCAAATCCTGATGTTTTTCCTGCATAGCGTGCATGGCGTCGGAAAGGCTATCTGCAGAAACGCCCGGCTGCAATTTGACGAAAGCCATATATCGATCGTTTCCAATCCAGTTCATCGTGCCGTCAAAATCGGGCGTGCGAAGCAGATCGATCGAAATCACGGCGTCATATTTGAGCGTGGCGTTTTCCGGGATCGTCTCAAACACGCCGCCGATGGTCAGCACCTCTCCCCCCCAGTTTTCCGCCCGGAGAGTTTTGCCCACGACATCTCCCCCGAGCTTATCCGCCAACTCTTTAGAGACCATGATCAACCGATCGCCCCTCGGCGCGCTGAGGATTTTCTCCGCGTTGCCTTGCAGCATCGGCCTCGGGAGGACGTTAAAAAAGGAGTCATCCGCCGCAATCATATTTATCGATATTTTTTTCTTGTCGTCGGTGTACACGTTCCCGATATAGATCCAGGTGCAACGCGTGGCTTGCTGCACACCCGCCACATCCTGCCGCATACCTACGGCCACACCGCCACTAACCTGTTCATGATTTTTGAGCTCTCCGTTTATTACATATATCTCATTCATGCGATAAATACGGTCTGCATCCGGATAGAACGTATCGTACGACTGCTCAAAAAAGACCTTGGCAATCAGCACCAGCCCCATCGCCAGCCCGACACCGAGCGAGAGGATTTTCATGCCATGATTCCGCCCGCGTTTAGTCAGCGAACGAAAAGCCGAGAGGAAATAATTCGTCATCATAAGGGTGTTGTAGAACTAAAAATGAAAATCTAAAAACGGAAAAAGGATCATGTAAAACGGAACAACCGGCTCAAATCGAGTCATGGAAGTGCTGTTGAACTAAAAATGAAAATCTAAAAACGGAAAAAGGATCATGTAAAACGGAATAACCGGCTCAAATCGACTCATGGAGGTACTGCTGAACTAAAAATGGAAATCTAAAAACGGAAAAAGGGTCATGTAAAACGGAAGAACCGACTCCAATCGAAAAGATGAAAACAAACCATTCGGAAGGACAGGAAATGCGTAGTAAAAATTTTTCATGCAAACCGTGAGTATCGTCTTCAGAAGCTATTTTTTTACGGTTCACTTTTCCAGGATCAGCACCTCGCTGTCTTTATAACTCTCGTAGCCCGACACGATCACTTTTTCACCCGGTTCGAGACCCTCGGTAACTTCGTAGTATTGAGGATTTTGCCGGCCGATCTTTATGTGGCGTCGATACGCCTTTTTCCCGTCCCGATCGAGAACGAAGATCCAGTTCCCGCCCGTATTCTGGAAGAAGGTTCCTTTCGGGATAACCACCGCCTCCGTCGGCTGACCGAGTTCGAGATTGATGTAATACGTCTGCCCACTCCGAATGTTATCCGGACGTTCGCCGGTAAACACAAAATCCGTCCTAAACTTCCCGTCACGAACCTCGGGATATACCTTACGTACCGTCAGCGCGAAGTGAGTTCCCTGGCGATCGAACGTGGCCGGTAACCCAGTGCGGACACGATCGATGTAATGTTCATCGATCAATGCCTGCACCTTGTAATCAGAGAGGTCGTTTATCTGCCCTATTTTTTGTCCCGGTTGAACGTTCTGGCCAAGCACCACATCAAGCAAACCCAGCTCGCCATCGATCTGCGAACGCACTTCGAGCTTGTTTTTCCGCTCGCGAATGAGCAGCACATTGCGGCGCATATTCATGAGGTTATCTTCCATTTGATCCATTTGGATAGACCGATAAAGTGAGTCCTGACGGAGCCGTTCATTAATGAGCGTATGTTTCCGCCGCGCTAATTCGTAGTCTTCTTTTGCCTGCACAAAATCCTCCCGAGCGGTGAGCTTCTCGTTGTACAGCTTTTCCTGTTGTCGATAATTTCTAAGGCTCCGCGTAGTTGCAAAATCCAATTGTAGCTCCTCGGTTTTGTTGCGCAAACGGTCTTGTTCCATAGTTACTTGCGTGTTTCGAAGCAGATTTTGTTTTTCAGCTAATTCCGCCTCCGCATTAAGGATCTGCAACTCCAAATTGGCGTTGCTCAGCCGCACAATGACGTCGCCACGATGCACACGAGCGCCTTCCTCGACCACAAGTTCCTGTACAATTCCTCCCTCTTCGGGACTTAGCTGCACAATTGTAATCGGCTGAACTTGTCCATCCACGCGGACAAAGTCGTTGAACTGATCCCGTTTTACATCACCGATGCTCAAGCTCCGGGCGTCTACGCGCAGCGTCGCAGCATGGTTTCCAAACACAATCCACGACAGCAGCAAAACGACAGCAGCCCCGCCCGCGATGTATGGAAGATGTTTCTTCCGTATTCCTTTCTTTTTTTCTAACAGTATATCCATGATCAAAACCTTAATTCAAAAACCTAAAACAGAAAATCGTTTGTGGCGAAGCGCAAAACAAAATTCCAACCGCCTAAAAGGGTCAAGCGCTTTTTCGGGATAATCATTTTCAAGCTCCCGACGCTGTTCATTTTTCGTTTTCACCGATTAGCTCTCTAAAAATCGTCCGCGTAGAAGCACAAAACGAAATTCCAACCGCCTAAAAGGGTCAAGCACTTTTTCGGGATAATCATTTTCAATCGCCCGGAGCTGTTCATTTTTCGTCTTCACAAATAAGTTCTCCCTGATTATAGTATGCCACCAAGCGGCGTTTAATTTCGTACGAGAGTTGTTTTTGTAGCAAGTTGGCGCGGGCTTCAATAAGCGTATTCGCGGCTGTTTGCAAATCGATTGCAGACGAAAGTCCTTCCTCATATTTACGTAGCGTGACGCGGTAAGCCATCGAGTCCGCCGCCACCTTCCGCGCCATCTGCACGGCCTCTTTTTCAAAGCCATCTCGATCCGCTACGGCCTGCTCCACAGCCGTCCGCAGCTGGCGAAGCGCCTCGTCACGTTGCACATCCGCCACCCGCATCGCGTTTCGTGCCCTGCGGGCCGACGTGTACCTTGCCAAGCCGTCGAAAAGGGGTATGCTGAGCGTCAAGGCCAAATATTCGCCGCGATTATTGTCGAAGAACTGTCGGCTGAAAGCCGTCGTATGTGGGTCGGCCAGGTTGCGGAAGTAATTCGTCGAAATACCCGCCTCAAAAGTCAGCTGGGGAAACATCGCACCACGCGCCACACGGTACAAATGTTGCGCTGCCAACCTGCGACACTCCGCCGCGCGCATCGTAGGGTTATCTGTCACTGCGCGGCTAAAAATTTCTTCCGCCGAAAGGCTCGCTGCATTTCCTCGCCACACCGTCACGGACGTATCCATCATCAATGCCTCTTCGGCCGGATAATTCATCGCCTCTTTCAGCGTCCGTACAGCTGCGTCGTACAAATTCTGCTGGTGGATGAGGTTGTAATCATCCGCCGCCACAATCGCCTCCACCTGGGCCACGTCCGCGGCACCCTTCAGCCCCAATTCCTCCATGCGGCGCGTCTTGTGCAAAGTCTGCCGACTCTCGTCCAGCTTCTCGATAGCCAGCCGCACAGTGCCGCCATAATAAACCGCGTTCGAAAAAGCCTCCATCACCGCCAGCGCAGCCTCGTTTTGCACCCGACGCACCTCATGCGCACCCAGCTGACGGTTGATCGCCGCCGCTTTAGCCCGGTTGACGAGCTGTCCACCGTCAAACAGCGGCAGCGAGGCGTATGCCTGATAGGAATTATTAAAAGTGGAGACATTATTATACGTGTTCGTCTGCGGGTCGATCGACCGCCCGTAGTTAAGTTGCCCGCCAATCCGCATCCCCACCGAAGGGAAGAAGTCGGCAATGGCGGCACGATACTCTGCCCGATACGTATCGTCTTGATGCCTCTCGGCGCGCACCTTGAGGCTATTTTCCGCGGCGTAACGCATGCAGTCGTCCATCGTCCACGTCTTCGCCTCCTGGGCACGTGCCCCGACGAACGCCACGCAAAGCCACCCGCTTAGGATCCATCTCTTGTACATCATTTTCGTGATTTTGTTTTGCGCTTATTCATGCCAAAACTATGCCGCCAAAGGCAAAAGCATTGCTTTCAATCAGTTGCAGAAATGCACGCCAATAGTCCTTGTCAAAAACTTAGACGGGAGCGTCCACGTATTGGACAAAACGAAACGGGAAACGGCCGTGCAAACCCTCAGCACCCCATCCTTTTGAACTTATTTCCCCCTGTCACGCTGTAGCTACGCCGCATGGCTCCGACCGCGATCCTTGTACTTTTGCAGCCGTCCCAAACGCCTGTCGACATGAGAGGATGATCCCGCCCGGACACCGCGCAGCGGACGTATTTGAACGATGTGGAATAAAAATATGCTTGTTAGCCGGAGGCCGCTCTTCGCCTCACCGTCCGAGCGGACAGAACGACGCCGTACGGCGTTGTTGTTTAGTCTGTTGTGGTTCAAATTCTTGTGGTTTGACGTCTGTTGGTGTGCCGCCTCCACCTACCGACCCTTTTCAATGGTCGAGACATACCTCAGCGCTACACTCGCCACGCTGATTTTGTTGCTGCCACTCGTGATCTGGCGTATGGAGCGGACGACATGGGCCGTGGCGATCCTCACGGACGTATTATTGGTCTGCAATCTGATGTATTTCCGCACCTACTACACCGCCATCCCGCCGGATAGCTACCTGCTGGTTGGCAACCTCCGAGATTTCACGGACAGCGTCTGGGAGTCGCTCAAAATCACCGACGCCCTCTTCCCGGCATCGACCGTCGTAGCCGCCGTGCTACGCTATCGCCGACGGGGACAAGCCTCGCGGCTCCGGCGATCGGTCTTACTACGGCGTTATACCATCGCGACGACCGTCACGGCCGCCGCCCTGCTGACTTTGACTCTGGTGAAGGGTGGATTCCGCGCGGCCTACGAGTCGATGCAAGGCTCGTACACCCACACGTGCGTGACACCGATGTACACTGTCTTCGGGACGTTTTACTACGACTGTATTCGCGGCGCGGAAACGTTCACGCCGGAGGTCGGGCAGCGTATCGAGGCCTGGATGACGGCCGATCGCACCGCCCGCATGGCCGCCGACGCCGATACGTTGCTGCCGGACACGACCGTGCGCCAACACGTCATCATTATCCTAGCCGAATCGCTCGAAAGCTGGGTGTTGGAGCGCACGGTGGAGGGGCAGGAACTGACGCCGCGCCTCAACGCCCTGCTGCGCGACTCGCTGACGATCTACGCGCCGCATATCCTCTCGCAAGCGAAAGGTGGACGGTCGATCGACGCCCAACTTATGATCAATGCGGGGCTGCTGCCAATCGCCAGCGGGGCCTACAGCCTGAAGTATCCGCACACGACGTACCCTTCGCTGGCCGAGGCGATGCGCGCGGAGTATGGCGCCGACGCGGTACGGGCTTACGCGTTGACAGGCGACAAGCCGATGGTGTGGAACCAGGCGGTTATCGACCCGGCGTTGGGCTATGACAGCTTGATCGCAAAGGGCAGCTTCGTGAACGACGAACCCGTGGGCCCGAGCTACCGCCCACAGATCGGCGACGTCTCCCTGCTGCGTCAGATCGCCGAAAAAATCGTCCGCGGCGAGGTCTGGGATGCACGCCGGCGCATGCTCCTGCAATGCGTCACCTACTCGGGCCACTTCCCCTTCGCCCTGCCCGAGCGGCTGCGAGAGGTGCGATTCTCCGATCGTTACCCCGAGCGTATGCGCGACTACATGGCTACGGCGCGCTACACCGATCGCGCCATTGGCCTCTTCGTCGACCGACTTCGGGCGGCCGGCGTTTACGACAACACGCTTGTCGTGATCACGGGCGACCATGAGGGACTCGGCGAGATGCGTCGGGCGTGGTGCGAGAGCACTGGCGGACGCGGTCTGGTCGCTGACCGGCCGATGGTGCCCTTCATCGTCCTGAACGCACCGCGGGGAATGCGCGTGGAGGCGGTCGGCGGGCAAGTGGACATCTACCCCACCCTACTCCGACTGCTCGGACTGCGACGCTATGCCTGGCGCGGCATGGGCCGTAGCCTCACCGACCCCACACGCCCGCCCGTGGCTGTCGATCCATACGGCGCGGTCTACGGTAGGACCGACTCCGTCGCCGCCCCGACACTCCAGCGGCTGAAGGAGGCCTGGCCCGTATCGGACGCGATCATCCGATACGATTACTTCAAACGGAAAGCTAAGAAGGGATAGCTAAAAACGTGTGTTCGACGTCAGAGAATGCTGTTTTTGAGATGCCGTCATGTCGCATGACGAGACCAAAATGGCCATTGAGACGCCGTCGTGTCGCATGACGAGACCAAAATGGCCATTGAGACGCCGTCGTGTCGCATGACGAGACCAAAATGGCCATTGAGACGCCGTCGTGTCGCATGACGAG
>ERZ772807.1049-NODE-1049-length-15763-cov-7.576585_pt1 | contig 15763 bp, 5 predicted proteins | sample MGYA00511472_ERZ772807 | MGnify/ENA primary metagenome ERZ772807 (study PRJEB29015, sample SAMEA2737947) | human oral metagenome | biome: human oral; feature: human-associated habitat; material: dental | place: China | collected 2039 ...
CGGACTTCGTCATCGCCACCCGCGAGGCCTCCCACATGTTCGTCACCGGCCCCGATGTCGTGCGCGCTGTCACGGGGGAGAGCATCAGCGCCGAGGAGCTCGGCGGCGCCCGCATCCACGGCAGGGTCTCGGGCGTCGTGCACTACGTCGCCGAGGACGAGGGGGACGCCCTGGAGCAGGTTCGCACCATCCTGGCCTACCTGCCCTCCTCGGCGGACCAGGACGCCCCGCGCTACGACTACGACACGACCGCTCGCACCACCGATGCCGTGACCGCCGCCGATGTCGGTGCGCTGGTCCCGGCCTCCTCCCGTCAGGCCTACGACGTCGCCGATGTGGTCGCCGCCCTGGTCGACCACGGCGAGCTCGTCCAGGTCCAGGAGGTCTTCGCCCCCAACGTCGTCATCGGCTTCGCCTGCTTCGAGGGCACGCCGGTGGGCATCGTGGCGAACCAGCCGCTTCACGACGCGGGCACGCTGGATGTGGACGCCTCGGAGAAGCTGGCCCGCTTCGTGCGCTTCTGCGACGCCTTCGGACTGCCGGTGGTCACCTTCGTCGATGTGCCCGGCTACCGGCCGGGGGCGCAGCAGGAGCACGCCGGTATCATCCGCCGCGGGGCCAAGGTCATCAACGCCTACGCCACCGCCACAGTCCCGCTGGTGACCGTCATCCTGCGCAAGGCCTACGGCGGCGCCTACATCGTCATGGGGTCCAAGGCCATCGGGGCCGATCTCAACTTCTGCTGGCCGGGCGCCGAGATCGCCGTTCTGGGCGCCGCCGGAGCGGTGGGGATCATCCATCGTCGCGACCTGAAGGCCGTGCGCGACGAGCACGGTGACCAGGCCGCGGAGGCCGAGCGGGAACGTCTCATCGGGGAGTACACCGAGGCGGTCATCAATCCCGACAAGGCCGTGGCCATCGGGGAGATCGACGCGGTGATAGCCCCGGAGGACACCCGCACCGTCATCGTCGACTCCCTGGCCGCCCTGGCGGACAAGCGCGACTCGCGCCACACACCCACCAAGAAGCACGACAACGTCCCCCTGTGAGGCATCGCATGACCGAACGCTCCGCCTCGCCGGCCACCGCTCCAGTCGCCGCCGCGCCTGCCGATCAGCCGACTCCACCGACCGAAGACCCGTCCACCACGACCGAGGACCGCATGAGCACCCAGCCCACCACCTCCACCACCGTTGAGGCCGCCGTCGCCCCGACCTCCGCCGAGCGCCTGAGCAGGGGCGAGCCCTACGTCCTCGCCTTCGGCGGACAGGCCACGCCCTGGCGCGCCACCCTCGACGAGTTCGTCGGGCTGGATCGGGACCTGGCATCCGTGCTCGTCGAGGTGGACGCCGCCGTGGCGGCCCTCCTGGCCCCCGTGGCCACCGACCTGCTGACCATCACCCCGCGCGGGGCCCGGTTCCTGACCGATGACGCCGTCCCGGTGACCCCCGCCGTCGCCTCCGCGGACGGCGCGGCGGCGGACACCGCCGACATCTCGGTCCCGGGCATCCTGTTCGCCCAGCACGCCGCCATCGCCTCCCTGCCCGGGGCGGGCGTCGACGCCACCGGACCCGCGGCCCCGGCCGTCGCCATCGGCCACTCCCAGGGGGTTCTCGGCGTCGCGCTGCTACGGGCTCTGACCGGTGCCGACGCCGTCGATGACGAGCGCGTCGTCGAGGTCCACGCCATCGCCCGTCTCATCGGCGCGGCCGCCGCCCGCACCACGCGCCGCCTCGACCTGGGCACCGTGGGGGAGTCCACCCCGATGCTCTCGGTGCGCGGTGTGACCCGCCGGGAGCTGGACGCGGTGCTCGCCCGGGTCCCCGGTGCCCAGAGCCTCAGCGTCGGTGTGACCAATGGACGCCAGGCCCACATCCTGTCGGGCCGCCCCGCCGCCCTGGAGGCCGTGGTCGCCGCCCTGGAGGTGGCCGCCCGGCGCAGTGCCGACGACCGCAAGGAGCGTCGCCGCGGGGGCGCGGTGCTGAGCCCCGTGACGGAGTTCCTCGCCACGTCGGTGCCCTTCCACACCCCGCTGCTCGCACCCGCGGTCGAGGACGTCGTCGCCTGGGCCGAGCGGGCCGGACTGGACGCCGGATTGGCCCGCGACCTCGCTGTCGCCGTTCTCATCGACCCGGTCGACTGGCCCGCATCGGTCGCCGGGGCCCTCGACTCGGCCGGATCCCGCCTCGTGGTCGACCTGGGCCCGGGCACCGTGCTCACGCGCCTGACCGAGGCCGTCGTCGCCGGCACCGGCACGACCGTCATACCCGCCGGCACCGCGCGCGGCGTCGATGACCTGGACCGTCCCGGCGCCGCCCCGGCACCGGCGGTCGACCGCGCCCGGTTCGCCCCGCGCCTGACGCGCCTGCCCGACGGGCGGCTCACCCTCGACACCGCCTTCACCCGCTTGACCGGGCGTTCCGCCGTGCTCCTGTCCGGCATGACCCCTACGACCGTCGATCCCGAGATCGTGGCGGCCGCCGCCAACGCCGGTTACTGGGCCGAGCTCGCCGGCGGCGGCCAGACCACCGCCACCGTCCTGACCGAGAACCTGGCCGGGCTGGAAGCCGCCCTGGAGCCGGGCCGCACCGCGGCCTTCAACGCCATGTTCATGGACCGCTACCTGTGGAACCTCCACCTGGGCACCCAGCGCCTGCTGTCCAAGGCCCGTGGCGCCGGCGCCCCCGTCGATGGCGTGGTCATCTCCGCGGGCATCCCCGAGCTCGACGAGGCCGTCGCCCTGCTGGCCCGACTGCACGCCGAGGGCTTCCCCTACGTGGCCTTCAAGCCCGGCACGGTGGACCAGATCCGGCAGGTCATCGCCATCGCCAAGGCCGTGCCCGACAGTCCGGTCATCATGCAGATCGAGGACGGGCACGCCGGTGGGCACCACTCGTGGGAGGACCTGGACACCATGCTCCTGGCCACCTACGACGCCATCCGCGCATGCGACAACCTCGTCGTGTGCGTCGGCGGGGGCATCGGCACCCCCGAGCGGGCCGCCGACTACCTCACCGGGCGCTGGGCCGAGGCCTACGGCGTCACGGCCGCTCCCGTCGATGGCGTCATGGTCGGCACGGCCGCTATGACCTGCCTGGAGGCCAGGACCAATGAGGACGTCAAGCAGCTCCTCGTCGACACCCCCGGAATCGACCCGGCGCACGCCGGCGGCTGGGTCGCCTCGGGCACCTCGGTGGGCGGCATGACCTCGGGTCTGTCGCACCTGCGCGCCGACCTGTACGAGATCGACAACTCCTCGGCCCGCGCCTCCCGCCTCATCCAGGAGCTCGCCGGTGACGACGAGGCCATGAACGCCCGTCGCGACGAGATGATCGCCGCCCTGTCGAGGACCGCCAAGCCCTACTTCGGCGACGTGGAGGAGATGACCTACCTGGCGTGGGCCACCCGTTACGCCGAGCTGTGCGTCGCCCCTCACGCGGGTCGCGCCGCCACACGCGCGGACTGGGCCGACGAGGGCTGGTACGACCGCTTCCTCGATCTGCTCCACCGCATCGAGGCGCGTCTGAGCACCGCCGACCACGGCGAGATCCGGACCCTGTTCGCCACCGAGGACGACGTCCTGGACGCCGACGGCGCCCTGGCGGCGCTCGCCCGGAGCTACCCGACCGCTGCGCGGACCCTCGTCGAGCCGGCCGATGCGGCCTGGTTCGTCGACCTGTGCCGCAAGCACCCCAAGCCCGTGCCGTTCGTGCCCGTCCTGGACGCCGACATCCTACGCTGGTGGGGCACCGACTCCCTGTGGCAGTCCCAGGACCCGCGCTACACCGCCGACCAGGTGCGCATCATCCCCGGCCCTGTCGCCGTGGCGGGCATCACCACCATCAACGAGCCCGTTGGTCATCTGCTGGAGCGTTTCGAGACCGCCGCCGTGCAGGCCCTCCAGACCGCGGGCGTCCCCGAGCAGACCGCCGCCGGTCGCCTGGGCACCGAGGTGACCGCCAGCACGCTCGGCGCTCCGGTGGCCGACGCCACCGAGCTGGTCCGCACCACACCGCACGTTCTGTGGAACGGCCACCTGACCATCAACCCGGCTCGCGTGCTGGAGCCGGAGGCCTATGCGGTGATCGCCCGCCCCGACGTCGCCGAGGACGCCTACGACCTGGACATTCGCCTCGACACCCACTGGGACTCCACCCCCGGGGGGGACGCGGTGCACGCCGTGCGTCGCCTCGTCGTCCCCCTGCGCCTGGCCCGCGCCTGGGACGGGGCCGCACCACTGGTGGACCCCGAGCGCATCAGCGAGACCATGAACGATCTCCTGCGCGCCACCGCGGGCGTGGGAGCCGTGTCCATCGCCGGCGACCTCGTCGAGCGCCTGCCGCAGGTGGTCCCCGCCGTCCAGGGCGCCACCGACGCGCTCGGCCGTCCCGCCGCGCAGCCCTTCGGCACCGTCCATGCCCGGTTCACCCTGGCCGACACCCTGGGGGCCGACCACGGCGCCGTCACCGCGGATGCCCTGCCGACCTCCCTGTCGCCCGCCCCGCTGGTCCCCGACGCCCTGCTCGGTCCGTGCTGGCCGGTCGTCTACGCGGCCCTGGGCAGCGTCGTCGAGGACGGCATGCCGCTGATCGAGGGGCTGCTGGGGGCCGTTCACCTCGACCACACCATCGACCTGCACCGCTCGCTGGCCGAGTTGCACGCCCAGGCGGGCCCCGGGACCGTCATCCAGGTCGATGGCTGGGTGGCCGCCCTGGAGGAGTCCAGCGCCGGCCGGGTCGTCGACGTGCGCCTGCAGCTGACCGACGCCGCCGAGGGATCGGAGGGCGCTCTGGTCGCACTCATGCGCGAGCGCTTCGCCATCCGGGGGCGCGCCTCGGGCACCGCCGTGCCCTCGGCCCCCGAGCCGGCCGGAGGCACGGGACGCCCCACCGCCCCCGCCGCCCGCCGCCTGCTGCGCCGCGTCGCTGTGACGGCGCCGTCGGACATGACCGCCTTCGCACGCGTCACCGGCGACTTCAACCCCATCCACACCAGCTACCACGCGGCCAAGGTCGCCGGCATGGAGGCGCCGCTGGTCCACGGCATGTGGCTGTCGGCCACCGCCGAACAGGTTGCGGCCTCCACCGCAGCCGATGGCACCCGCAACGTGCTGGCGGGCTGGACCTACGTCATGCTGGGCACCGTCGAGCTCGCGGATCGCGTCGAGATCAGCGTCGAGCGCACCGGGCTCGTCCGCGGCGGCGGCCTCGTGCTGGAGGTCACCTGCCGTATCGGCGACGAGGTCGTCTCCCGCGGCACCGCCGTGACCGAGCCCGAGCCGACCGCCTACGTCTACCCGGGCCAGGGCATTCAGACCCGTGGCATGGGCCTGGACGAGATGCGCATCTCCAAGGCCGCCCGTGAGGTCTGGGAGCGCGCCGACGCCCACACCCGCGCCGAGCTCGGCTTCTCCGTCATCGCCCTGGTGCGCGACAACCCGACCGAGATGACCGCTCGCGGAGTGACCTATCGTCATCCCGAGGGACTGCTCAACCTCACCCAGTTCACCCAGGTCGCCCTGGCCACGGTCGCCATGGCCTCCACGGCGCGCCTGGCCGAGGCCGGCGCCCTGGTCGAGGGCGCGGCCTTCGCCGGGCACTCCCTGGGGGAGTACACCGCCCTGAGCGCCTACGGGCGCGTCATGCCCGTGGAGACGACCATCTCCATCGTCTTCCAGCGCGGCTCCACCATGCACACCCTGGTCGAGCGCGACGAGCACGGCGCCTCGAACTACCGCATGGGGGCGCTCCGCCCCAACCAGGCCGGCATCAAGGCGACCGACGTCGAGGACTACGTCGCCCGGATCTCCGAGAGGACCGGCGAGTTCCTCCAGATCGTCAACTACAACCTGGCCGGCGTGCAGTACGCCGTGGCGGGCACCATCAAGGGCCTGGAGGCCCTGGCCGCCGACTCGCGCGCCAAAGCCGAGGCGCGCGGCGGCAAGAACCCCTTCATGTTCGTGCCCGGCATCGACGTGCCCTTCCACTCCGAGGTCCTGCGCCCCGGCGTGCCCGAGTTCCGCGAGCGCCTGGCCGCCCTCGTGCCGACCGATCTGGACGTCGAGCGCCTCGTGGGTCGCTACGTGCCCAACCTCGTGGCGCGTCCCTTCGAGCTGAGTCCCGAGTTCGCCCGTTCGATCCTCGACGTCGTGCCGTCCGAGCCGGTCAGGGCCGTCATCGAGAACTGGGGCGCCTGGGAGAGCCGGCCCGTCGAGCTGGCCCGCCAGCTGCTCATCGAGCTGCTGGCCTGGCAGTTCGCCTCCCCGGTGCGTTGGATCGAGACCCAGGACGTCCTTCTGTCCTCGCCCGACGAGGGCGGACTGGGCGTCGAGCATGTGATCGAGATGGGTCTGGCCGCGTCCCCGACGCTGGCCAACCTGGCCTCCAGGACGCTCATGCTGCCCCAGCACCACGGACATCATGTGACGGTCCACAACGTCCGCCGTGACGAGGCGCGCGTCCTGGCCACCGACACCGACCCCGCCGTGGATCTGGAGGAGAGCTTCGAGCTGCCGGCCGGCGAGCAGCCCGCAGCCCCCGTCGAGGCGCCTGCGACCGCGCCCGCCGAGGCCCCGGCCGCACCGGCACCTGCTGAGGCTCCTTCGGCGCCATCGGCGTCATCCGGTCCTGCCGACGATCTGCCCTTCACCGCTACGGACGCGCTCACCGTGCTCCTGGCGCACGCCGCGCGCATCCGCCCCGAGCAGATCGGCGCGACGGACACCACCGAGACCCTGACCAATGGCGTGTCCTCGCGGCGCAACCAGCTCCTGATGGACATGGGCACCGAGCTCCAGCTCGCCAGCATCGATGGCGCCGCAGACGCCGACATGACGGCGCTCGCGGCCACCGTGGCCAAGGGGGCTTCCGGCTACAAGGCCTTCGGCCCGGTCCTGACCGACGCCATCCGCACCGGCCTGGGCCGCCTTCTCGGTCCGTCGGGCGTGCGCCCGACCCGTATCGCCGAGCGCGTCAAGGGCACCTGGGGTCTGGGCGAGGGGTGGGTCTCCCACGTCACTGCCGACCTGTTCCTGGGCACCCGTGAGGGCGCCTCCATGCGGGGCGATGACCTCGCCTCCCTCGGGTCCTCCGCCCCCGTGGGGAGTTCCGGCGCTGTGGACGCGCTCATCGACAAGGCGGTGCAGGACGTGGCCTCGGCGCACGGCACTGCCGTCGCCAAGCCCAGCGCCGCGGGCGGCGCCGGGGGCGCGGTGGTGGACTCCGCGGCCCTGGACGCCTTCGCCGCCACCGTCACCGGCCAGGACGGTGTGCTGGCGACCACCGCGCGCACCGTCCTGTCGGCCCTGGGGCTGTCGGACCGGGTCACCGTTCCCGCCGACGCGGACGACGAGGCCGCCGCCACGCGCGCCCTGGTCGAGGCCGTCGATGCCGAGCTGGGCACCGGGTGGCTCCGCTCGGTGACGCCGTCCTTCGACGCCGACCGCGCCGTTCTCATCGACGACCGCTGGGCCACGGCGCGCGAGGACCTGGCTCGTCTGGGCAATGGTGAGACGCCGCTGGACCGGGCGCGCGCACTGCTCGCCCCGGAGCGCTTCACCGGCCTGGGCCGGGCCGTTGCCGATCAGGCGGCCTGGTGGGCCCGCAGCCTGCACGAGACGGGTGCGCCGCGGGCTGCGGAGCGCGCGGCGATCGCCGAGGCCATCGCCGCCGCGGCGGTGCGGCGTCCCGTGGCCGGTGACGAGTCGGTTCGCTGGGCCGATGACGTCGCCGTGGTCACCGGTGTCGCACCGCGCTCCATCGCCGCGGCGGTCGTCGGCGAGCTGCTGGCCGGCGGCGCCACCGTGGTGGCGACCAGCTCGCGCCTGACGCACGAGCGCCTGGCCTTCGCCAAGGATCTGTATCGCGAGCACGCCACCGCCGGTGCGCGCCTGTGGATGGTTCCGGCGAATCTCGCCTCCTACCGGGACGTCGACGCCCTGGCCGACTGGATCGGCCACGACCAGGTCGTCACCTCCGGCGGCTCCAGCAAGCTGATCAAGGAGGCGCTCGTCCCGACCCTGCTGTTCCCCTTCGCCGCGCCGCGTGTATCCGGGACGTTGTCCGACGCGGGTCCCGAGGCCGAGTCGCAGACGCGCCTGCTGCTGTGGAGCGTGGAGCGCACCATCGCCGCGCTGAGCGCCATCGGCACCGATACTCACGTCGACCACCGTCTCCATGTCGTGCTGCCCGGCTCTCCCAACCGCGGCACCTTCGGCGGGGACGGCGCCTACGGCGAGGTCAAGTCCGCCCTCGACGCCATCGTCAACCGGTGGCGCGCGGAGCGGACCTGGGCCGAGCGCGTGACGCTTGCCCATCCGCGCATCGGCTGGGTGAGGGGCACCGGCCTCATGGGCGGCAACGACCCGCTCGTGTCCGCCGTCGAGGCCGCCGGGGTGCGCACCTGGGACACCCGGGAGATCGCCGCCGAGCTGGTCGCCCTGTGCACCACCGAGGCGCGGGCCCGGGCCACCGCCGCTCCGGTTCTGGCCGACCTGACCGGGGGACTGGGCGAGGACGTGGACCTGGTCGCCCTGCGCGAGCAGGCTCTCGCCCGGGCGTCCGAAGCGGCGCGGGCCGGGCGGGAGGACCCGCCCCCCGCCACCATCAAGGCCCTGCCGACGCCGGTGGTGCCGACGCAGCCGGCCGCCCCCGACTGGGGAGAGGTTGACGCCTCACTGGAGGACATGGTCGTCGTGATCTCCACCGGTGAGGTCTCCACATGGGGCTCCGGCCGCACGCGCCGCGAGGCCGAGCTGGGCATGAGCGGCGGGGACGACGTCGAGCTGACCGCCGCGGGCGTTCTCGAGCTCGCTTGGGGCATGGGCCTGCTCACCTGGCACGACTCGCCGAGGGCCGGCTGGTACGACACCGACGGCGAGCTGGTCGAGGAGTCCGACATCGTGGAGCGCTACCGCGACGAGGTCGTGGCGCGCTGCGGCATCCGCGAGTTCGTCGACGACGGGGTGATCGCCCCCGACGCCGAGGAGGACGTGGCCGTCTACCTCGACCGGGACATCACCCTGTCCGTGGCCGACGAGGCCACCGCCCGCACCCTGGAGGCCGCCGATCCCGAGCACACCCTCGTGGCGCCCGACACCGAGACCGGGGAGTGGACCGTCACCCGCCTGGCCGGATCACTCGCCCGCGTGCCGCGCCGCGCGGCCCTGTCCCGCACGGTCGGCGGCCAGTTCCCGGTCGACTTCGACCCGCAGCGCTGGGGCATCCCGGCGGCGATGGCCGAGAGCATGGACCCGATCGCCTCGTGGAACCTCGTCACCGCAGTCGATGCCTTCCTGTCGGCCGGCTTCTCCCCGGCCGAGCTCCTGGCCGCCGTCCACCCCAGCGACGTGGCCTCCACGCAGGGCACCGGATTCGGCGGCATGGACGCCATGCGCAAGATGTTCGTGGGGCGGCTGCTCGGTCAGGAGCGCCCGAGCGACATCCTCCAGGAGGCCCTGCCGAACGTCGTGGCGGCGCACGTCATGCAGTCCTACGTCGGCGGCTACGGCTCGATGGTCCAGCCGGTGAGCGCCTGCGCGACCGCCGCGGGGTCCTCGGCGGCGGCCAGGGCCGATCCGATGAGCAGGGCGTCCACCAGCCCGGCCAGACGGCGCACGTCGTCGGCCGTCTCCACGCCGGACTCGCCCACCAGGACCACGCCGGGCGGGGCCAGTGGCGCGTACTCCTCGGTGCGGGAGATGTCGGTGGACAGCGTGCGCAGGTCGCGATTGTTGATGCCGACGACGGCGGCCCCCAGGGACGCCGCCCGGTGCATCTCCTCATGGGTGGAGACCTCCGTGAGGACCTCCATCCCCAGCCGGCGGGCCAGTGCGGACAGCTCGGCGTGAACGTCGTCGGGGACCACCGAGAGCATGAGCAGGATCGCGTCCGCGCCCAGTGAGCGGGCGGCGAGCACCTGCACCGGGTCGACGATGAAATCCTTGCAGAGCACCGGCGCGTCCACCACCGCGCGGACCGCCGCCAGGTCCTCGAAGGAGCCGTTGAACCGATCCGGTTCGGTCAGCACGGAGATCGCCGAGGCCCACGGCGCATAGGTCCGCGCCAGCGCGGCCGGATCGTAGGCGGTGCGAAGCGTCCCGCGCGAGGGCGAGGCCGACTTGCACTCCATGATGAGGGCCGGACGGGGCGTGGCGCCGGCGCCGCCGCGGGTGCGCAGAGCAGCGGCGAAGGAGCGCTCCGAGCGGGGCAGGTCCGCCTCCTTCAGATGGCCGAAGCGCGCCCGCAGCTCGGAGATGCGCCCGCGGCGCGCCTCGATGATGGAGTCCAGGACCGTGCCGGTGGCGATGAGGCGCTCATCCACGGGGCGGCGCCGAGGGCGGCCGGCGGCCCCGGCGTCGGGGCGATCGGCGGTCATCGGGCCTCACCGTCCACGCCGTCGGCCCTGGTCATGGAGCCCAGGTGCTCGGACACCCGGCCGCTGGCCAGCTGGTCCAGCGCCATGCGGGTTCCGTCGGCCAGGTTGTCCGCCGGGCCCGCCAGGTACAGCAGAGCCCCGGCGTTGACGGCGATGGCGTCGCGGTGGGCGGGCCGGCCGCGCCCGGCGAAGACCTCCCGCAGCAGCCGGGCGTTCTCGTCCGGGTCGCCGCCGAGCACGTCGGACAGCTCCCAGCGGCGCACTCCCAGCTCCTCCGGGGCGACCTCATAGGCCTTGACGCCGCGAGGGGTGGCCTCGCGCACCCGGGTGGTGCCGTGGACGGCGATCTCGTCGGTGCCGGCCCCGTGCACGATCAGCGCGCGCTTGCGGCCCAGCTTGACCATCGTCTCGGCGATCATGTCGATGATATCCGGGTCGGCCACGCCCATGAGCTGGTAGGTCAGGCGGGCGGGGTTGAGCAGGGGGCCCAGCACGTTGAAGATCGTCGGCGTGGCCAGGGCCCTGCGGATCGGGGCGACGTGCCGCATGGCCGGGTGGTAGGCCTGGGCGAACAGGAAGGTGAAATGGTCGTGGGCCAGGATCTCCACCGCCTGCTCGGGGGGAACGCTCAGGGGCAGGCCGAGGGCGGCGACGACGTCGGCCGCCCCGGTCCTGGAGGAGACGGCCCGGTTGCCGTGCTTGGCGACCGACACGCCCATGGAGGCCGCCACGATCCCGGCGCCGGTGGAGATGTTGATGGTGCCCATGCCGTCGCCGCCGGTGCCCACGACGTCGACGAGGGGGAAGGCGACCTCGGGGAAGGGGCGGGCCGCGTCGCGGAAGGCGCTCGCGGCTCCGGCCACCTCGTCGGCGGTCTCGCCGCGAGCATGCAGGGCGGCCAGGAGCGCGGCGGTCTCGGCCTCGGACAGGTCGCCGGCACCGAGCGCGGCGAAGACGACGCCGGTCTCGTCCTGGGTCAGGCGCTCGCCCTGGATGACGCCGCGCAGAAGACGGTGCGCGTCCTCGGCGTCGGCGACTGTGCCGGCGACCGGGGGACTCATGGCGTTGTTCTCAGCGGGTGCGGGGGTCATGGTCGCTCCTCAGGATTACTGGTCGTGGATGATGGAAGTAGGTGGCGGGATCAGCGGAGTCGCGTGAGAGTCCGATGACATCGGGGGGCACGGGTCAGGTGACCGCCGCAGCGGCCAGGCCCGCCGTGAGCGCGTGCAGGATGCCGGGCCCCTGCGGTGTCAGGACCGACTCGGGGTGGAACTGGAGGCCGACAACGGGCCGGGTGCGGTGGCGGGCCGCCATGACGATCCCGGGCCCGGCGGGGTCGGCGGTGGCGGTCACCGCCAGCGGCACGAGCGCCTCGGGCAGCTCGCGGGTGCCCAGTGAGTGGTAGCGGGCGACATCCAGGGGGCCGCCGGCGAGAGCCTCGAAGGCGGCATCGGCCCTCCCGGCCCCGGTCGGCTCCACGCGCACGCTCCGGCCGTGCACGGGCCCCACCCTCCCGATGGCGCCGCCGCAGCTCTCGACGATCGCCTGGAAGCCCAGGCAGATGCCGAGCGTGGGGACGCCCCGGGTCACAGCGGCGTCGATCAGCTCCATCAGGCAGCCGGAGGCGCGGGGATGGCCGGGGCCGGGGGACAGGCACAGCACCGGGCGCTCGCCGCGCCTCGCGCGCGCGTGGTCGTCCCCGCCCGACTCGAGGGCGCGCAGCACCGTGGTGACGGGAGCGCTGTTGCGGTAGACCTCGACGTTCGCTCCCAGGGCGGCGAACTGATCGACGAGGTTGTAGACGAAGGAGTCGCGGTTGTCGAGCAGGACGACGCGCATCTCAGGCCCCCTCACTGGTCCGGGAACTGCTCCGGGGAGCGGGCGAGCCCTTGACGGCCCCGGTGCCGGCGGGCTCGGGGCCCGCTCCGGAGTCGATGACGAGCTCCGCCCCCTGGGCGGCGGCGACGGCGGCCAGCACCGCGCTGGCCTTGTGCACGGTCTCGGCGGCCTCGGCGGCGGGGACGGAGTCGGCGACCACGCCCGCCCCGGCCTGCACGAGGGCCCGACCGCCTCTCACGAAGGCGGAGCGGATGACGATGCAGGTGTCCAGCTCGCCGTCGCCCCTGACGTAGCCGACCGAGCCGCCGTAGGAGCCGCGGCGCACCCCCTCCGCGGCGCGGATCAGCTCGGCCGCGCGCAGCTTCGGAGCGCCGGTGAGCGTGCCCATGGTCATGGAGGCGCGGAAGGCGTCCAGGGCGTCCAACTCCGGAGCCAGCCGCCCGGAGACCTCGGAGACCAGGTGCATGACGCGGCTGTAGCGGTCCACGCGCATCAGGTCCTCGACCCGGCGGGTGCCGGGGACCGACACCCGGGCGACGTCGTTGCGGGCCAGGTCCACGAGCATGACATGCTCGGCGACCTCCTTGGCGTCCGTTCGCAGCTCCAGCTCCAGACGAATATCCCGCTCATGGTCGATGCCGCCGTCGGGCCTCAGCCCCCGCGGGCGGGTGCCGGCGATGGGGCGGATGGCGACGTGGCCGGTGCGCGCCGAGTGCAGCAGGGCCGATTCGGGGGAGGCTCCCAGCAGCTCGAAGTCCGGGGCGCCGATGTAGAACATGTAGGGGCTGGGGTTGGTCTCGCGCAGCCGGTGGTAGGCGGCCAGGGCGTCGGGGCAGGGCAGGGTGAAGCCGCGGGAGGGCACCACCTGGTAGACGTCTCCGGCGGAGATCGACTCCTTCATGGACCCCACGACGGCGGCGTACTCGGCGTCGGACCGGGTGGGTATCGCGTGGACCTCCGGGCGGGAGTCGCTTGCGATCGAGTCCGGCGGCGCGGTGGTCGCCCCGTCCGGCGTCCGGGCCTCGCTCACGGCGCTCGGCCCTGCGCCCGCGGTCTCGATGGCCTCGATTCGCTCGGCCAGCTCCTCGATCCGCTCGGCCAGCCCGGCGGCGTCCACGCTGGCCCCCACGAGGACGGCCTCCCGCGTGGGGTGGTCGATGACGAGGATGATGCGGGCGTCGTAGAAGAGGTAGTCGGGGCAGGTGTTGGCCCCCATCGCCACCTCCGGCAGGGTCTCGAAGGTCGCCAGGTAGTCGAAGGCGACGACGCCCGCCACCAGCGGCAGATGCGCGTGGTCCACCTGGTTCGACGCCAGGACGCGCAGGGGCTCGAGGGTGGAGGGAGCGGTCAGACGCTCGCGCTCCTCCAGGGAGCCGTCGTCGGGGGCGGGGGCGATGGCGAGCTCGAGGCGTCCCGGTGCGTCGAGCGTGACGTGCGCCCCCAGGGCGTCTCGCAGGCGGGCCAGCGCGGCCTCGCCGTCGGCGGCCGCCCTGGGGAGCGATTCGACCACGACGGCCTCCCCTGTGCAGGTCAGTCGGACGGAGGCCTGAAGGACCGCGATCGTGGTGCGGGAGGTCTTGGTGGCGATATCAGCGCTTTCCAGCAGCACGACGTCCAACGGGCGCGGGCCTCCGGCGGCGTCGTCGGTGGTCGTGGTGATGAGGCCGGTGCGGGCGAGGCGCTCGAGCAGCAGCCCGGTGTCGCTGCGGTAGCGCACCGGGCGCGTCAGCACAGTGGGTGGAGGGGGCGTCACGGAGTGCCTTCCTGTCGGTGCCACCAGAACCGCCTCCGAACACGCGAAGAGCCCGCCTGATGGCGAGCTCTGGGATTCGTGTTCCGCTCACGCGGCGCGGGTGGCTCGCCCATCGGGGAGCCACCACCACTGGCGGGTGCAGAACGCTGTCATGGCACTGAGGGTAGAACGCCATGACGAAGCGACCAAATCGGCGGTGAGGGCCGAGACGGCGCGTCGGCATCAGGGACGTCGGCCCCTCGCCCCAGGAGGGCTCGGGAGTCAGCCCAGGAGACCGCGCACCTCGTCCATGTCCTTGTCCCCCCGGCCCGAGAGGTTGACCAGGAGCAGGGGCTCCTCGTCGCCGCCGGCTCCCCCCTCGCGGTGCTCGCGCGCCATCTTCAGGGCCTGGGCGACGGCGTGGGAGGACTCCATGGCCGGGATGATGCCCTCGTAACGGCTGAGCAGGCCGAAGGCCTCGATCGCCTCCTCGTCCGTGATGCCCACGTAGGTCGCCCGGCCGGTGTCCGCCAGGTGGGCGTGCTCGGGACCCACCGAGGGGTAGTCCAGGCCGGCCGAGACCGAGTGCGAGGGCAGGACCTCGCCGGAGTCGGAGAGCATGACGTAGGAGCGGGTGCCGTGCAGGATGCCGGTGCGCCCAGCGCAGATCGGGGCGCCGTGGAAGGGCGTGTCCAGGCCCTTCCCGGCCGGCTCGACGCCCACCAGCGCCACCGCGGCGTCGTCGATGTAGGAGGCGAAGGCGCCGATGGCGTTGGAGCCCCCGCCCACGCAGGCGATGACGGCGTCGGGCAGCCGGGAGAAGCGCTCGACGACCTGCCTGCGGGACTCCGCGGAGATGACGGTCTGGAAGTGGCGCACGATCGTGGGGAAGGGGTGGGGGCCGGTCGCCGAGCCCAGGATGTAGGAGGTGTCGTCCAACCGGGTGCACCACTGCGACAGGGCCACGTCCACGGCGTCCTTGAGGCCGGCGTCGCCCTGGGTCACGGGCACGACGCTCGCGCCCATGAGCTCCATGCGCTCGACGTTGGGGCGCTGGCGATCGACGTCATGGGCGCCCATGTAGATGGTGCAGTCCAGGCCCATGAGCGCGGCCACCATGGCGGTGGCGGTGCCGTGCTGGCCCGCCCCGGTCTCGGCGATGAGCCGCTTCTTGCCCATGCGCTTGGCCAGCAGGGCCTGCCCCAGGGCGTTGTTGCCCTTGTGGGCGCCGCCGTGGACGAGGTCCTCGCGCTTGAGGACGATGCGCGCTCCGCCGTCCGACGGCAGGTTGCGGCACTCGTAGATGGGGGTGGGACGGCCCAGGTAGGTGGCCCGCAGCTCCTCGAGCTCCGCCAGGAAGGCGGGGTCGGCGACGGCCCGGGTGAAGGCCTCCTCGAGCTCGTCGAGGGCCGGCAGGAGGAACTCGGGGACCTCCTGGCCGCCGAAGCGCCCGAAGAACGCCGGCAGGATCGTCTCGCGGGGCGTCTCGTCGCCGGAGGCCGGCACGGCGCCGCCGGGGGCGTCGGGCCCGAGCGGGCCGCTGGGGACGCGGTTGGCGGTGGGGGCGGAGCCGGGAGGAGTGCTGGTCGTCACCGTGTGGACGTTAGGGAAGTGCGGCGCGGAGCGCAAATGCGCGTCCTCGAGCGGCGCGGTGGCGCACGTCGTCGTCGGGCCCTCGCCACTCGTGGGACACTGGCCCAGGACTCAGACCAGACCCACGCACCGGAAGGGGCAGAGACGTACGTGTCACCGATCCCCACGCCCGAGCAGGCGGCCGCCGTCGCACCCGCCTCGACGCCGTCGGCCCAGCTGCGCAAC
>ERZ772807.1057-NODE-1057-length-15687-cov-3.313012_pt1 | contig 15687 bp, 4 predicted proteins | sample MGYA00511472_ERZ772807 | MGnify/ENA primary metagenome ERZ772807 (study PRJEB29015, sample SAMEA2737947) | human oral metagenome | biome: human oral; feature: human-associated habitat; material: dental | place: China | collected 2039 ...
TTAAAGTTGGTGGTGAAGTACAGAAGATTAAGAATGGTGACTTATCCATTCTGAATGGTTTGAATGAATTAACCAAACACATCACTGGCTATGAATTAGTTAATGTACAGGATGTATTAGCTGTTAAAGAAGCTGTAACAGAAGTCATTAAAGAATTCTCTAACTTAGGTTTAGAAATTGGTTCTGAATTTAAGAAATTAGTCTCTGGTGAAAAGAATGGTATGTCTTGGGATGTCGCTACAGATGTGACTGCTAACATCATTTACGACTTAGCGAAAAATGGTGATTACACCACGATGTATTATGCCATTGGTGCTTCTGACCCACAAAGAATGGAGATGATCTCAGGTAAAGTAGTAGAGAAGATGATTTCTGAATTTACTTTCAGTGCTGTATTCAATAAAGAGAAAGATCGTAATTTGATTTTTGAACAATTGATGAAAACGATCTATGCTTTTAGAGGTGGAGAAATGCTTTGGATCGATAGAGGTAGTCAAAGGAAGATTTTCAATTTGAGAATCTTCATGAATGCTTCTACTGATTTTAAAGCATTGATTAAAACAGCTCTAGCTAATCGTTTCTATCTGAATCCTGAAGATACTAAAGGGAGAACAGGTAGAGGTTTGATTCATTACGAATATGCTGATAAAACCAATGAAGTATTGATGTTGTTACATCAAGTCTTTACAAAAGGTTCTACTAGCTTTAATAGTGAATTTACCAAAGACCACAGTGAGTTTATTGTGAATGGTAAACAAAGAACTGATATGCTGGTATCACCTGCTGACTTTAAAGCCAATGTAACCGTACGTTAAAACATAAAGTATTACTCCTACTCCCCAGAAAGGAGTAGGAGTAATCGCAATATGTTTATCGCCCAGCACGGTATGGAAATACCAAAGCAGACAACGTAGAACCGACTGTGGTTTCTGACAAGAAAGAAGCCATAGCCGGAGTAGAGAATGCCGCAGTAACATCCAACTGACGTTGACGAATACGACGTCTTAATTTAGCACCAATGTAGTATTGCTCATTCAAAGACATACCGGTTAGTACCGCTAACCAGTCTAAGAGCTGGTTATCATCATCGAACAAACCACGAGCTAATTGTGTTGCTAATCCACCACCTGCTATTTTAGCTGCGCTGTCTTTAAGTATTGCAGCACCCAGTAGTGAAGTTAATGATTCTGTAAAGCTAAACTTCTCAGACAAAGGCATAGATACATGCTCTTCCATTGCGGCTAAAGTAAAGCTTACAGTACAAGACATTAACAAACCTTCTGGTGTAAAACCTACGGTGCCATCACCACGAGTAATGGTTAAAGAGTCAATTGCAGCAAAACGAGATTGCATCCGACCACGGTCGTAGAATTCACAATAGAAAGGTGCAGAGTAAGCGTGTTTACCTACGGCTTGAGACATCGCTCCTGCTAGGATACAAGCTAATGGCATATAGATATCTTGCAGTGCAGAACGTCTATTCGCATAACGCGATGTTAAAGTAAAGGAATAAGAAGCTTTAGGTAATGAAACTTCTGAAGATTCCCAATACTTAGGCATAGTGACCATACCACCACCACCAGCAATCAAAAGACCTTCTAAACCAATACCGGTTACCACACCTTCCGCTAATGATTTTAAACCACCTACTACAGATTCAACAATATTAGCTACAGCGCTGTCGCCTATGTTACCACCTGCTAAGTTAAAGTAAGTAGAACGAGCAGAAGCAGCAGTGGAGTTAATCTTCTCGGCTAATTCAGAAGCACGATAAGAGTTACTGAAGGTTTCTGAAACAGGACCAGTGTCATCTACACGGAATGAGACAAAGGCACTACCTTCTTCCATTTCTGCTAAGAAATAGTCTGCGAGACCTGGACTGGTATTCCCATCTAACTCACTAACACCAGGTGCATCTGCAGAATCATTAGTTACTGCACTAGGGGCGTTAGCACCTTCAGTTGGTGGTGTTTGTTCAGGTGCTGGAGATGGAGCTGGAACTGGATTACCATTTTCATCCGTGGTGGGTGCTTGCTGTTGGGCTTGTTCACCTAAACCTAAACCGACACCAATCGAACTACCCACTACCCCGCCTGCTGACATATCAGGATTGTAAATAGAAGCATTCTTCCAGAGGCTGTAAAGCTTAGCTAAAGAAGCTCCTGCGTGGCTTTTCTGACCACGATACATGGCTTCTAGCATACCCAATAGATTACCACCTTCCCCAATGAATTTTTCAACGGTCTTACGTCTTTCTATTGCTAGTCTTTGTCCACGGTTGGCTACTGCAATAATATCCAAATAAGAACCTGGGGTATCGTTAATGAATCTCTGAACGCTGTTCTCACCATAGAGATCAGGGAAGGCTTTAGCTGCTGCTTTGCGCTCATCGGTATCTGGAGCGTAAAAAGATTCAATACCAGCATCATTAGCTGAATAATCCTTCCATTCTTTAGCATTACCCGTTAAACCTAAATTTACCATGAAGTGGTTTAAGAGGGTTTGTGCAGCACCCCAGTATTGGGTCATGCCTGGTTTTAAGTAAGCATAACGAGAAGTAGGCTTACGTGTCATGAACATGACAGCTTGACCTAATAAAGCCATTGCATGTAGAGGCCACGCTACTAGAGAAGCACCAAAACCAATAATCCGACCAATCTGGAAGATAATTTCATGTACCCGACCTTTGTTCACCAATGCTGCCGCACCAGGATGATACATGTTAAATAAGAAACCTAAGAAAGATGTAAATGCCATCGTACCAAATCGGAAGGTTACGACACGATAGTTATCATCAAAGGTTTCTGAAAAGTATTGACCCATACCGTCACGATTGTACTTGATAAATACTGGGTTAGTAATAGGGTCAGTCCAAGGAGAAGGCTGTGGCAAGGGATTAATCACAATCGAACCACCCATCCCCGTGTCGTTAAATTTATAATCACTGGTTGACCAGTTTCGTTCATCTAAAGACAAACCATCTAATTGGTCTTGTCCTACAACAAAGAGTTCTCTTACCCAATCCTTATCGGTAAATTTGTTTGTTGTTTTATCAGCCATGGATAAGTTCCTTAAATAAAATAAAGCATAAATAGAGCATTCAAATCATAACAAATATCCCCAGACACTAGGCTTTATACCTAGTGTCCGGAGTATTCGTTAATGCGTCTATTTAGACATGTTGATCACAGGTTTACTTAAACCAGATGGGGTTTTTAAATCAGAAGAGCCATTGGCTAATTGTTTAAATCCCATTCTCTCTTGATGAGTAAAGTTATTAGAATTGTCTTTTCCTTTTACTTTCTCTTTTCTCAAAGTGGCTAAGATATCTGTTAACAACTTAGTCTGTTCTTTATTCTCTTTCAAGATTTCATTAGAAACAGAGACGATATCGTTCTTCATGGCTTTAGATTGTTCTACAGCCGCTTTGGTCGATTCTTTTAAGTTGTTCTTATCGGTATTGGCTACGACTGCTCGTTTAGCTTTATCCAAAGCCATAGAGAGTAAGCTTGTGCCTTTTTGCTCTTTTTGCATCTCTTCACGTTTGTCTTGTGTTGAGGCTAAAGCAGCATTAATAGATGAAGCATCGACTTTACCAATACCTAAAAGTCGTCGTACTGAAGCTTGAAGACGAGCTAATGCATCATTAGGTTCGCCATTGCTATCTACAGAATTTCCATTCAATGCTGAAGAGATATCTGATTGGTTAGAGAGTTTAGAAGCAGAAGAGAGTCCAGAGTCTTTCAAGATATTGACAATCGAATCCGATTTACCAAATGCTTGAGAAGGATCTACTATGCCAGTCAATTTGGCAATTAAGCTGGCGTGGTCTTTATTGTCTTTCGTTGTGGTGATTTTAGAGTCAGTAGCAATCTTCTTAGGATCGACATGCTTGTTCTTGGCTTTACCTGTTTTAGATTTGCCATCAGTCTTATCCGATACCGTTACTGAAGTATCGTAATTGTACTTAACGGCTTCTTTTTCAGGTGTGGTGTAGTTATACAACTTAGAAGCAGCAGAAATGCCTGATTCAGTAATACCAAATTGAGCATACACTTTACCTTGTTCGATTTGCTCTTTAGTGAGTTTACCGTTTATGGTAGTCGTGAAACCTGCTGGTTTCGCTACACCAGTAGTAGCAGCTACAGAACCTGCAAAGCCACCACCTGTACCTTGAGAAGCATCGACTTCTGTACCACCATTCATGTAGTTACCATCGCGGTATACTTTTACTGTATAGCCTGCGGTATTTCTATCACGATAAGGACATGGGGAATGACATGGAATATCTGCCCACCATACGGAACCATTAAAGACAGAAACGTGACCGTATTTACGACCACCACTAGAAGCGGCTCTTGGGTTAGGATAACATACTGCGATGTCACCTACCTGATAAGCTTGTCCAGTGACTTCTTTCCAGCCTAAGTTCAAGAGTTTTTGTCCGTACGAATAAGCATGACCATTACCACGAGGGTTTTTGAGATAACCAGCATGGTACAAACCTAAACCTACTGTAGCCGCACAGTTACCACCTTTTTTCTTACCTAAGATCGTGTGGGCATTCGCACCATTACGAGTACACCAAGCCGCTACCATTCCTGGTTTCGTCTTAGCATTTACCTTAGTGCCTGTATTTGGCATGTAAGAAGTGTCGTAGTTATACTGTACTTCACGAGGTCCATTTTGTTCCATGAACTGGTGAGCAGATTTATCAATGTCTGACAATGCTTTCTTACGTTGAATATCAGTCAAAGACTTATTATTCATCACGTGTTGACGTGCGTTAGCAAACACCTTCATGCCCATCATGTATTCTTTAGATGGTACTGAAGTAGGCGATTTGTTCATTCTGTTCCAGTCAGCTCTGGTATTCACACCCGCCTGATTATTCCAATCAGCACGAGTGGTTACCCCTGCTGTACCACCAGTTGGTTTAACCACTACTGGTCTCATCGGGTCAATCTTACGACCTTTGATGATTGCCGCTAACGAATTAGCATAGTTTGGATCTGTAGCATAACCACCTCTTTGGAGTGCTTGAGCAGCTTCGTAAGGTGTTCTGGCAGTGAAATATCCACTATTAGCATAGCGTTTATTTTGCTTAGTAAATGCAACACGAGCAGCAATACCTTCTTCTAAAGAATTGTAGTCTGCGAAACGATCGTTTATGTAAACAGTTCGTCCGTTCAATACCTCTCTGGTTCTTCGAATGGATCCTGGTTGTCCAGGTCTTGCTTTAATACCAAAGAAGTTATTTTTACCAGACTCTTTAGCACCCCATCCTGATTCTACTGCCCATTGAGCAGCCACTACTGCTGGATGAGGGTCGCCAGCATTGGCTGCGGCTTGCATGACCTTTTTAAACTTCTCGTCATTGCTACCAGTCAAGTTACCAATTACTCGATTAGCAAAACCTTCTACTTCTTGAACCATGTCGCCAGCATAACCGGCAACATTATTCCCTACTTGAGAAATGGTGTCTTTAACGCTGTCTGGTATTAACTTGCTCATCATGTCAGCCATGAATCCAAACGGAGTGGCTTTAAACATGGTCTTACCAAAATCCCTAATGCGATCACCTAATGACTTAGACTGATTCGCTGCTTCTTCTGCTTTGACTTTAGCATCAGATTGACCTTTAGCGTCTACCTCTTTCTTCAATTTATCCAAATCACCATCTATTGTCGATTTATTCGTATTCAGAACAGTACCAAATGGACTGAGACTAAAGTCCCAAGTCGTCATTTTGGTTTCGTCCATCATGACTGGAATATTGACAATATCATTCACGATTAACATTTTAATTGCAGGACGAGCTTTAGCAATTCTATTCAAGTCCGTGGTATTTAAATGTTTATTCGTAGCCGTGATTAAGTTGACGAAAATAGGCAGGAAACGATACTTAAAGTATCGACCTAAGATTTCAATACCTGATTTATCATTCTTATCAATACCAAAGAGTGAATAAGTACTTTCTACCAATTCAGCAATATCTTTAGCGTAAGTAGCAACACCACTACTCCAAGTAATGTCTTCAGCAACAATCTTTTCGACTTGATTCAAGATTGAAATACGAGTCGCATCATTCAAGTTACTTAAACCATACGCTTTGTATTTAATCGATAGGAATGGATCGTATTTACCATCTTCACCTACAGCAGTATTACCATTGGTAGCGACTACTGGTCCTTTGAATCCTAATAGGGATTTAAAACCAGTATAGAGTGTACCAATAGGAGTGTAAGACATGAACTTACTGCTCAAGAACTTATCACCTGTTTTCAATACGGTCTTCGCAATCTTCTGTTGCATGTCTGCGCCAAACTTCAGTGCTTTATACGTCATTCTGGCTGGGAAGGTTACTGCGTTAAATACATTTTTAGCGGTTCTCTTCAAGAGTCCATCGTTTCCTAGAGATTCGCCTTTAGAGACTTTCTCTAATACTTTATTGATGAATTCTAAAGCTTGAGCACCATTGACTGCTAATGCTTCTAAGTCTTTAAACGGAGAATACATGGCATTGTATTCATTCGGTGAAGGCTTAATCGCATTTAAGTATTTGGTTGCTTGCTCACCTTCTAGACTGTAAGAATCTTCAATGGTATACTTCGGATTGATTTGTTTCAATACGTTTAATGATTTACTAAACGCAGGAATGAATCGTTGATTAAACCAGATCACCCATTTTTGGGATTGCATCACATCGTTCTCTTTAAAACCAAAGAGATCGTATGCGACTTCTGGATCCATTTTCTTAGGATCTAAAGTAAAGCCATTTGGACCCGTTACAATCGCATCCATTGCATAGCGTTCAAACTTCAGGATCTTCTCTGTCCAATCATCATCTTTTTCATGATCAAAACCGTAAAGCATTAAACGTGCTTTTTCTAAGTCACCTACTTTACCAGCTTTATACATGTCGTAGAGTTTACGTGCGCCTTTATAGGCTACATAGCCTGCTAGAGCCACACCGGCAGCCGCTAAGGCGTAAGGTAGCAAAGCAGCTCCTGCGGCGGCTACAGCGCCTCCTACAGAGCCTAGAGCGGATAAGGTACCACCTACCCCTAAGACACTCACTGCACCTAATCCTAGGTCCATTGCAGCGGCACCATAGTTACCTTCGGATAAGTTTTCAATACCTGAATAAGCAGCATACCCAGCACCCAAGTAAGGAATGGCTTTACCTGCTACAGATAATCCTTTTCCAGCTAGAGCCAGACCTTTACCTGCACCAGATTTCAACATTCCTAAACCCATGCCTGCACCTCTGGCTACAGGTGCCATAACAGAGCGACCAGCAGCCATGGCTTGCTGACCTTTAGCGAAGATACCTAACTTAGCCACATTCAATGCTTTACCAGCTTTAGAACGTCTAAACTTCTGGCTCATGGCTTGACGCATTCTCGCAGCTCTTGATTTGGGTTTACGACCTGGCTTACCTTTGCCTTTTTCACCATCTGGTCCATCAGGTAAGTAATCAGCAGCAGAACCATCATCGCCTCCACCACCAAATAGACTACCTAATCCTAAGGCACCAAGAATCTTCATGCCAATACCTTCGGTTAAACCTTCTAAGAGGTTCTCGAAGATACTGTCTTCTTCTTTCTCTTCTTCCTTAGTAGGTTTCTTACCTTTGCCTTTGATTCTGTCACCAATCATGTTTGCTAAACGTTCATCGCGTTTAGCCAGTGCTTTCTCTTCTGCTGCTTTGAGTTTCGCTAATCGATTACGTTGACGAATATCGGCAATACCATTTTCACGAAGTCCATCACCATCTACATCACCAAATGTTCTACTGTTAGGTAAAGGCATTCGTTGATCTAAGAGGGTATGGATGGCATAGAGGTATTGGTTGGTTTCATTGGTCATGGAGAGACCAGCGTAGAGTGCGTCAGCAGGATCTTTAATCTTACCAGTGAGTTTATCGTAGATGGAGTTATAAGCACCACCCATCAAGCGTAAACCTTTAGTCCCTGCTTTAAATCCTAAGCCTAAGAATTGTTTGGCTGAGTTGTACATGGCTTTCCCCATGTTCACACCCATTCTAATACCAGCAATACCTAGTTTTACAGAGCCTTTAGCAATGTCTAAACCGACTCCTACAGATTTTGCAATCAACCATTGTTTGGTACCGGAGAAGTTACGATAGTGGTCAGTAAATTCTTTACCATGAGAATCTACCAAACCTAAACGTAAATCTTCTTTGGTTAAGATTTCGTTACCTTCACTGTCTACAACAGGACCTGAGATTTGGGAAATGTCATGAATGACTTTTCCAGTTTCTTTATCGAAACATTTGCCTTGTCGTAAATCACGTGCTAAGATAACAGGTTTATCTAGATAACCTTTCACGTAGATGTCTTTAATCTGCATCTTTAATTGACGACGCAAAACACCATGAACTGCAGAGAAACCAGCTTTGGCAATTTTAATAGGAAGTGTTAAACCATGGAAACCCCATTTACCAGCAGTAATGGCTAAATTGGAAGTATAATCTCTAAACCAGTTAAAGGCTTTAACAATCTTATACGTACCGCCATCTTTTACATAACCATTTTTAAAGTCATCGTAAGAGCAGACTAAGTTACCATCAATGTCGTAAAGGTCACCTTTTACATCAACGAATTGTTTTACGGGATTACCGTCTTCGTCGTAGTAATTACCTTTCTTCATTTCACTGGCACGAATCAATGGTTCTTTATCGCCTTTACGATAAACGTCTAAGACTTTATGTTTATTAGCATCGGCTAAGTCTTTAGCACGATTGGAGGTAACCTTAGCTTTACCTTTTAAAGAACCCAAGAAGTCAGAACCCATATCCATGCCTAAGCCTAAGAGACTAGTAGTAGAAGATACACCTGTTCTTAAACCTTTACCTAATAGATTACCTGCGGCACGGGTCATGGACATCGCCATGGTAGCAGTAGAGCCGCCTAACCAACCACCAAACTCCCAAATACGTTGAGCAATGTGTTTTTGCTGATTCGGTAAATGGAACGTACGATTTCGGTTAAAGAGGTTTTTCACTCTTTGCATGAAGCGAGGACGCAATTCTTCTGGTAGGTTATCACCCATAGCGAATTGATTGATTGCCATCATTTGCATGTTTTCTAACTTCAATGACATTTCCATTAAGAGGTCATTAGTAGAAGCCGTATTTCGAGCAATGGTGTGTAAATAATGGTCTTGTTCTGTTGTAGGTTCAGGTAAGTTTAAGTTACGAGAAAATCCCATTAAGTCGGATTTAGCGGTATTTAAGAATGATCTAAAACGAGATGAGTATTCTTCTCGCTTATTACTAAATCCTTCTTTCGCTCTTTCCCAACGAGATTTCGCTTTACCTTTTTGATCTTCAAATCCATCCATTAAAGACTTAATGTGTTTGGATTCTAGAATTTTACCTTTAGGATCGTAATAGAAGGTATTGAGTAAATCCTCTTTAGTAACGATTACATTTCCTTCTTCATCGAACACGTGTCCTTTGATGTCAGAAATACTCTCAATCACTTTACCTTCAGCATCTCGGTATTTGCCTTTAATGAAGTCACGAGCTTTTAAAATAGGCTCTTCGTAATCATTGTGGTATAGGTCACCAATCTCTTTGCCTTTGGCTTTAATCTTGTTAATGGCTGAAGCCGTCTTACGATCAAACTTACGTTTGGCTATTTTACCTCTTACACCAAACTCATGAGCTTTATCTCGGATGTATTGGCCTCTCTCACCTTCCCATTCTTGATGGAAACGATCTACTGCTTTACCATACCACTTAGAAGAGAATTTCTTCGTCCAAGCAAATGCTTTCGATAAACCAGATGAGAATGCAGATTCTCTAGGTTCAGGAACATAGCCTGTAGAGCCTGATAGGGTTTCGTTTAAAGAAGAGAGCTGATGAGAAATGATTTCTAAGTAAGGTGTGTCGTTAGAATCCGCTAAGTAAGTGGCTAAACCTTGTTGAGAAGAAACCATGTCTTGAGGACGATTAGGTGTAATCCCAGGGATAATGACTTTGTCACCTACCTGATAAGAAGAGATGCTAGAACCACCTTTAGGACCTTTCATGCCTTTAGAGCGTTTTCTCTTTAAAGGACTTACTTCATCATCAATACCAATCACTTCTAAGAAGTCATCGTAGTTGTCAATGGATTGGGATAATTCAATTAACTTATTGGTATTAACATTACCCATGCCATCAATCAAACCAATCTGTCTGAGTTTACCACCATGTCCGGCATTGACAATAGCTTGTAAAGTATTCTCAGGAATACCCATGGATTTCAATACGTTTTTCGCACTACCACCTAAAGAACCTAAACGGTCTTTTTCGTAGCCAAAGAAACCACGTACTCGGTTTTGTTTGTTTTCTTTTTTGTCTTCACGAGAAATCTTACGATAACGAGCGGCTAGGATTTCTGCTTTCTCTGCACCAATCGCTTCTTTAAAAGAATTTGGATTGGATAAGAACTTAGCGTCCACAGCAATGTTATTCGAAGCTGCATTGACTAAGACATTACCAATAGCAAGCATATCGTTATTCGTAAACCCATCGGTTAATTCTCTTTGTCCGGTTAACTTATTCGTTTGGAACAAGCCGGCAGTTTGCATGGCATTGGTACCAAGGTTACGAATAGACTGAACATTCTTTTGTCCCACTGCTGCTTTTAAGATATCCTTAGTAAGACTATCGGAAGAAGTAAACTTATTGGTACGATAGTTGTATTCCAATAAGGGGGCGTCTTGTCCAGTACGGATAATGGTTAACTCTCTCAAGATACGCGCTAAGTATCCAGGAATCACCACGCGTTGTGCTTTAGAAGAGAGTTGATCTCGTCCTAATTGGTCGCCGTAGTTATCGTAACCTTCTACGTCTAGTTGAGCACCTTGTCTTTGGTTAACAGACTGATAAACCAATTGTTGCATGAAGTCTACTACTGCATCTGATAAAGTACCTTCTTTATCGAGCTTACGTCCGAACTGATGGATTTTACCAGACTTGAACATACCCATCACGTTTTCGCCTAAGTTATCATTAAAGGCTTTTAGACGTTGGGCATTCTTATAGACTTTACGACCAAATTTCGTTTTATTGGATTTCTCTAATATCTTCCTACCTAACAAACCAAAAAGAGTAGGAGAGACATTAGCAACACCAGAGTGTAGTGCATCACGACCTAATGGGTCGTCATCTACGATTGCAGAAATACCTTGTTCGACCATCGGGTCTAGCAAATCGGTAAAGTCTGTAAAACTACCAATTGCGTTACGAACACTACCTACTAAGTTTTCAGTTAACTTCGTAATAAAGTCACCATTGCCAAAGATGCCCTTATGTACACCTTCGATTGCTTTAGAACGAAACATCTCTTTAGCCGCTTCTGAATTTCTCATTTTAACAAATTCAGGTAAGCCAGTATTGAGTTTGATTTCGTTTAAGGTTTGGATTAAGGCTTCAGAAGTACGAGTTTGCGTATTGTAAATATCACTTAAGAGGTGATACTTACGCAATTGAATTTCTATCGATTTACGATAGTAGTTAAACGTATTCTTGTTTTGGAAAGAAACTTGATTTCTTAAAGAAGAATCAATCGAAGCTAAGGCTTTTATCTGTCCTTCGAAACGAACGGTTTCTACTGCTTCTTTTTGATTTTCTTTGGCTTCTGCAATTTTAGAACGATGCTCAGCCATACGGTTTTGTATGGAGAAGAGTTCACCTAAAGAAGCCTGAATACTGTCTTCGCGTTCACGCTGTTTATCTATATTACTTTGACCGTAGGTATCATTGTCGTAATCTTCTTTACCCCAGTCATTGAGTTTATCGGTAAGCTTGCTCAAACCCACCATATCCCCTACGGGAGCGAGTTGTCTTAAGTAAGCTTTACCACGAGATTTCAATCGGTTAAATTCTTTTCTAACCAGATCGGAAGATTCACTGACACCTGACAATACAGAAGTAATGTTATCGTAGGTTTCTCCGTATTCAGAGGGGAAGGCTGACTTTAATACTTGCTCCATACCGGTACGGTTCATCAAACCGTCTTTTAAGCCTGCTACTACGTTATTGCGGGCTTTGGTAATGGGAGAACGAGAAGCTTCAGCCTTACTGTAGTCTTCGGATACCGTATCCCAGCTATCTGGGAACTGATCCTCGTAGCTATCAAAATCGAACTTGAAGTCCAAGTCATCGGCTACGGCTTTACCTACACGATTTTTAATCGCCATGTAAGTACTCCTGTTTTAATTTTAATTAAAGCTTGAATATTTTATAGATGGCTCTATTTACAAGCCAAAGTAGTCATATCTTCTATATAGATTAATTGCTATATAGATAAGACTGCTTTTATTTCTTCAATGTATTTTTAACCAGAAAGGAAGTCATGAAACTTTATGGACGATAAGATCAAAAAAGCACTTGATCATCAAAAGCCTTTTAATCTTAGTTTATTGAACTTAAATCAAGGTGAACTGTATCGTAGTTTAAATCCTGTTAAGTCTACCCAGATGTTTACAGGAGCGAACTACCAACTTCACCCAGAAGGCTTATGGTCTAATGAAATCTTCGGTGCAATGGGAACTCCTGAGCGGATGACGAAGCAAGCGTATATTGACTTAAATGTCGATATTATCCATCCTGTCGTATATCGGGAATTGATTTCCTCTTCTTCTTTATTAGAAGAAATCATGGATGGTATTACTTTTGCTAAGTGGAATCCTGAAACGAAGTTCTTTGATAAGTCTAATGCACTAGATGGTGAAACAGGATACGACTTCTTCATGCAGCACTTAGATGAACTCGTTATGCCTGAAACCAATTCACCTAAGCGTAAAGAACTCAATGAGCTTTTAAAGAAACACAGACGAATCTATAAGCTTGATAAGTTTATTGTTTTACAAGCTGGATATCGAGATGTGGAATTTAAAGAAGGGATGGTAGATCATGACGAGATTAACCAAATCTATCGTGAATTAATCTCTTTAGCAAATTCTCTGTCTAGTGTTTCGACTAAGATGAATCTCAGTGCGGTAAACTCTACACGCAATGCCATTCAGAAAACCGCTTTGAAACTCTACATGTATCTAGGTGAAATCACAGGACATGGTAAGAAGAAATTGATTCAAGGTAAGTGGGCTTCACGTACCGTAGCGAATGGTACTGCTAACGTGATTACGGCTGTAAAACCTTCTGGTCGATTCTTAAACGATAAAGCCAATATTGGTTTCAATGATACCATGGTTGGTTTATTCCAACAGTTAGTGGGATGCTTACCTTTTTCTGTACGTGGGATTAAGAATAGCTTTTTAGCTGAGAAGTTTGTTTCACCTTTAGAACCTGTTCGTTTGGTGAATAAGAAAACTTTGAAGTCTGAAGAAGTAAATCTATCCCAACAATGGCATGACTTGTTTCAGTCGGATGAAGGGATTAAGAAATTGATCCAGCGATTCCGTCCTACGAGTGTAAGACACAATCCTGTTGAAGTAGATGGTCGTTATCTTGCTTTGATTTACAAAGGCGAAGATGGTACCTTTAAGATACTCAATGGTATTGAAGAATTGCCTAAGGATAAAAGTCGTGAATTAGTCACACCTTTAACCTTTATTGAATTGTTGTATATTACTACTATACACTTAATTGATAATGCACCAAGTAGTATTGTACGTTATCCGATTACAGGTATTGAAAGTAATGTACCTAGCTTTGCCAAAGTCATGACCACGACAAAAGCTGAAAAGCGTCGTATGTTAAATGACGATTGGGAAATTGATGAAACTATAGAACCATTCTATCAGTTTCCTGTAAACGGAGCCGATACAGTAACATCACTGTGTCCACCATTGGCTTCACTCTCAATGCAAGGTGGGGATCGGACTTTGTAAGTCCCTAATTTTAAAGAATTTTTACAACCTCCTTGTCCTTATGAAATCAACCCAATAGGACAAGAAAAATGATTCTTCAAAAAGACTTTACTAAGTTAGAATACTTGTTTCTAGAAACAGATGATCGCATATACTTTACTAACTTTACTTACACTGTCTTCTTTAAAGATAAGAAGACTAACGATATTGTCGAATTAGTCCCGAGATTAGTGGACGAGATCTATTATGTTTCTATTGAAAATACTCTTGTTAAATTGTCTAATGTTCTAAACTTCGCGTTCAAAAATGCCAATCCCGATTACTTCTGGGAAATGATGAAATGGAACGTCAGACATCTTAATTTTAATCCTACTGACTACACTCCTACAAACATGGTTTGGACCAACGACTTTCCTACTGAGGACGAAGAAGGTTTTAGACTGATACCTGGTTATACTCGTTATAAAATCAATCGCTATGGCGTAGTGAGAAATATTGACACCGGTACGATTATACCACCTAAAATTGTTGGACAAGGACGTAATAGGGATATTAATTATCGCTATATAACTTTAAAACGTGATTACGATAATAAATCCGTACGAGATGGACAGCATCGTCTATTAGCAATTGCTTTTTGTCCAATGCCTATCGGTTTTGAAACCATGGATGTTTGTCATTTGGACAACAATTCCTTAAACAACTCTTTAGAGAATTTGGAATGGAATACTCGTAGAGAAAACAACTTACAAACTTGTCGTAACTACAATACTTCATTTCAAAATCCTATTCTGGTTTTCGATAAGAAAACTAAAGAGATTACCGAATACTTTTCTATTAGAGAAATGGAAAGAGTTCTAGATCTTAAGAAAGGAAGAGGGGAAGAAAGAGCATTGTCTAAAGGAACTGTTCTTTATAAGGATAATAGAGCTTACATGCTTAAAAAGGATTTCACTGGCAAGTGGCCTGAAATAACACACGTAGGTGGTCGTCCTTATAACTACAAAATAAGAGTAAGATATACAAACAAGAAAACTAACGAAGTAATCTATTTTAATTCCGTAAATGAAACCAGTAAATACTTGAATGTGTATAATGGCACAGTAAAGTGGAGACTACGGAGAGAACCGTACGTTTGGGAATGTGAAGATTATAAATTAGAAGTTGTAGAATTTATTCAAAATTAGGAATCAGTACTTACCAAGTACCTATAAACTAATACAGATACTTGATAAGTACTCGCCTAAATATAAACTTTATTTAGTACTAACAACTACATATCGATCGTCTAATTTGAAATACTTAAAGTATTCAGTTAGCGTTTCGATATAAACTGATTCATTTTTTGCCTTATCGAAAATACGTATTGGAAATTCGATACCTAGTAGCTCTTTCATTCTTTTATCATTCATGACTGTTTTGGTTAGCTGTTTGTAGTCTTGATGATCATTTGGTTTGGTATCTCCCCAGCCACTCAATTCAGATTTCAAACAGAATTGGTAACCATTACTAAAGGTTACTTTTCCTTTAGACTTACAGTTCGTCGTAATACGAGTAGGATGAACATTGAAATGACGAGCACATTGACAAATACTAGGGAATTCTAATACTTCTCCTGTTTGAAAATTACGAGCTAATACTGGATTAGTTTTTACTGCTCCATTTTGCACAGCTCTTAAGTTATTCGATCTTCTGGTAGCCCATTCTAAGTTCTCAATACGATTATCTAAAGAATCATCGTTAAGATGGCTTACATCCATTTTGTAGAACTCATTGGGAATGTGTAAGAATGCTAATGCTAATAAACGATGTACACCAATCAGAACGTATTCTCTG
>ERZ772807.1058-NODE-1058-length-15683-cov-8.224661_pt1 | contig 15683 bp, 8 predicted proteins | sample MGYA00511472_ERZ772807 | MGnify/ENA primary metagenome ERZ772807 (study PRJEB29015, sample SAMEA2737947) | human oral metagenome | biome: human oral; feature: human-associated habitat; material: dental | place: China | collected 2039 ...
CCTCAGGAAATCGGCCGCCACAAAACTTTTCGGCTCATTTCCTCAGGAAATCGGCTGCTCACTTACTCACTCATTTCCTCAGGAAATCGATGGATGGGCTTCCACTCATTTCCTTGAGGAAATCGCTGGATGTGGATCGCCTCCGTGTCAAACTCACGATACGCTGAGGGGCGTGAGGGGCGCCTACTTCGACTGGACGGGGCGCGGTGAACGGCGGCGGATCAGCTCCGCAGGCGAGGTGAAGTCGCGGTGGAAGAGGATGCCGACGCCCTGGCGGGTGAGCGATTTGAAGTTGTAGCGATAGAGATCGTTGGCGTGGCTGTAGGCCTTGAGGCGGATGTCGCCGGTGGGGCCCAGCAGGTATTCGAGGTCGAACTCGCCGATGAAGGCGTTGCGCTGGATGTAGTTGCCGCGGTAGCCGAAGTTGCCGTTGAAGAGGAGGCGATTGTTGAGCAGGCGGCCGGAGAGGAGCATTTCCATTTCCGTGTCGCTGTCGCTGGTGCCGTCTTGCTGGGTGCGGATGTTGGTGCCGATGCGGACTTTGTCGGTCAGGCTGCTGAGGATGCCCGAAAGCTGCGCCGAGAGGGCGGACGAGGCCACGGCGTTGAGCTCGCCGGCGCGGAAGCCGTTGCCGGAGTAGCCGGGCGTGTAGAAGCGGCCGATGGCGAGGAGGTAGATGATTTGTCGCGTCATCATGTCCTCGGTGCCGATGAAGGCGCGCACCTGTCGGGCCAGCTCGCCGGTGGAGTTGGGGAACTCCATGTCGAAGGCGATGGCGGGCGAGGTGAGGCGGCCGTTGAGGCGCAGGATGCAGTTGACGGGGATGGTGCGCTGGGAACCACTTTCGCTGGCCAGCCGCTCGTCCAGGTCTTCGATGTCGGCCTTGAGGGCGTAGACGGCGCTGAGGTCGAGCAGGGCGTCGGTGGGGTTGCCGCGGAAGTCGATGCGACTGCCCTCGCGGATGCGGAACTCCTTGCGGAGCACTTGCTCGAGGCTGAAGTTGTAGTTGCCCTCGCGGATGGTGTAGGTGCCGTACAGGCCCAAGTCGGCGTTGGTGGAATACTTGATTTGCAGGTTTCCGGTGCCGTTACCGCGGATGCGATCGCCTGCGATGGGGTCCATGACGAGTTCGAAGGAGGCGTCGGGGGTGATGTCGGTGGTGATGTTGATACGGATTTCGGTGGCGTCGTCGTCCGCCGTGGGCACGATGAGTGGGGGGCGGAGGGCAAGGGCGGTGTCCGTCAGGACGGGGGGGAGGAAGCGGATGAAGCCGTAATCTTCAGCCGAGGAGGCGGAGTTAAAGTCGAAGCTCATGGCCGTCTGACGGTCGGTGGTGACGGCGGCGTCGATGTCGATCAGCTGCTCTGTGCCGCGGAGGCGAGCCGTTCCGGTGCCGCTGACGGAGCCATAAATGCGGGGGTTCATCTTGCGGGGCACGTCGTAGAGGAGCAGGTTGCGGGCGGCGATGTCGGCTTGGAAGGCGAAGTTCTCTAAGTGGTTGTGTCGGACGGTGAAGTCCAGCGTGCCGGTGTGCCCGTTGCGGTCTGTGAGGGTGATAGCGCGGCCTTCGATGGCGGTCGGGGTGAGGCGTACGGAGTCGTTGAAGCTGTAGACCGTGTTGAGGAAGTCCACGCCGATACGTCCATCACGGATCATGGCGCTGCCCTCGAAGTTGATTTCGGAGAAGGTGCCGTAGAGGCGCATGCGCCCCGTGGCGCGTCCATCGAGGGTATGCGTGAAGGCGTCGAGATAGGGACGGAGTAGGCCCACGTCGAGGTTGTGGGCGTCGAATTGGAGCGCCAGACCGGCACTGTCGCCCACGGGGAAGATGTAGCCGTTGACGTCGGTGAAGGTGGTGGAGTCTTTGAAGATCGTACCGCGCATGAGGATACCGTTTCGGGCGTTGTCCCACGCGCTGAAGAGGTTAAGGCGGCCCTGTACGACGTCGTTGAAGGCGAAGTCACGAATGTCCAGGTCGGTGCTGATGATGCGGCTTCCGTAGAGGTCGTTCAGGCGGACGGTACCCGTGGCGCGGCCTCCGAACTGTAGCACGGGGATGTCGACGATGCGGAAGATGTCGCGTAGCTCAAGGTCGTTCAGGTCGAGTAGGAGCGTCTCCTGCGGATCGCGTTCGGAGAGTCGACCGTTGATGCGCAAGTATTGCGAGCCGTTGGCTAAGTGGATGTTGCGGATCGTGATGTCTCGGCCGTCGATGGTCACGGAAGCCGGTTCCGTCTGCCAGGTGGAGTCGCGGATGACGAGGCGATTCGGCTCCAGATCGATGTCAGCCAGCAATGCCTGCCGACCGTCTGCGCCAGTGTGCATGCTGAAATGCGTGGCGGCCGATAGCGCCAGATCTACGCCGGCCTCCGGGTAGCGGAAGGCTAAGCGCGTCTTTAACCGGTCGCTTTCGGCCTCCGCTTCTACGTGGATGTGGCTCTGGTTGCCCTCTTGCTGCAGCCGATCGGCTTCGATCTGCACGCGTACCGGGCCGTCGGCATTGTCAGCAGCCAGCTTTCCGGTGCGGAAGGTGGATCCGGCCGCCAGAAAGTGGGGCAAGTCTGCCGTGAGATGTACACGCCCCGTGCGACCGTCATAATCCGCTGCGATGGTGGCAGGCTCCACCACCGTGACGGGCAGTCCGAGTAGGCGCGAGAGTACTTCCGTGTTTCGCACCGACGCATTCAGGGAGAAGCGTGGCGGCTCACCTGTAGCGGCGATACGTTTGGCGGGTACTTCGAAGACGGACGGTAGGCAGGCATGCATCACCTCACGGAATGCCGCCGGTAGGTCAGCCACGGCAAAGGCACCGCGCAGCTCTCCATCTAAGAGCTCCGAGTGCACTGCGATACGTCGGTCGGACGGTTGGCCGTCAGCCTCAATGCAGACGGATCGGAGCGCGAGGCTATCGGTGCGGGTGCGGAAGACAGGTGCGTCGATGCAGACCGTGCCGCGAAAGTTATCCGGGCTGTTGCCCGTGATGTTACTGCGGATGGCAAAGCTAAGGTCGGGCTCTTCGTAGCGGTCAGTTAGGCGAAGTCGGTCGGGGCGCAGATGGTGGACGGTAGCTGTGAAGTCGAACGCGGACGCTGCGCCGTTGCTCAGGAATAGCCCGTCGGCATGTAGGCTGCCATTGGGATCGTCCATGCGTATGCTGCCACGAAACTCGCGCGGTCGGAAGCTGCCGTCGAGCTCGATGTTCTCGTATCCGTATTGGTTGTACTCCAGCCGGTCGATTCGTGCGCGGACTATGCCCGCCCATTCACCGCCTATGGGCTCAGACGCGTCGAGTTCGGCGCTGAAATGCGCGTTGCCAAAGGCATTGCCCTCATCGAAGAGGCGATGCATATCCAGATCGGACGACTCTATCCGTCCTTGTAGCGACGTGGCTATCCGTTGGCTCCGGTCTCGCCCGATCATTATGTCCATGGCAAGTCGGCCCACGTCGGAGTTCAGCGTACCGTATGCGACGAGCTTGTCCAGGAAGCCGGAGATTTCCCCCGAGAAGTGTAGCGTGCCTAACCGTTCGATGACCGAAGGGAGCGCGGCGGACGGATCGCCACCTAACCGCCGGAGGAGCATGCCGGCACCGGCCGTGGTGACTTGCAGCCGCGATACGCGACCGTCGATATAGAGTCGTTGTGCATAGCGTACGTCGCGGAGCTTAGCCCGCGCGGTGAGCGATAGCGCTTCATCCTGGCTCACCGATAGCTCGTCGAGCACGGGATTGTTTAATGTCCCGGACACGGTGGCTGCCACGCGCAATGTCTCAGGCAAATCGCTGAGTGCGGGCACTAACGCTCCGAGGTCTGCGAGGCAAACCTCCGAGGGCTGGAGGTTGAGGCGGATCGGTGTGTCGTCCGAGTCGAGAGGCAGGCGGGTAGTCGCTACGGAGATGTGTAGGTAAGTGCGCGGTAGGTGGAGTAGGAGATGGCGAAGCTCGAGCTGCTTCCCGAGCTTGCGGAGGTCGCCCGACAGATGGCGGATCTCCAATCCCGATCGCTCGCGGAATCGCAAACGGTGCACTTCGACACGAAGCCGGTCGCCATGTAGTTCGTGAAGCGTAGCTTTTGCGTCGATGTCGTCGGCGCGGAGGTGGGTGGCATCGAATCGGCCGGCGAGTGGTTGGCCGCGACCTACGTCGTAACTCATCCGTCCGCGGGAGAGTCGGATGCCGCGGATTGCCAAATCGATACCGCCGGTCGAAGTAGTGTCTTTCGAGGCAAGCGCGTCAAAGATGAATTGGGCATTCAGCGGGCTGTTGGGGTTCGCTTTCCGGAGTTGGATGTCGAAGCTGATGAGTCGGGCGGAGGTGAAACGGACTTGCCCGAGCAAGAGCGCGCCCAAATCGATACCGCCTGAGAGTCGGTCGGCACGAAGCAGCGGACGGCCCGATAGGTCGTCGATGGCGACATGGCGAAGCGTCAGCCCGTCGGGCCAGGTGATATCGACCTCGCCGAGCTTCACCGGTGCCCCGAGCTTAGCCGTCAGCAGGTGTGAGGCCCCTTTGGCGAGGCGTCGCTGAACGGCGGGCACATGTACGAGCACAGCGGGCAGTCCGTAGAGTAGCAACGCGACGGCCAGTAGGGCAATGAATATGTACTTGAGGGTCTTAATATCCGTGTATCGTGTGTAGGAGGCTTGCCCGATGATTGGGCACACTGTCCTGTTTTGAGTAGTGCAAAAATACGGCACTCAGCGCTAACCCCTTCAAACATCTATCCCGCTGCACCCCCGATTGCCCTATATATAAGGTATAGGCGATCGCCTCGACCGAGTGATCAGAAATAGAACAAGGCATAGCCAACCGCGGCGACTGGATGAAGGGGAAAAGAGGTTCCGAATACCTATCCCTCCACCTCTCCGATAGCCCTATATATAAGGTATAGCAAATCCGAGTTTGCCGTTGATAGGGAATAGGCATTCAAAAGCTCTCCCTTACCGCGCCCGGGATGGGGGATGCGATAAGGGAGAGGCAACCATCTCGTCTCCGGGATAGGGAAAACGATCAGGGGAGGCCCTTCACCGCGGCACGATGAAGGGCCGCAGCGAGGTCAACGGGCTACTGTACACTCGTTGACTAAGTACGCAATACTCATGTACGGTATCCCCGAGTTGCTCTGGAGACCGATTTCGCACGTGCGACTGTTAGAGTAACCGGTCACGACTTGCATTTTCTCGATCTGTGGGCGGAGCTTACGCAGCGCATAACGGTTCGACTCGGGATAGGTGAAGCCGCGATCGCCCGCGAAGGCACAGCATCCGATTCCTTCTGGCTCTACGACGTTGTCGGAGCATAGCCGTGCGAGTTCCAGTAGCTGACTGCCGAGGCCCATCTCTTTGGTCGAGCAAGTCACGTGGACAGCCACCCGGCGGTCGGTCTTGTGAAAAGTAAGTCGGTCGACCAAGTAAGTCATGATGAACTCTACCGGTTCGTAGAGCTTCATGCGACTGATGACCTTCCGCATACGGTGTAAGCAAGGACTTTGGTCACAGAGTATGGGGTAGCGACCGTGCTCCGAGGCTTCCCACAGCGACTCCTCGAGCTCGCCGCTTTTCCGATCGGCTATGTCCATCATTCCCTTGCTCTCCCAGATTTGCCCGCAGCACATGCGATCCATATTCCTGGGGAAGATGACTTCGTATCCCGCTTTATTGATTAGCGAGCACATTTCCTCAACGACTGTGTTTTTGACTGGCGATCCCTTTGCGACGCCCATCGTCTGATTGATACAGCTGGGGAAATAGACAACCTTGAGGTCTCCGTGACCCACGTGAGCACCTGGTTTTGGCTGTCGTGTGCTGCGGGGCATAGCCGAAGTCCACAGCGGAAGGCCTACGCGGTGTGCGCCGCTACAGATTCCGCTCATCAGCGAGGTACCAAGGAGTGTGTGGCCAAGGTTCGCGGCGCCCAGGACGAGTCGCAAATTGCTCTTGAGACCGCCCAAATGATCGGCTGCGAACTTGCCCACGCGGTAGCCGGTAGGGTTCTGCATCATGTTGAGCTGACGGATGAGGTGCGTCAAATCGCCCGTGTTGATCTTCATGGGGCAGGACGTGGCGCAGAGACCGTCCGCAGCACATGTGGCGTCCCCATAGTACTCGTAGAGCTTTCGCAATCGGGCTACGCGTTCCGGATCGGCGCCACGATTCTCAAGGTCGCGGATCTCGCGTTGGACAACTATCCGCATCCGTGACGAGATGGTAAATCCGCAGGAGACACAGTTCACCTCGCAGAACCCGCACTCAATACATTTGTTTGCCCTTCGGACGCCCTCCACCATATCCTTCGTGGACGACCGCGTGCCTTCGGCCAGGGTCAGGAATTGCCCGCCGTCGGGTATATTGTCAAAGCGGAAGTCAAGGACCGGCAGCGGCTTAAAGTTTTTGATGAAGCACTGAGGGTCGTCGTTAAAGATCACGCCTCGGTTGAGCAATCCCTCCGGATCGAATATTTGCTTCAACTCTTTCATGGCGGCATACGCGGCCTCTCCCCACTCGTATTTCACGAACGGTGCCATGTTGCGCCCGGTGCCATGCTCTGCCTTCAGCGATCCGTCGAACTCTTCAACCACCAACCGGGCAACGTCGCGCATCATGCTTTCGTATCGCTTCACCTCTGCCTCTGTGTGAAAACTTTGGTTGAGGATGAAGTGGTAGTTGCCCTCGAAGGCGTGCCCATAAATGCACGCGTCACTGTAGCCATAATCCGCAATCAACTTTTGGAGCTTAACGGTAGCCACGGGCAGGTCCTCTAAGTGAAAAGCAACGTCTTCGATGAGGCATGTGGTGCCCTCGGGACGCGTCCCGCCCACGGAGGGGAATATCCCGGAGCGGATGGCCCAGTATTTACCATAGATTTGGGGATCATCCGTGAACTCCGGTTGCTGATAGAGATTAAAGTTGGCAAGGCATTGCTTCACGCGATCGATCTTCGAAAGTAGTTCTTCGTGAGTCACGGCCTTAGTCTCAGTCAAAATGGCCGTCAAGTTGTGATAGTCGCCCGGCTGGACTCCCGGAACGAGACCTGCGTCGACATCCTTTTTGTACTGGAGAAAGACGGGATCATTCACGGAGCCAAGCGATAAGTAGTCGAGCATCTCGGCACTCTTTACGACGAGGTCCTCCGCGCTCATTTCGATATCCTTTTCGGTCGCCTTCATCCCTTTCATGGCTACCACCGCACGGCAACTCTCTTCCATGGTGTGGAAGTAGACCATCGCGGAGGCGCGAAAACGATAATCGTAGAGCGTTCGCATAGTGACCTCGGATAGGAAAGCCAGTGTCCCTTCCGATCCAACCATGCAATGAGCCATGATTTCGAACGGGTCGTCGTATGCAATGAGTGGCCGGAGATTCAGACCCGTCACATTTTTGATACTGTATTTATAGCGGATACGCTCAGCGAGCTTCTTATCGGCTCGGACCCGGTCTCGGAGGTTCTCAATCCGACGAATCATCTCCGAGTGCGTGCGCCGGAAGGATGCCTTACTGGCTTCGTCTCCGGTATCAACCAGTGTGCCGTCAGGCAAAATGATTCGCGCGCTGATAAGCATTCGGTCGCTGTTTGCGTGCACACCACAATTCATGCCCGATGCATTGTTGCAGACGATACCGCCCACCATCGCACTTCCGATTGAGGCGGGATCGGGCGGAAAGACGCGGCCGTACGGTTTGAGTACCCGGTTGACTTGGGAACCCACAATACCGGGTTGTAAGCGGATGCTATTGCGGTCATCGCTAATCTCATACTTTTCCCAATGCTTACCGGCGACAATCAGCACAGAGTCGCTGACGCTCTGTCCGGATAGCGATGTGCCCGCGGCACGGAAGGTAAAAGGTAGTTTGTGCTTGTGGCAGGCGCGGACGATTCGTGATACGTCTTCTTCGTCCCTTGCGCGGACGACGACCTTAGGGATCAATCGATAAAAACCGGCATCTGTGCCCCATCCGAGGGTGCGCAATTCGTCGGTGTACACTTGGTCTTTGTCGAGATAACTGCCAATCTCGGCGAGGAAGGCCTCATAATTTTTGGTGTCCATAGAGGTGTGATATGTTTAGTTAGAACTGGAAACCATCTGGAGTGGCAAAACCTAATTACTGCGAGGTATGGCGGACAAACACGGACCGCCACGGAAGTCTAAATTTCTTTATCGTCGAACGAATGTGATACCTGTTTGGTACTTGCGTGGCAAATATACGGCGCTTTTGGATAGCTCGTACTCCATGCGGTGACTAATTATCGTATGTGCGCGCACGCCTATATATAAGGTATCGCCCTACCTCCGGCTGTGCCCGTATCCATCCCCGCCTTTCGGCTTGCTATCGCCCGACGCCGACGCATGCCTCTCCGCGTTCCCTCTTCTTACCTCCCCCTCTCCATGAAGCTCCACGGCATACTCTTTCGGCTACCCCTGTCGCTCCATGAAGCCACACCGTAACTCGTCTCTCGAACATAGAAGACATGCTGCATAGGAATCGGAATTCTTTTTGGCCTTCCCTGTCTATCGATGAAGCCTTGCCATAACTTATCTCTCCAACTTAAGAGGCACATTGCATGAGTATCGCAATTCCTTTCGGGTTTCCCCGTCTCTCGGCGAAGCCTAATCACAATTCATTTTTTCGTCTCCGGGCACTCCGAGAAGCCAAATCGCAATTCGTTTTTGCGTCTCCGGATACTCCGGGAAGCCAAATCGCAATTCATTTTTGCGTCTCCGGACACTCCGGGAAGCAAAATCGCAATTCATTTTGGGCTTCCGGAGGCTCCGGGAAGCAAAATCGTAATTCATTTTGGCCTTCCGGAGACTCCGGGAAGCGAAATCGCAATTCATTTTTGGCTTTCCGAGGCTCCGGAAACGCAAATCGCAATTCATTTTTGGCTTCCCGAGGCCTCGGAAACGCAAATCGCAATTCATTTTTGGCTTCCCGGAGCCTCGGAAACGCAAATCGTAATTCATTTTTCGCTTCACTGAGTCTCCGGAGAGTAAAATCGCAATTCATTTTGGGCTTCATGGACACTCCGAGCATGCTCATCGAAGATTACTTTATGCTTCACTGATAATCAGTAGTTTACGAATCATATTCGTTTCACCAATCAATGAGCCGAGGGAGCCGTCTAAAGTGAGTCATTTGGGCTATCCTGCGCAGATGGTAGCTCGGCTTAGCTATTCATTTTGAGCTTCCTATATGCATAGCAGTAGCCTTCAGCGTGTCGTTATAGGTATCCATCGCTTAGAGTAGTTGTCTATACATATCCAGCAAGAGAATAGCCCGTGCACATGCCTCCCGATGACATACCCCGCAAAAGCATCGCCTATGCGAGTGCCTCAAGATGACATTTCCTGCAAAAGCATCGCCTATACACATGCCTCTCGATGACATTCCCCGCAAAAGCATCGCCTATGCGCGTGCCTTCTGGTGACAGATCCATTACTTGAAGTATCCTTTTCTACCGGTAGGGTAGGGGCGCAAAAGCATACGCACCTCAAGACGTCCGAAGAAGGATAGACATGGAATCAGACAGAACCGGTGAACGCGGGTGGTACGCCATACATTCACGCGCCGATTACCTCCTGAATGACCGACTTCGGATCAATAGATAGGTAAGGCGTAGGCTATGCCGCGGAGGGTCGGCTATACTTGATCATATTGTGGAGGGCGATTGGCGGGCGGTCCCATCGTCGGGGTCTGCAATCTACCGCGATCGTGGTATTTCCTGCCTCGACAGGAACCCGGACCTTTGCCGCCGTAAAAATTCACATCCTAAAACAGTTTCATCACATGTCACCTCATTCATCACACGATCACGTGCACACGCACGAAGAGCAGGCGCATACCCACGGTATTTCGTATGCCCATTCCCACACCCATAGTCATGGCCACGGGCACCCGCATGTACACGGCGGTACGGAGGACTATATGGCGGCCGTGAATGCTTATCGGAAGACGTTTTCCAACAAGCAGCGCGTCATTGAGCAGACACCCGACCCCGCCGTGCGAGAGATGTTGCTTCATATGCAGGAGATGGGACTCGAAACAGTCTTCGATCGCTTCGACGCACAACAGCCGCAGTGTAATTTTGGCTTAGCGGGTACGTGTTGTAAGAACTGTTTTATGGGCCCCTGCCGAATTACCAAGAAGGCGCCCCGCGGTGTTTGCGGTGCGGACGCCGACCTCATCTCGGCGCGGAATCTCTTGCGGCATGTGGCAGCGGGAACGGCGGCCCACGGCGCTCGCGGGCGGGAGAGTATGCTGGCACTCAAGATGGCCGCTGAGGGCAAAGCTCCGATCGCCATCGAAGGTGAGGAGAAGATCCGGGCCGTCTGCAAGACGTTTGGCATCGAGCAGGAAGGGCGGTCACTAAACGAGTTGGCAGGCGAAGTGGCAGATATCTTGCTCGCGGACCTCTCGCGAACAGTCCCGGACAAGCACCGCACGCTCTACGCCTTTGCCCCGAAGGAACGGATTGAGGCATGGGAGAAGGCCGGCATCATGCCGCTCGGGCCGTATCACGAAGCCTTCGAGAGCCTGCACCGCACCTCCACCGGTACGGATGGCGACTGGCGTAACTGTATGCATCAGTTTCTGCGTACGGGCGTCTCGTTCGCTTGGTCGTCGTGTCTCGGATCGTCGATCGCCATGGATAGTCTGTACGGCCTGCCCCAGCGAAGCACGTCGAAGATCAACCTGGGCGCCCTGCGCATGGGTTACGTGAACATCGCGGTGCATGGACACTCGCCGCTGCTGGTTAGTGAAATCGTACGTGTCGGCCGATCTGACGAGATGGTGGAGTTGGCTAAATCTAAGGGCGCGAAGGGTATCCAGTTCTATGGCATCTGCTGCTCGGGCCTGTCGGCCATGTATCGTTACGGCGGAGTCATTCCGCTCTCCAATGCAGTGGGATCGGAGTTAGTGCTGGGTACGGGTGCGATCGACCTTTGGGTCGCTGACGTGCAGGACGTCTTCCCGTCCATCATGGATGTAGCGTACTGCTTCCGGACGACGGTCGTCACGACGAGCGATTCAGCCCGACTGCCGGGCGCCGAGCATTACGGCTTCGATCACGAACACTCCAATATCGGCGAGATCAACTCCATTGCGCGGAAGATTGTCACCCGGGGCATCGAGAGCTTTGTTGATCGTCGGGACATTCCGGTCAAGATACCGCAGTACGAGGTGGAGGCTGAAATGGGATTCTCGGTAGAGTGGGCCGGTAAGCACTTCGAGCGTGGACTGCGTGACTTGGCAGACGCGCTGCGCAGCGGTAAGATTCGCGGCATTGTCAACTTAGTTGGCTGCAATAACCCCCGGCTTGTTTACGAAAAAGCTATCGTGGAGGTGGCGCAGATACTTCTCAAGAACGACATCCTCATCTTTACTAACGGATGCGCGTCGTTCGGATTACTGAAGCTGGGATTCTGCTCCAAAAAGGCGTTAGATTGGTGTGGCGACGGGTTACGTGAATTCCTGGTCGACCAGCCTCCCGTGTGGCACCTCGGTGAGTGTCTTGACAACGCGCGCGCCTCGGCTTTCTTCAGTGGGATAGCGGCCGCCGCAGGGGCAGCCATTAAGGATATGCCCTATGCGTTCACATCGCCGGAATGGAGTAATGAGAAAGGCATCTGCGCCGCCCTTGCTTTCCGCTTGTTGGGCATCAACTCCTATCACAGTGTCTACGCCCCCGTGCAGGGCTCACCCGGCGTGGCGGAGTTTATGGCCACAGGCACGAAGGAGCCGCTCGGGTCTGAGATGGTCGTCGACGTAGATCACATCTCGCTGGCCAATAAAATCGTGGAGCATATCTCGAACAAGCGGCAGGCCTTATGGGGCGAGTAGCCGCCTTACTGCTTACTCTGTCGCTGATGGCCTTGGCCGCGTCGTGCCGCAAGTCAAGTGCGGCGGATAAGCACACGATTCGCCTGGCTTATCTGCCCATCTCACACGCCTTGCCAGTTGTCGAAACGGCCGCGGATCCCGAACTGCGCGTGGAGCTTATTCGCTATGGATCGTGGCCCGAGCTGATGGACGCACTGATCACAGGTCGCGTGGACGGCGCGTCGGTGCTCATCGAACTGGCCATGAAGGCGCGTGAACGCGGCGCACCGCTAACGGCGGTGGCGCTGGGCCATCGTCGCGGCAACGTGATCGTGGCGGGTGCTGGGATCGCATCGGCCGAGGCGCTGCGTGGGCGTGTATTCGCCATACCGCACCGTAACTCATCACACTATCTCCTGTTCCGCTCGCTGCTGGAGCAACATGGTTTGCAGCCGTCCGAAGTGCAGGTGGTGGAGCTATCGCCTTCCGAAATGCCTTCCGCCTTGTTTACTGGCCAGATCGGCGGGTACTGTGTAGCGGAACCGTTTGGTGCGGTCGGTATCGCCAAGAGTGGCGGACACGTCATCGGCGAGTCTGATGCGCTCTGGCCCGATGGGCTTTGCTGCGCGCTGGTGCTCAACAATCGGATGATCGAGCAACGCCCGTCGCTGGCTGCACGCTTAGTGAAGGCTTACCACGCTGCGGGCAATCGGTTGAGCGACCCCACTGTAGCCTTGCGCGCCTTGAAGCAAATCAGCTGTCAGCCGGACGACGTGCTGCGGGCATCGCTTCGTTGGATCGATTTTTCTCAACTGACCATCACGGAGACTGCTTACCGTGACCTCGCCGAGCGGATGCGTCGGTATGGATTGTCGGAGGCACCGCCGGAGTATGCGGACTTTGTGAACCCCATAGTAGATCAGCAATAAGGATGAATGGCAAGGCTTTTCTCAAGGCACTTTACTATACGGTGGCATCGTTCACGGTGGTGATCGTCCTGTGGCAGGTTGCCATCATGGTTTGGCGACCTGGCGACTTTCTGTTGCCCTCGCCACTGGCGGTTCTTCGGGCGTTGGTCGCATGGGTGGTCGACGGTACACTGGCGTTAGGCTTACGCGATAGCTTGGGGCGTTTCGTTGTGGGATACTCCGCGGCTGTAGCCGTGGGTGTCGCCTTCGGATTACTGCTTGGTTTATGCAACGGCCTCTTCCGCTATGCTTACCCGCTAATTCAGTTGGTGCGACCCATAGCGCCGGTGGCTTGGATGCCCTTCATCGTCTTGCTTCTTGGTATCGGCGACGCCCCCGCTATCGTGATCATTTTCCTGGCGGGGTTCTTCCCCGTACTTCTGACGACGGCCTCTGCAACGCATCGGATCGACCCGATCTATGCCAAAGTAGCGGCCAACTACGGAGTGGCTCGCTCGGCATACGTCTTTCGCATTGTCCTGCCAGCCATCTTCCCACAGATCGCCAATAGCTTGCACATCGCCTTAGGCACATCCTGGATCTTCCTCGTCTCGGGCGAGATGATGGGTGCACAGACAGGGCTGGGCTACATGATCATCGATGCACGTAACAACATGCGAACGGACCAGCTGCTGGCCACGATGATCGTGATCGGTGCCGCGGGGTTCGCCCTCGACTTACTTGTCGGGCGGCTAACGTCCTCGGTGCTCAAGCGCTGGGGGGCTTCCGCATGAGTCTGCGGCACAACAGGTGCCTCCACGCCCGGGTGCACTCTTTTCGTTCTTTGTTCTTAGTCTTTCGTTCTTCAGCTTCCACTACATGTACATCGAGATAGACCACTTATGCAAGCGGGTTGTGGCGCGTGACACGGATGGCGTACGCCGTGAGCGTGTCATCTTGGACGACATCACGCTCAGCATCGACCGCGGAGAGTTCGTTTGTTTGCTTGGCTTCTCCGGTTGCGGAAAGTCCACGCTGCTGAACCTGCTCGCCGGATTCGATCAACCCACGTCCGGACGCATCACAGTCGACGGTCAGCCCGTGACACGTCCATCCAGTAGCCGCGTGATGATCTTCCAACAATACGGATTGCTACCCTGGCGCACGGTGGAGCAGAACGTCATGCTCGGTCTGGAGGCCCAGCGACTGCCGCGAGTCGACCGGCAGCGTTTGGCAGAGGAACACCTCCGCTTGGTGGGTCTGTCTGACCAGGCGCGCAACTTTCCTGCCCGGCTTTCAGGGGGGCAACAACAACGTGTGGCACTGGCCCGCGGACTGGCGGTGAATCCCCAAGTGCTCTTCATGGACGAACCCTTTGCGGCGCTTGATCCCATCACACGCCACCGCTTGCAAGACGATCTGCTGCGCATCGTGAGTGAACGGGGCAAAACGGTCGTCTTCGTCACGCACGACATCCACGAAGCGATCTATCTGGCCGACCGCATCGTCGTCCTATCCTCCTCTCCCGGACGTGTTCGGCGGGTACTCACCATCGACAGCCCCCGACCCCGAAGCCGCGACTCAGGTGCCTTCGCCCGACAGTACGATCTCCTCTATCACGAGCTCTACTCCCTGTCGAAGCAACCCATAGAGTACTATATATAAAGGTATGCGCCGGGGCCGACGACTCGCCCTTACGCGCCCCGCAAAGTCACTAACAACCGCGGCCAGTAGGCCGCCCAACTCATGTATTCCTAACCGCGGCATAGCCGCACAACAACATCACATCATTATGCACCTTCCATCAGAAATGCTTCATGGCAGCATTTGCCCCGTAACGGCAACAATCGCCATCGCCGGAGTGGCCGCAGCCACCCTTTTCGCACGTAAGTCCGACACGCGCCCGTCCGCCTCACGGTTTGCGCTTGTCAGTGGCACCGTCTTCGCCCTTCAAATGCTGAACTATCCGATCGGAGGCGGCCTGTCGGGACATGCCCTCGGCGGACTCCTCGCCTCGAGTCTGCTCGGTACGCCCTTCGGTATACTGAGCGTGTCGCTCGTGCTCCTCCTGCAAACCCTCCTCTTTGCCGACGGCGGACTGCTGATGCTCGGCGCGAACACGCTGAACATGGCGCTCATCGGAGCGGGTCTGGGCGGTGTGCTCCACGCTCGACTCCAGGCGCACGTAGGCCGATCTGTGTCGCTGGTTGCCTCCGCCGGACTGTCTGTGATGGCTGCCGTAGGCGCACTTATCGCTGAACTCTCCGCAGCCGGAGTCGGATCGTCTGCGCTTTACGCTTCACTGGCCATCCACCATATCCCGGTGGCTCTGGGTGAGGGCCTCGTCACACTGCTGCTCTACCGCCTTCTCTCCGCGGTCCCCCTGACGGACGCTGCGAAGGGAGCCTCTCCCGTCGCCCGTCCGGCTGCGTGGACGGTTTACGGAGCCCTGTTGATCGGCGCCCTCCTTTTGGCACCGTTGGCGTCCGCCTCTCCCGACGCATTGGAGGGCACGCTGAGCAGTTTCCACCTACTGCCCGACGCACCGAACTTTGCGCATGCCCCTTGGGCCGATTATCAGTTCACAGCGGACGGGGGCTATCTGTCTACCTTCCTTGCGGCTCTGGCAGGCTTAGGCGCCACGTTGCTTTCTGCTACGCTGCTCCGTCGAGCCATCAGCCGAGCGTAATAAGGTATGCGATCGGGCCGTCAAGCCGCTTGACGGCGTCGCTGGCACGCAGCGGCGTGAAAAAGTCGCTTGACGGAGCCGCTGGCTCACAGCGACGCCAAAAAGTCGCTTGACGGCTCCGCTGGCTCACAGCGACGCGAAAAAGTCGCTTGACGGCGTCGCTGGCACGCAGCGGCACGAAAAAGTCGCTTGACGGCGTCGCTGGCACGCAGCGGCACGAAAAAGTCGCTTGACGGCGTCGCTGGCACGCAGCGGCACGAAAAAGTCGCTTG
>ERZ772807.1063-NODE-1063-length-15614-cov-10.673886_pt1 | contig 15614 bp, 12 predicted proteins | sample MGYA00511472_ERZ772807 | MGnify/ENA primary metagenome ERZ772807 (study PRJEB29015, sample SAMEA2737947) | human oral metagenome | biome: human oral; feature: human-associated habitat; material: dental | place: China | collected 2039 ...
GAGGAATAAGCGGACAGAGAACAGCCCCGCCATTCCCGATTGAGCCCCGTTTCCGTCTGGAAACAGCCCTGTAATTCCGGATTACAGCGTGTTGCTCGGAAGAAACGCGGCAGAATTCCCGATTTAGGCGTGTTGCTTGGAAGAAACTCGCTGGATTTCCGGAACGTCGGTTCGACGTAAAAAGTCTCTGTCTCTCATTCGTCGGCAAGTCGCTTGACGGAGTACCGCTCCTTCCAGTCAAAGCGGGATGCCTACAAGCATGCTTTGCATTACTCACAACGCATACTTTGTCTATGAGCCATTGTGGAAGATGTCTTCACTGAGGTATGAAAGATGTCTTCACTGAGGTATGAAAGATGTCTTCACTGAGGTATGAAGAATGTCTTCACCGAGGTATGAAGGATGTCTTCACTGAAGTATGAAGGATGTCTTCACCGAGTTGTGAAAGATGTCTTCACTGAGATGTGAAGGTGTCTCCCTCTGTTACAGGGAAATGGATTTCTTACGTCGAACTCACGTTCCGGATTACGGCATATTCCTCCAGAAGAAACGGGGCGGAATTCAGGATTGAGGCACGTTTCCGGGTGGAAATGTGTGCGAGATGAAAACAAGACGTCCTGCCGACAAGGGATTTCCCCTCCGCCGGCAGGACGTTTCGCGTGTAACCCTTGCGCCTCTTACACGTTGCGCCCCACGATGTAGTCCGCCAAAGCCAGCAGACTCTCACGCGCTGGGCCGTCGGGCAGGAAACGAATCTCGTCCTTGGCACGGTCGCGGAACTCATTCATGCGCTGCTCGGCGTAGGCTATGCCGCCGTGCTCCTTGGCGAAACGGATCAGCGCCGCCACGTTCTCCGGCGTAAAGCACTGCTCACGGATCATGCTGAGGAAGGGCGCCTTCACGGCCTCGGCCGTCGCAGCGAGCGCGTAGAGCAGCGGCAGCGTCACCTTGCCCTCACGGATGTCGTTACCGCCGGGCTTACCCGTGGTGGGCATGTCGAAGTAGTCGAAGAGGTCGTCGCGGATCTGGAAACTGTAGCCGAGCAGCCGGCCGTACTCGCGGCAGTGCGCCTGCACCTCTGCGTCCGCACCCGCCGTGACCGCCCCGATCTCGGCACAGACAGCCAGCAGCATGGCCGTCTTCTTCTCCACCGCGGAGAAGTAATCCTCTTCCGTAAGGAGCTGTTCACGCGCGTTCTCCAGCTGCTTGATCTCGCCTGCGGCCATCTGTCGGCTGAGGGTGGAGATGATGGAGACGATCAGCGCACTCCCCGTTCGGGCGGCACGGATCAGTGCCTCGGACAGCACAAAATCGCCCACCAAGACGGCGATGCGATTGTCGAACACCGCGTTGATGGAGGGCTGTCCACGACGTTGACGCGTATCGTCCACCACATCGTCGTGGATCAGCGAGGCCATGTGTAGCAGTTCGATGAAGACGGCCGAATGCACCGAATCGGGGCGGACGCCGCCCGCAGCCTCGGCCGAGAGCAGCAGTAGCAGTGGGCGGACATGCTTGCCGCCAGAGTGGTATACGGCCTCAATGGCTGCACGTATCGTGCGCACATCGCTGTGCAGCGCCTCGGTGTATTCGCTCCGAAACTGCGCAAGTGCCTCTTCCACCGGCCGCTCTATATCTCGTTTATTGATCATGTTCTGGGGTCTATTTTAATGCCGGGCAAAAGTAGATAGTGGTGGGAATTATCCTTTCATCCTGGCCCCATCCGCCGTTACAATCGCCCCCTTCTGCCGAAAGGGGATTCGTTGGGGGCATGCTCACATGTACCCGGCCAAACTTCCCTGCCCCGGCAGGGGCCCCCGCCGGATCTACTCTTACTTTTACGCCCGCAAATCCAAACTCATACATCCCAAATGAAGCTCCTCCTCATCGATGCTTACGCACTGATCTACCGTTCCTACTACGCCTTCATACGCAATCCTCGCGTCAACTCGAAGGGCATGAACACCTCGGCCATCTTCGGCTTCATCAACTCGCTTGACGATGCCCTCCGACGACTCACGCCCACCCACGCCGCCATCGCTTTCGATCCCGCCGGCCCCACCTTCCGCCACGAGGCCTTCCCCGAATACAAAGCGCAGCGAGAGAAGACGCCCGAGGACATCCACGCGTCTGAACCTTACATCCGCCGGTTCATCGAGGCGCGGCACATCCCCCTGCTTGAGGTCGCACGCTACGAGGCCGACGACGTGATCGGCACCATCGCCACACAGGCCGCGCAGGAGCAGTTCGACGTCTACATGATGACGCCCGACAAGGACTACGGGCAACTCGTCACCGACCGCATCTTCCAGTTCCGACCGCGCCACGGCGGCGATTACGAGACGATGGGCACGACCGAGGTGCTCGCCAAGTATGGCCTAACATCCGTCAGCCAGGTGATCGACCTGCTCGGGCTGATGGGCGACGCGTCGGACAACATCCCCGGCTGCCCTGGCGTCGGCGAGAAGACGGCGCAGAAGCTGCTCACCGAGTTTGGCAGCATCGAACGGCTGCTCGAATCTACCGACCAACTCAAGGGCGCGCTCCGCACGAAGATCGAGACGCACGCCGAGCAGATCCGCTTCTCCAAGTTCCTCGCCACGATCGTCACCGACGCACCGATTCGATTCGACGCCGCCGCGTGTGCCATCAGCGAACCCGACCGCGACGCGCTGCGTGAGCTCTACACCGAACTCGAGTTCCGCAGCTTCCTCAACAAACTCGATGCACCGGCCGACGCCCCTGCGCCAGGCAGTCAGCTGACGCTCTTCGCCAACGAACCGACGGCCCCACCGCCATCGCCCGACGATGCCGATACGACCGACGCCACCACGACGCCGCACACGTATCACTTGGTCGATACCGACGAAGAGCGCCGTGCCCTCGCCGAACAGTTGAATCACGCTGAAGCCTTCGCCTTCGACACGGAGACCGAGGGCGTCGACGCACTCCACACGCGGTTAGTCGGCATGTCGTTCGCTGTCCGTGCCCACGAAGCGTGGTATGTGCCCGTGCCAGCCGACGAAGAGGAGGCACGCACCACGGTCGCCCCCTTCGCCGTGCCACTTCAGAACGCCGCGATCCGGAAGGTGGGGCAGAACATCAAGTTCGACCTCATGGTGCTGATCAAATACGGCATCCGTGTCGACGGCCCACTCTTCGACACGATGATCGCCCACTACCTGCTCCACCCCGAGCTGCGCCACAACATGGATTACCTCTCCGAAACCTACCTCCGCTACCGCCCCATCGCCATCGAGTCGCTCATCGGGCCGCGCGGTAAGGGGCAACGCACGATGCGTGAAGTGCCTGTGAAGGACGTTTGTGAGTACGCGGCCGAAGATGCGGACGTAACGTGGCAATTGATGGAACATTTCCGCCCATTGCTCGTGGAACACGCTGCCGATCGACTCTTTCACGACATTGAGATGCCCCTCGTGCCCGTCCTTGCAGAGATGGAAGAGGCCGGCGTCACGCTCGACACGGAGGCGCTCCGCCAGTCGTCCGACACACTGAATGCAACGCTCCGCAACTTGGAAGAAGAGATCCACACGTTGGCCGGCATGCCATTCAACATCAACTCGTCGCGGCAAGTTGGCACCGTGCTTTTCGAGCATTTGCGTATCGAAGAGAAGGTCAAGAAGACGAAGACCGGCCTCTACAGCACGGGCGAAGAGGTGCTCGAGAAGTTGCGCAGCAAACACCCAATCGTGGACAAGTTGCTCGACTACCGACGGGTAAAGAAGCTGCTCAGCACCTACATCGACGCCCTGCCCGAGCGCGTAGACCCGGCAACGGGTAAGATCCACACCTCGTTCAATCAGACGGTGACCTCGACCGGCCGACTGAGTTCGTCAAACCCCAACCTGCAAAACATCCCCGTGCGCGAGGAACTGGGCCGCGAGATCCGCAAAGCCTTCACCGCCGACGACGCCGAATCCGTCTTCTTTTCGGCCGACTATTCGCAGATCGAGCTGCGCATCATGGCCCACTTCAGCGGCGACGAACACATGACCGACGCCTTCCGCCACGGTGCCGACATCCACGCCGCCACGGCCGCCAAGATCTTCGGCGTCGCCCCCGAGGAGGTCACCTCTGACATGCGCCGCCGCGCCAAGACGGCCAACTTCGGCATCATCTACGGCATCTCCGCCTTTGGCCTGGCCGAGCGCCTCGCCATCCCCCGCGCCGAAGCCCGCGAGCTGATCGACGGCTACTTCGCCTCCTATCCTCGCATCAAGGCCTACATGGACGCATCGATCCAAACGGCCACGGAGCAAGGTTACGTGGAGACGCTCTTCGGCCGCCGGATGTTCCTGCCCGACATCCGGTCGCGCAACGCCGTCGTCCGCGGTTACGCCGAGCGGGGCGCCATCAATGCCCCGATACAGGGTACAGCCGCAGACATCATTAAGATCGCCATGATCGGCATCCGGCGCCGTTTCCGCCAGGAGCACCTCCGCAGCCGCATGATCCTGCAGGTGCACGACGAACTCAACTTCAACGTCCGGAAGGAGGAGCTGGATGTTGTCCGCCGGATTGTCCGCGAAGAGATGGAAGGCGCCGCCAAGCTCAATGTCCCACTGACCGTCGACTGTGGCACAGGCCGTAACTGGCTCGAGGCGCATTGATCAACGGATCAACAGATCATCTAAAAACGAAAAGCTAAAAACGGATGGCTACAGGATGGGAGCGTATGCGTGTGCGCTCCCTTTTTGTTGCGTCTCTCGCAACGCAGACTTAAGAGACGCTCTTAAGCAGGCTTGCAGCCGTCGTGCAAGGTGGCTTGCACGATGACCGAGGGGCTATCCCCATTAGTCATCATTGGCTCATTGAAGCCCACGCATAGGGGTGCCGCCGGGTGAGATAGCTCGGATCGGCCATGTAGCGGTAGGCCTCGCGCTCGAAGCGGATAGCCCGATAGGCCGCGAAGGAGCTCTGCTTGCGCAACAGTCCCCACAGCCATTCCGAGATATAGATCAGGTAGAAGCCAAGGAAGGCCGTCTCCTTCATCTGCGCCGTGTGGATGGCCTCGTGCCTAAGGATGGCGGCCGAGAGTGGCCGATATTCCACCCTCGCGAACACGACGCCCATCAGATTGATGGCCGTGAAGCCGCGAAAGGGCACGAGGCGATTGTAGATCACTTTCATATCATCGAAAGGCTCCATTGGCCTGAGAAAATGGCGTATCACACCCAGAGAAAAGTCCTGCCCGCAGAGAGCCTTTTGCTCTCCTTTCGGCAGGACTTTTCGGTTTTAGTTCTCCTTGATGAAATCTTCTTTTCTTCCCTTGATGGGAGAAAAGGCCCCTGCCGGGGCAAGGAAGTTCGGCCAAGTACGCCGGCCAACTTAGCCGGATACCTGTTGCCGTTGGGTCATGGTTACCATTGACAATTACGTCACAGGTAGGCCGCCATTTGCTGCTGCACGGCGCGAGCTTCGCGAGCGGCAGCCGTGGCGAAGGCCTCGGTGCGGTCGGCATAGAGGATGGCGCGCGAGGAGTTGACGATCAGTCCGCAGTCCGCATTCATACCATAGCGACAGACCTCGTCGAGCGATCCGCCTTGTGCGCCAACGCCGGGCACAAGCAGGAAGTGCCGCGGGACGATGCGACGGATATCCTCAAACATGCGTCCCTGCGTGGCTCCGACGACGTACATCATCCGCTCGTCGTCGGCCCACTCTTGCGACTGCCTGAGGACGCGCTCAAAGAGGCGTTCGCCGTCGGCCGAAGCTGTGAGCTGGAAGTCCGCCGAGCCTTTATTCGACGTCAGGGCGAGCAGCACGACCCACTTGCCGTCGTAACCGAGGAAAGGCGTGACGCTGTCTTCGCCCATGTAGGGCGCGACGGTGAGGGCGTCCACGTCGGTCTCCTCGAAGAAGGTGCGGGCGTAGAGCGCCGATGTGTTGCCGATGTCGCCGCGTTTGGCGTCGGCGATGAGAAACGTGTCCGGATGATGCTCGCGGAGGTAGCGAACGGTCTTCTCGAAGGCCAACCAGCCGCGTGCGCCGGCGCACTCGTAGAAGGCGAGGTTGGGTTTATACGCAATGGCGTATTCGGCCGTGGCGTCGATGATGGCTCGGTTGAAAGCGAAGATCGGGTCGTCGTCATTCAACAAATGCGGCGGGATCTTCTTCAGATCCGTGTCAAGCCCGACGCAGAGGAAGGATTTCTTGCGGCGGATGTTCTGGATGAGTTCGTTCTTATTCATGTGGCTATGTCATTTTGAATTTTCTCGGGAGATAGTCTTTCGGGGCTCCGGCATAATTGGCCGGCAGCCCTGCTGCCTTGATCTTCTTTTGCTTCTTTTCTTCCCTTAATGGAAGAAAAGAAGATCCCTTCATTTCTCCTTTTCTTGTCTTGACACAAGAAAAGGAGACGAAAAGAAAGTCAAGGCCTCTGCCGAGGCCAGGGAAGCTCGGCCGGGTACTCGTCGTTTTTCGTTTTTCCCTTTTCGTTTTTAGCTATCACAGCTCGCTCTCCTTGATGCGTTCAGCGTTTTCGGCGATCGTGAGGCGGTCGATGCAGTCCTGAATGTCGCCGTTCATGAAGGCGGGGAGGTTGTAAATGGTGTAATTGATGCGGTGGTCGGTGATGCGACCTTGGGGAAAGTTGTAGGTGCGGATCTTGGCCGAACGGTCGCCGGTGGAGACCATGGTCTTGCGACGCGAGGCGATGTCGTCCATGTATTTGCTGTGCTCGCGGTCGTAGATGAAGGAGCGGAGGCGTGAGAGGGCGCGCTCCTTGTTCTTCGGCTGGTCGCGCGTCTCGGTACACTCGATGCGGATCTCTTCCGACTCGCCCGTGACGGGGTTGCGCCACGTATAGTTCAGCCTGACGCCCGACTCCACCTTGTTCACGTTCTGTCCGCCCGCGCCGCTGCTGCGGAAGGTGTCCCAACGGATCTCGCCCTCGTTGATCTCCACGTCGAACTCGTCGGCCTCGGGCAAGACGGCCACGGTAGCCGCCGACGTGTGGACGCGTCCCTGCGTCTCGGTCTGCGGCACACGCTGCACGCGGTGCACGCCCGACTCGTATTTAAGCGTGCCGTACACGTTGTCGCCCGTGACGGTGAAGATGATCTCCTTGAATCCGCCCGAGGTGCCCTCGCTGACGCTCGACACGGCCACTCCCCAGCCCTTTATCTCGCAGTATTTGGCGTACATCCGATAGAGGTCGCCGGCAAAGAGTGCGGCCTCGTCGCCGCCCGTGCCGCCGCGAATCTCGACGATGGCGTTCTTAGCGTCCTCCGGATCGGCAGGTACGAGCATGAGCTTGATCTGCTCCTCCAGAGCGGGCAGACGCTCCTCACCGGCCGCGATCTCTTCGCGGGCCATCTCCTTGAGGTCCGGATCGTCGTCGTTCATGACGATGCTTCGCGCCTCGTCGAGGTTGGCCAACAGTTGTTCGTAGTCGCGTTTTGCGGCCAGCAACTCTTCGAGGCCTTTGTATTCTTTGGTCAGCCGCACGAAGCGGTTGCGATCAGCGATGACCTCGGGGTCAGTGATTAGCGTCGACACTTCCTCGAAACGCGCTGTAAGGCCGTCGAGCTTTTGAAGGATGGGGTTAGCGTTCATTTAGGGATGTGTTTGTTTGAGATTTTCCAAATACGATTTTAGTGTCATGCCTGCCTCGGTTTTCCATACATCATATCCGTTGCTGCTTCGCCCCAAGCAGGCGCTAGACGCTCCACTGGGAGAATCAAACACGAAGTCCTCATTGAGTACATATTTATCATCACCACGCAGCGTGCAATGCTTCAACATCTCGACCCGTGCACTACCGCCTTTGGTGTTACTCTCTTTCACCGAGATCTCCGACCCTTTCAGTACTACGAAAGAGTTTGTCCCATCGTTCAGGGGATAACCTCGCGCCACGCAAGTGTGATTCATATGTCTCAAGAAAAAGGGGGGATACTCTTTGGCTGCGGGCTGCGGCACGACGACCTTTTGCTGCAAAGGCTCCTCCGGCTTTGTGTTCACCTCCGGCTTTACAAAGACGAAGCACCGCTCATAATTGAGGAAGAACTTGATCCCTTCAAATATCTCGTCATACTCATTCCGATCATATTTCTGCAAGGTCGGATCCGTTGGCGTTTGCCCATTCTCCGACAGGTCGTACACACCGGCGGCCAATCCCTCGCGAATGGCTAAGTATTCCAAGTATTCAATGCTGGCCGTGTTGTACCTCCCGGCGTCGGAAACAAAGACATAGGCGCGCGTCCACCATTTCTTCTTTGCTAAATGATCCTTTACGCGGCTATTGAAACTCCGAGTCTGTCCGATATAGGCTTTTTTCTCCTCGTCCACGAGCAGGTAAAGGGCAGGTTTCTTCATCTCATCGATTTTGGAGAGATCCATCTTTTCGCAGAAGCGGCGAGAAAGCACGGTCATCACACAATCCGACGTGCCCATCACCTTCTGATGGTCATGCGGGTTCTCTGTATGGATAATCACTTTCAGTGTGCGCATATGTTTCTTGATTGATATTTAACTGATGATTCCGGAAGTGTTTGCAACAGTGTTGCAAACGCAAGAAAGTTTTTCGTGAGACTTGCAACAGTGTTGCAAACGCCGAAAAGTTTTTCGTGAGACTTGCAACGGTGTTGCAAACGCAAGAAAGTTTTTCGTGGGACTTGCAACAGTGTTGCAAACGCCGAAAAGTTTTTCGTGGGACTTGCAACGGTGTTGCAAACGCCGAAAAGTTTTTCGCGAGACTTGCAACACTGTTGCAAACACTTTCAATACCGGAACTCCCCAAACTCACTGCGGATGATCAGCTCTTTCCGCTCGGCAGACTCTACGCGACCCACGATACGGGCGTCAATGCCGAACGAGCGACTAAGGGCGATGACTTCTTCTGCTCGCTGGGCGTCTAAGTAGACCTCCATGCGGTGGCCCATGTTGAAGACTTTGTACATCTCGGCCCAGTCCGTGCCGCTCTGCTCGCGGATGATGCGGAAGAGGGGCGGTAGGGGGAAGAGGTTGTCTTTGACGACGCGCATGTCGTCGCCGATGAAGTGGAGGATCTTCGTCTGTGCACCGCCAGAGCAGTGCACCATGCCGTGGATCTCGGGGCGCATGGCGTCGAGCAGGGCCTTGACGACGGGAGCGTAGGTGCGCGTGGGAGAGAGGACGAGGCGGCCGGCATCTACGTTGAGGCCTTCGATGGCGTCCGTGAGGCGGATACCACCGGCGTAAACGAGATCGTCAGGAACCGCGGCGTCAAAACTCTCGGGGTATTTCTCGGCCAAGTAGTGGGCGAAGACATCATGGCGCGCGCTGGTGAGTCCGTTGCTGCCCATACCGCCGTTGTAGGCATGCTCATAGGTGGCTTGACCGAAGGAGGCCAATCCGACGATGACGTCGCCGGGGCGGATGCGCGCATTGTCGATCACATCGGCGCGGCGCATGCGGCAGGTGACGGTGCTATCAACAATGATCGTGCGTACCAAATCGCCCACGTCGGCCGTCTCGCCGCCCGTGGCGTAAACGCCGATGCCCATCTCACGCAGCTCAGCCAGCAGCTCGTCTGTGCCGTTGATGATGGCTGAGATCACCTCGCCGGGGATCAGCAGTTTGTTACGCCCGATGGTGCTTGAGACAAGGATGTTGTCCGTGGCACCGACGCAAAGCAGGTCGTCGATGTTCATGATCAGCGCGTCCTGCGCAATGCCCTTCCAGACGCTGAGGTCGCCCGTTTCGCGCCAGTATAGATAAGCAAGCGCCGACTTGGTGCCGGCGCCATCAGCGTGCATGATGTTGCAGTAAGCAGGATCAGCACCCAGTATGTCAGGGATGATTTTGCAAAAAGCCTTCGGGAAAAGGCCCTTGTCGATGCGTCGAATGGCGTTATGCACGTCTTCTTTCGAGGCGCTGACGCCGCGCCGTGTGTACCGTTGGTCGCTCATTATTGTTTTGTCTTCTGAGGGTAGACGTTTTCTGCGGTGTTTTGGGTTCTTTTTTCTGAGAAGCCTGAGGGGTTGTCTTCTTGACGAGAGCCGTCTTGGCTGCAGGCTTAGCCGTCGGCTTCGCGGCATTGGCTTTGGCTGCTGGTTTGGCAGCAGACTTTGTGGCCGGTTTAGCGGCGGGCTTAGCGGCAGTCGGTTTGGCGGCCGGCTTAGCAGCGGGAGTCTTCGCCTTATTAACGACAGAAGCCGCAGGCTTCTTTGCCTGCGGCGCGCGCTGATCTTTAGGAGTGACCTTTTTCGTTGGAGTCGCTTTAGACTTCTCCGACGATGCCACCAGCTTACCCGACTGTTTCTTCGGTGTCGGGGCAGGCTTCTTCGCGGCGGGTGGGGAGACGGTTTTCTTCGTCGCCACCGGTTTCTTGGCGCTGGCTATGGCTGACTTCTTGACAGCAGTCGCAGGCTTTTTTACAGCAGCAGCGGCCTTCGAATCGGTAGCGGGTTTCGCAGCAGGCTTAGGAGCATCCGCTTTTGGGGCAGGATCCGGTTTCTTAGCGTCAGCCGGAGCTGGCTTTTTCGGAGCCGCAGCTTTCGGATCGGCAGCGGGTTTCGCAGTAGGCTTGGGAGTCCACGCTTTCGGGGCAGAAGCCTGTTTCTTAGTGTCAGCCGGAGCTGGCTTCTTAGCGGCCGCAGCTTTCGGATCGGCCGCAGGTTTCGCGGCAGGCTTGGGAGCATCTGCTTTGGGGGTAGGAGCCGGTTTCTTAGCGTCAGCCGGAGCTGGCTTTTTCGCAGCAGCAGCTTTCGGATCGGCCGCGGGTTTCTCGGCGGGCTTAGGAGCATCTGCTTTGGGAGCAGGGGCTGGTTTAGCAGCCGGAGCAGCTTCCTTTTTCGGTGCAGGTTTCGCCGGAGCGGGTTGGGCAGCTGGCTCTTTTTGAGCTTTGGGTGCGGCCGCTTCCGGTTTCGATTTTTTGGGCACCTTGATACCGTGGGCTGTGGGCTTCGTTCCCGGCTCAAGTTGCGTGGCGGCAGCGGGTTTGGTTTCGGCAGGTTTCTTGCGCTCCGGCTTTACCTCGGGTGAGGTGGCGGGACGCTTGGCCGGTGCCGATGGTGTGGAGACGCTCCTTGCGGGTCTCGAGGCGATGGGTTCGGAGGACGAGGCACTGGCCAGGTCATAGGCGTGCAGCTCGTAACGCTCAATCAGCTCGATCAGCTTACTGGCATACTTGGGATCGGAGGCGTAACCACATCGTTTCAATCCATGCGCCCAACCCACATAGTCTGTTGGCTTGAGCTCAAAGAGCGACTTGTAGTGCGCTCTGTCAGCGATGAAGTGCGAGTGATCCTCGTAGGATTGTTCTACGGAGGTGTACTTACGAAAGCGTTCCAAGCGACCATCATCTTGTTTGTAGAGATAGTCACCCGTCCAGTTTCCGCATTTGATACCGAAGTGGTTGTTACCCTGAATCGCCAGGTAACTTTTCCCTGCGCTCGATTCAAGGATACCCTGTGCCAAGGTAATACTGGCAGGTATACGATGTCTGGTCTGCTGATGGATAGCAGCCTGATGATAAGCCTGGATATACTCTTCACAAGCATCCAAATTTCGAACCTCTGTTTTGCCAGCCTCCATGCGTTCGACGAGCACGGGGCTACTGACAAGCGTAATACAGCCTATAATAACGGCAAGACGATATAGTGATAATGTACGTGGGCGCATCATGTATGAAAGTTCTATTATCTGAGTTTAAGTGTCTCTCCCTCTCGGGGCACATAACTTTGGTTTTTCTCGTTCAGGGCATAGAGCGTACTGACCTGTATGCCGTAGTACTGAGAAATGCTGTGCATGGATTCTCCGATCTGCACCTGATGATAAAGATGGGGCATATCGGCCCGTTTCTTCTTTTTCTCCAGGTAAACGATATCCCCCCGCCGCAGGGAGAAGTTCTCGGGTGATTCGTTGAATCGCGCCAGTTCGCGTGCCGTGAAGCCGAGATCCTGAGCGATCCGATCGAAGGTGTCGTTGTAGCGTGCGATGGTATAGAGTAGGCCACCCGTCTTGTAGACGTCACGGGGTTTCAGACCCTTGTCGTCTGGTGATGAGGGTTGAGGCTGCTCGGCCTTCTTTTTGCCGAATAGACGTTCGAAGAAGGTGCCTTCTTTCTTCCCCGGCTCGGTAAGGGGTCGGGTAGAGGGCTTCTGACTGGGCGTGGTAGGCGTTGTTCGAGGCTGTTCGTTTCTCGTTTTCTCCTGGACCTCACGCGCTATCCTTTTGCCAGTGTCAAAGAGATAGAGTTCATAGTCTTCGATCATTTTGATCAGCTTGTTGGCATAGGCGCGATCGGTGGCGTAGCCACATTCTTGCAAGCCTTTGGCCCATCCGCGATAGTCTGTCTTACGGAGGAGGAAGAGTTTGCTGTAGCGCTTTTTGTCGACTAAGAAACGGGAGTGATCTTCATAGGATTCGGCCACGTTGTTGTATTTGCGAAAGCATTCGTCCTTGAGATCGTCGTCCCAATAGGTACGTGCGCCTTTCCAGTCTTTGTGGCACTTGATTCCGAAATGGTTGTTGGATTCTAAAGAGAGGCGTGATAGGCCTGCGCCAGATTCGTGCAAGGCTTGTGCGAGGGTTATGCTGGGGGGTATGTTGTATCGATCACCCTGTTGTACGGCAATATAGCCGTATTGGGTAATGTATTTCTCATAAGCAGGGTGTCGCTTTCGCTCGGCATGGCCTGCCGCTACGATCGTGAAGCCTGTATAGAAAATGAGAATAAAGTATCGGATACATCGAGGGATCATCGGGGCCGTCTCTTTTAGGAATCGGGGCAAAGATAGAAAATAACCAGAACGCACTTAACCTGTTAGGAAAATCGGGCTACCTTCGTTGGCCCAACCAAAGACCCTAAAAATATGCGAGAAGAAAGGATTGAGATACACCTCCAAAAGGGGCGTATCGAGGAGCTCACGGCGGACGAACGTCGGGGCATGGATGTGGCACTTGCGGCGGCCGAGCGGGCGTACGCTCCGTACTCGAGATTTCACGTCGGGGCGGCCGTGGAGCTGGCTGACGGACGACTGGTGCCGGGCAGTAATCAGGAGAATGCGGCCTATCCCTCGGGATTGTGTGCCGAACGTACGGCCCTGTTCACGGCCGGGGCGCAGTATCCGGACGTGGCGGTGCGGGCGCTGTATGTGGTGGCCATGAAGGATGGCGTGGTGCAGGACAAGATCAGCCCGTGCGGCGGCTGTCGGCAGGTGATCTCGGAGGTGGAGCATCGCTACGGGCAATCCATCCGTATCTACCTCTGCGGACGGACGGAGTATTGCTGCGTGGAGTCGGCTGAGGCGCTGCTTCCGCTGTCGTTCGGGAGTAAGGATCTGTGAGTAGAGGGCGTAGAGGATAGAGGGTAGAGAGTAGAGGCTTCTTGTCGGTCGTGTATGGCTGATGGGGAGCCTTTTTTCTGTGTCTCTCGCTTGGGAATGTATGCCGCCCGGTGCAAAATGGGCTTGTCGCTTGAATGCGATAGGCCTGTAATCTGGAATTCTGCGGTGTTTCTTCTTGGAAACGGACCCGTAATCCGGAATTTCGGGGCGTTTCTCTACCTGCTTTTCTTCCCTTGATGGAAGAAAAGCAGCAAAAGAAGATCAAGGCCTCACCGAGGCCGGGGATGTTGGCCGGGTATATGATATGATCAGCCTTGAAAAAGTACCAGGAAAAACTTCCCTGCCTCGGAAGAGGCCTCGGTGAGGCCGACTGATCGATGCACCTTTGCGCGCCTAACACGTATCATAACACAGAGAATGAGACTTTGCATTGCGGAGAAGCCGAGCGTGGCTCTGGAGATTGCGCGTGTGCTGGGGGCAAACACGCGGCGAGATGGGTTTTATGAGGGCAACGGCTACGTGGTCTCATGGACCTACGGCCACCTCTGCACGCTGAAGGATCCGGGCGACTACACGCCGGCGTGGAAACGCTGGGATATGCGCTGCCTACCGATGATCCCGCCACGATTCGGCATCAAGCTGATCGAGGAGGAGCATTGCATGCGGCAGTTTCGCGTGCTGGAGGCTCTCATCGCGAAGGCTGACGAGGTGATCAACTGCGGCGACGCGGGGCAAGAAGGGGAGCTGATTCAGCGCTGGGTGATGCAGAAGGCGCGTTGCCAGTGTCCCGTGAAACGGCTCTGGATCTCATCGCTCACGGAGGAGGCCATCCGCGAGGGCTTCCACCGACTCAAGGACGCCTCGGCCTACCAACGACTCTACGAGGCGGGTCTGGCGCGCGCCATCGGCGACTGGCTCCTGGGCATGAATGCCACACGACTCTACAGCCTGCGCTTCGGTGGCCCCGGACGCGTGCTCTCCATCGGACGGGTGCAGACGCCCACGCTAGCACTGATCGTCCGTCGGCAGCGCGAGATCGAGGCTTTCCGGCCAGAGCCATATTGGGAGCTGAAGACCGTCTATCGCGATGTCACCTTCACGGCCTCACACGGGCGATTTGCGAAGAAGGAGGAGGGCGAGGCCCTGCTGCGTGCCATCGAGGGGCAACCCTTCACCGTGACCGATGTCACGAAAAAGAAGGGCCGTGAGGCGCCCCCGAAGCTCTTCGACTTGACCTCGCTGCAGGTGGAATGCAACCGCCGTTTCTCGCTCTCGGCCGAGGAGACACTGCGCCTGATCCAGTCCCTCTATGAGAAGAAGGTGACCACCTACCCGCGCGTGGACACGACGTACCTCAGCGAAGATCTTCACCCGAAGGTGTCCGGAATATTGAAGGGGATGACCGATTACGCCGCCCTGACCGCACCACTCACCGCTGCACCGATCGCGAAGAATAAGCGGGTGTTCGACAACAAGAAGGTAACGGATCACCACGCCATCATCCCCACCGGTACGGCGGCCCCAGCCGGGCTCACGGCTGACGAGCGACGGGTGTACGACCTTGTGGCACGACGTTTCATTGCCGCTTTTTATCCCGACTGTGAAGTCTCAACAACGACCGTCACGGGCGTGTCTGCCGAGGTGGATTTCCGAGCCACCGGTCGGCAGATCTTGAAGCCAGGATGGCGCACCGTCTTCGAGCGGGAGGGCAGCAAGAAGGAGGAGGAGAAGCCCACGGAGGAGGAAGCGGCAGAAGAGTCCGTACTGCCAGCCTTCCGAAAAGGCGAGAGCGGGCCGCATCGGCCATCGCTTGTAGAGAAACAGACCACCCCGCCGAAGCCCTACACCGAAGCCACGCTGCTCCGGGCCATGGAGACGGCTGGCCGTTTCGTGGACGACGAGGCACTGCGCGAGCTGATGAAAGAGAATGGCATCGGCCGACCCTCCACGCGTGCGAACATCATCAAGACACTGCTCAAGCGCGATTATATCCGTCGCGAGCGGAAGCATTTGGTAGCCACCCCGACGGGTGTCAGCCTGATCGACACGATCCACGAGGAACTGCTGAAGAGTCCCGAGCTGACGGGCCAATGGGAGCGTAAGCTCCGCGGCATCGAGCAAGGCAGCTACGAAGCCGCGGCCTTCCTCACAGAGCTCAAGGAGATGGTCGCAAGGATCGTGCGGTAGTCAACTTGGCCAGCATCCCTGATCTCTTGAAGTACCAGGCCAACTTGGCCAGCATCCCTGAGATCCTGAAGTACCAGGCCAACTTGGCCGGCGTCCCTGACGCCTTGATCTTCTTTTGCTTCTTTTCTTCTATCA
>ERZ772807.1066-NODE-1066-length-15608-cov-11.593840_pt1 | contig 15608 bp, 12 predicted proteins | sample MGYA00511472_ERZ772807 | MGnify/ENA primary metagenome ERZ772807 (study PRJEB29015, sample SAMEA2737947) | human oral metagenome | biome: human oral; feature: human-associated habitat; material: dental | place: China | collected 2039 ...
ACATCTCCTACCTGCGCCGCAAGATCGACAAGGGCCGCGAGCCCATGATCCACACCATGCGCGGTGTCGGCTACGTGCTCAAGCCCGCCGCCGGCGCCGACGACCGCGCCTGACGGCCCCGGGTGCCGAACATGCCGGGAACGTCGAAGCCTCCAGCACCGGCCGGCGAGCGAGAGGGCCTGCGCGCCGGACAGGGAGCCGGTCGCGGCTCGCGATGGCGCGCCCTGCCCCTGAGGCGACCGCACAGCCTACGCACCCGCCTGGTCGTCGGGGTGCTCGGGCTGGTCCTGGTCATGGCAGCGGTCATGAGCACCTTCTCCACCCTCAGCCTGCGCCACACCCTCATGGCGCGCACGGACAACCAGCTGATGGCTGCTGCCCAGCGCGCCGCGGACAAGCGCCACGACCTGACGCAGGAGGCCGAGAAAGCCTCCGATGAAGCGGCCCAGGGAGGCAAGGACAGCCAGCCCGGAGGGAAGGACCAGCCGGATGGAGCCGACAGCGGACCCGGCAAGCAGGGGGTTCCTCCCGGTCTCGACGCCGCCGGACAGTCCACTGGCACCCTGACGCTCATCACCCCGGAGACGTCGTCCTCCGGCAACGAGGCCGCCGCCTACATCGACAAGGACGGTCACTACGCGGCCATCTCCAAGGAGGACTGCCGGCTCCTGCTCTCCGAGGCCACCGAGGACCATCCCGTCACCGTCCACCTGCACCACCTGGGCAGCTACCGGGTGATGGCCACACGCGACGCGACCTCGGGTAGCACGGTCATCACCGGACTCTCCCTGGAGGGTGACAAGGCGCTTATCCGCACCCAGCTGCTCATCGAGCTGGCGGTGGCTCTGGTGGGCGCCCTCGTGGTGGCCCTGGCCGGGCGGGCCATGGTGCGCTCCTCGCTCGCCCCCCTGGAGCGGGTGGCCCGCACCGCCCACCGCGTGGCCTCCCAGCCGCTGGAACGCGGCGAGGTGAGCATCGAGGACCGCGTGGAGAAGGCGGATCTGGGCTCCTCCGCCGAGGTCGGACAGGTCGGCGGCGCCCTCAACACGCTGCTCGGACACGTGGAGTCCGCCCTGGCCGCGCGCCAGCACTCCGAGACCCAGGTGCGCCAGTTCGTGGCCGACGCCTCCCATGAGCTGCGCACACCGCTGGCCTCGATCCGTGGCTACACCGAGCTCATCCGCCGCGAGGGGGCCGACGCCGACCTGCCGGAGGAGGCCACCTACGCCCTGGAGCGCGTGCACTCCGAGTCGGTGCGGATGACGGCGCTCGTCGAGGACCTGCTGCTGCTGGCCCGCCTGGACGCCGGGCGCGAGCTGCGCCACGAAGAGGTGGATCTGGTCGGCCTGCTGGTGGACACGGTGGCCGATGCCCGTGCGGCCGGCCCCGAGCACGACTGGCAGCTGGATCTGGCTGTCCTCGAGCCCCCGGCCGACGCCACGCAGGAGGAGGCCGAGGACTTCCTGCCCGAACCACCGCTGGTCATCGGTGACGAGGCGCGCCTGCGTCAGGTCGTCGTCAACCTCCTGGCCAATGCCCGGGTCCACACCCCCGCCGGTAGCCACGTGACCACAACGCTCATGCGCGAGGGTGACACCCTCATCGTGCGCATCCACGACGACGGCCCGGGGATCGCGCCGGATGTGCGCGACCGGCTCTTCGAACGCTTCGCCCGCGGGGACTCCTCGCGCGAACGGCGCACCGGTTCAACGGGGCTGGGCATGTCGATCGCCCTGGCCATCGTCCAGTCCCATGGCGGCAGCATCGACGTCGACTCCTCCACCGCGTCCGAGGATCACGGGACCACCTTCACCGTCAGGCTTCCGGCCGCCGTCGTCGAGGAGTAGGAGCTCCGGTAGGCGGGCGGTGTCCACGTGGAGGGGTGGCAGACTCCGGTCCCCGAACGCGCGGACCGCACCGGCAGGTGGAGATCGCCGCTGACCCCCGCCTGCTCCGGTCCCCGAACGCGCGGACCGCACCCGACGGCGTTGAGCACCCGTCAGCTCCGGTGGCGGGGGTCGTGCTTGCGACGGGTGCGGCCCCAGTCGGTGAGCGACACGAGCGCCGACAGGGTCAGGCCGGTGACTCCGACAAGGGCCACCGACCCGGTGGCGTAGGCACCGAAGAGCTGCCAGCGCGAGCCCGAAGCACCCAGGTGCCACCACACCCAGGCGCCCAGACCAAGGGCGCCCAGCGTGCACACGATGCCGGCCGAGGCCAGCAGGATGTTGGCGAGGAACTGGTTCCACAGACGCGGGCCGCCGGCCGTCACCGGGATCGTCCCCACGGTAGTCAGCTCGGGCACCTCACCGGAGCTCTCCTCCCCGCTTCCCGAGCGCAGGGACCAGGGCGCGCGCCAGGCGCCGCCGGCCACCGCGAAGGCGCCCCAACCGACGGGTACGAGGACCCCGGCCAGGACGTCAGAGGGACGGTGCCAGTGACACACGAGGGTGGAGTAGCCCATGGCGATGGTGAACAGGGCACCGGCCCAGGCCGACAGCGCTCGCCAACGACGTCCGGACAGCAGGACGAGGGCAACCGCGGCGGAGGCCGCCATGGTCGTGTGCCCCGAGGGCAGAGTGTTGGCGTTGTCCCAGCGCTCGGTGATGTTGAAGTCGGGGCGCCACAGGACCTGATACTTGAGGATCTGACTGGTCAGGTTGGCCCCCACCACCGCCACCACGGCCCAGATGGCCCGGCGGTGGCTGCGCCGCAGCAGGCCGATGACCAGGATCGTCACGACGAGGATGACGGCAGCCGGCATCGAGACCATCGACAACAGGGCGCGGGCGTGGTCGCTCACGTAGTGCGAGCCGATCTCCGAGCCCTCCAGGGCCATGGCGTCGAGGGTCTGACCAGTGTGGGTGCACACGAACAGAGCCCACAGGCCGATCGTTGCCGCCAGACAGGACAGCGACAGCAGGCTTCCACGCAGACGCAGCTGTCCCAGGGAACGGGAGGTCCGCGATTGGGAGGTGGTCACTGGCAGATCGTAGGTTCTTGAGCGCACCAACCAATAGGAAGTCAGCCGCGATTCCTGTGCGTGACTGCTCACGGCTCGGGCGGCTCCAGGTCACTGAACGGATTGTCCTGTCGTTCGCCAAGAGCGACGGAACCGTTAGGGCCGGTGGTGCCGGACACGTCCTTGAGACGGCGACCGGGCCAGCGCTCCGCACCGCTGACGTCGTCAGTCTCATCCGCGTCCTGGGCGTCGTGTGAGACGCCGGTACCGGCCGAGTCTTCGGTGTCCTCGCTGTCCTCGGTGCGCTCGGCACGGGCGGCGAGGCGGGCGGACCGACGCAGCCACTACAGCCGCCCCAGGATGCCGGCGACCACCGTCAGGATGATGACGACGGCGACGACGATGACCTTCATCCAGGTCTGCATGGGGGTGGGCAGGGCCTCGGCCTCCTCGGCCGCGGCGGCCGTGGGGTCCATGGGGACGCGCTCGCCGGTGACCAGAAGGCGGTGGGAGTTGACACCGTAGGGCGTGCAGGTGATGAGCGTCATGAGGTCGCGTCCGGGGACCTTGCGCAGGGAGTCGGTCTCCTCGGGCTTGACGACGGCGATGTCGACGACCTCGTACTTGAGGGTCTGCCCCAGGGAGGAGACGTAGAAGGCGTCGCCCTTCTTGTCCTGAGTAAGGTTGTCGAACATGGTCGCGGTGGACAGACCGGTGTGGCCGGTAAGGACCGCGTGGGTGGAGGGGCCGCCGATCGGCAGGCTCGTGCCGAAAAGGTGCCCGACCCCCTCCGTCAGGGTCCGAGACTCTGTTCCGTGAAAGACGGGCAGACTCACGTGGATGGAGGGGATGACGATCCGGGCCATGACCGGGTCGATGTCTATCTCGTGGAGGTATGCCTGGTACTGGGGGGTGTCGGGACGCTGCGACTCGAGCCAGGGGTCGAGAATCGGAGCGCTCTCCAGGTTGTCATTGTAGGTCTGAGCGGAGGCGCGCTCCTTGGCGACAGTGTCCGGGCCGGCTGCCTCGACTGAGGAGGTGTACATCTCGGCCAGGCGCTGCTGCTCGTCGTTGTTGTGCTGGGTCGCCATGACCGGGTAGAGCAGGACGGCGACGCCGACCAGGACCAGGATCAGCGGGAGCCAGGCAGGGTGTAGGTCCCGCCGGCGGTGTACACCTTGCTGACGGCAGCGGAGCCGCTGGCACCGGTGAAGGTCTTCTGCCCGAAGAGCCCCTCGGTGGCGGGCGTGGCGGTCATGGTCCACTGATTAGGCTTGGCGCTGCCGCCGTCGACAACGGTCACGAGGGTGACTCTCCCCCGGCCGACGATGTACTCGTTGTGCCAGACGCACTTGACGGCGACCTCGTCCTGGTGCTCGGCGAGCTGGGTCTCATCGAGGCGGATCGTGCGCTTGTCAAGATTCACCGAGTCGGACTGGTCCAGGCGAGTGGTTCCGTCGCGGCGCAGCAGCGGCGTTCCCCGACTCCCCGCCGTACAGGTGACGTTGCGGAGGAACCAACCGGATGTCCGGACATCGCCGGTGTTGCGGTCGACAACGGCCTGCGGGCTGGTGCCCGCCTCCTGAACCGTGGCAGCGTCGTGAGGGGCCAGCAGGGTGTAGGTCTGCGGGTCCACTGCCTCGCCGCCCCAGGTGGGAGTGAGACCGGAGGGGGTGCCCCAGTTCTCGTGGCCGTAGGTGCCCTCCGGCGAGGCGTTGAGGTAGCTGAACTGAGGAATCGTCAACGAGCCGTGGACGGAGGCGTCGGCCTTGATGTCCTTGGCGAAGGTGACGGGACGCTCCTGCTCCAGGGAGCCGTAGAGGCACCCGTAGGAGATGGACCGCTCGCGGGTGATGAAGCGCTCCTCCAGTCCGGCGGACTCAGCCGTGGACAGCTGGGCCTGACAGCTGTCGGAGCTCCCGTTGTTGACGAAGCCCCAGAACTTCAGCTTGTACCTGATGCCGGTGCTCGGATCGGTCCAGGCGGTGTCCGAACGGTCGGACTTGATATCGAGGATGTCGTCCGAGCAGCTGCGCCCATTCTTGTCCGTGTAGTTCTGGGTCATATATCCATCAAATCGCACCAGACGGTTATTCTGGTACATATAGACGTAGTTGCCCCCATAATTCCCAACATTCCCCTTGGAGTCATAGACGTAAGAAGTTGGGACCCTCTCCCCCTCCTTGCCGTAGTCTCCAACGATCAGCCTGCCATCAGAATCAATCTTTCCGGTACAGGTGTTGATCGTGTCTTTTTCCACCCAGGGGAAGTTCGCCTCGATCGTTCCAGCCGTCCGGATATTGAAGCTCCCGTAGTAGGCCGTCTCCGGCCTGGCCGGGTTGGTGACCGCGCTGGTATCGGAGTAGATGGGACGGTTGACGTGCCTCATCATTCCGACAAGAAAAACCTGGCCGGCTTTGATGGACGTGGTGTTGGAGGGCTGGAACCCCAGGGAGGACTGACTGCCCCAGGAGGGGTCTCCCTCGAAGGCCGGACAGCTCCCGTTGAGCTCCTGGCGTCCGTAGCCGACGGTGGCGTAGGCTCCGCTGCTCCCCTTGACGACGCTGGCGGAGTAGTCGCCACCGGCGGGCGAGTAGCGGATGCAGGCGCGCGTGGCGGCCCATTGCCACGGGAGCGCCGAGTAGTAGTAGCCGCCCGCCAGATCGGTAACGGCGTCGGTTCCCTCGGTATTGCGCACGTAGGAGATCTGTGCCGAAGTCTCCCCCAGAGGGACACTGAGGTCGCTCGTGGCTGCACCCGCAGACGGAGCCGGCCACGGAAAAGCCACCACCATCACCGCAACAATGGCGACAGAACTGAACGCGGCAAAGAATTTGCACAGAAGTCCTTCATGTCCGCGTCGCGAACATATTAATACGAGGGACATGCCGATGTAATTCCGATCATGAGGGATGGGGCGCTGAGACGCACCACAAACTTGACTGCCGAGAAATGTATAACTCTCACAGACATCCCGACACCCGAGAAGCCCCTCAGAGAACAACAATCGCGCATCATTGCGCGACGCGACCACTTTCCCCCGAAATACCGTCGATCAACCCGCGTCGCAGTTGCGTATCATTGATGGTGAGAAGGTCACGATAATTAAGAAGAGGCGGCAAACATAAACCGTCGGCCTCAAAAAAGAGTTTACCTACCGCACACTTACCGGAGGCCGACGTCTTTTTGATTTTCCTTCGGCATGCAATTCTCAATCGATAGCGAGGAAGCCCATGGTAATAAGGTGCCGAGTCGCCTCAACCATCTCCGCCCGCAGCCCGATGGCGTCCTCCCCGGTCAGTGCGACGACCGCGGAGGCGATCTGGCCCACACTCAGCTCGCCGTCGGCCACGCCAGCCAGGGCGGCCATCGCCGTCGAGGCCCGGATCGTGCGTCCCAGCCCTCCTCCCTGGCGCAGCAGGATGACTGTGGGCTCGGCCGCGCCCGGGATGAGGTGGCGCTCCTCGGTGACGTCGGGGGCCAGCACTGGACGGAGGTCGGCGACGGCGTCGTCGTCGAGACCGGCGAGCCGCTCCCGGGCCTCCAGCACCTCGGCGACATGATGCCCCAGGACCCCCTGACCGGAGGTGGTCACCTCCTCCAGGAGACGCCAGGGATCACGGGGCCTTAGTGGACGATGGACGATGAGGTAGCCGAAGCCGACGCCCTGGACTCCGCGCACCTCGAAGTCATCGATCCATGCCCCCAGGGCGGCGTCGAAGCCCTCGGCGTCGCGCTCAGGGGTCAGGCCGCCGTCGCGCAGCCACATGGTGGCGTACTCGACCGGGTCCTGGACCTCGCGCTCGATGACCCAGCCGTCGAGCCCCTCGGGGATCCAGGTGGCGACGGCCTCGCGCCACGAGTCAGCACCACGGTGCTCCCAGTTTCCGAGCATGACGGCAGCAGCGCCGGGCTCGAGGTGCTCCCTCAGCCCGGCGACGAGCACCGGCAGGACGGGGCCGCCGGCATCGCGGTACTCCATGAGGGGCAGACCGGCCTCGCGCACCGCGGGCGGGGTCAGGACGAAGGGCGGGTTGGAGGCGATGAGGTCGAAGCGACGGCCGGCCACCGGCTCCAGGAGGGAGCCTTGCAGAAGCTCCAGTCGACCGCCTCCGCCCTCGGAGCCGGCATCGGGACCGCCCGTGACGCACACGCCGGCCAGGGCCGCGTTGAAGGCGGTGAAGGCCAGGGCCCGCTCGGAGATGTCGGTGGCGACGACGTGCTCGGCGTGCCGCAGGAGGTAAAGGGTCTGGATCCCGCAGCCGCAGCCCAGGTCCAGAGCACTACGGACCCGCGTGCGCGGCGTGAGGCCGGCCAGAGTGAGGCCAGCGCCGCCGATGCCCAGGACGTGGTCGGGGGCCAGGGCCCGGCCGGTGACCAGCTCGCCCAGGTCGGAGGCCACCCACCAGCGGATCTCACCGGCGTCGTCGACGGCCTCATGAGGGCGCAGGTCGACGCGGGCGCGGACGTATCCGGCCTCATCGGGCTCGCCAACCAGGCCGATGACGGCCGCACCCGCCGCTCCGGTGCGGGGCAGGGCCGCGTCGAGCGCGGTGGCGAGGACCGGCTCACCGAGCATGAACAGGGCGGTCAGGACGGCCACGGGAGACGAGTCGTTCCCAGCGGTCAGGGCGGCGCGCACGGAGCGCAGGGCGGGCAGGTGGATCTCCCGGCGCAGGGCGGCGTCGGCCGCCTCGCCCAGGAGCGTGGCCACCGCCTCCACGCCCCAGCCGGACTCGGACAGGTCTGCCCGCAGGCTCGCCACCTGCTCGGACGTCACAACCGGAGGCGAGAAGGACGATGACGGCTCGGACGCGGACCGGGTGCTCGCGGGGCTCATGGAACCGACCGTAGCGCGAGGCACCGGTCGCATCGGGCACCCCGCCGCAGAAGAACGCCGGCGGGCACCGACTCACAGGAGCCGGGAGGCGAGCTCGGCGTACTGGCGGGTCTTGACCTCGACGTCGTCGATGTAGCTGATGAGCATGACCTCCTCGGTGCCGTGGTTCTCGGCGAAGGAGGACAGGGCATGGGCGACCTCGTCGTAGGTGCCCACGATGATGGCGGTGTCGCGTTCGAGGTAGCGCCCGATCTCGGCGCGGTAGGGAGCGTCGAGAGTGGCCGGGTCACGGAAGCGCATAGGACGGCCGGTGCGCAGGCTGAAGCGGGCGTCGGCGGCCACAAGGGCCTGCTCACGGGCCTCCTCGCGGGTGGCTGCGGCGCTGACGCACAGGGCGGAGAGGGTCTGGCCCCCGTGGATGGAGTCGTGGCCGGCGCTGCCGTCGCGGTGGTGCGCGCCGTCGCCCCGGGTCTCCGGGCTGTCGGGGAGGTGGGAGCGGTAGTGGTCCATGATCTCGACCTGCTGGCGACCGGTGAAGAACTGGGCGTAGGCGTAGTTGAGGTCGTGAGCGCCGGCCCAGGCTGCCGACTGGCCCGAGGAGCCCAGGAGCCAGACCTCCGGCATCCGGGCCGGACGGGGCCGGACCTCGATGGAGGCGTAGTGATGGGTGGCCGGCAGATCGTCGCGCAGGAGGGCGACCGTCTCCTCGATGAGGGTGTTGATGGCGTCGGGGTCGATGACGCGGCCCTGGTTGAGGGCTCCGGCCGCGCGCATGTCGCCGCCGGGGGCGCGGCCCAGGCCCATGTCGACGCGGCCGGGGTGGAGGGTGGCCAGGGTGGCGAAGCGCTCGGCCATCTGGAGCGAGCCGTAGTGCATGGCCATGACACCACCCGAGCCCACACGGATGCGGCCGGTGGCGTCCAGGATGTGCATCATGAGCAGGTCGGGCGCGGAGGACAGGAAGGATCCGGTGCTGTGGTGCTCAGCCAGCCAGAGGCGGTGGTATCCGGACTCCTCCAGTCCGCGCCCCAAGCGGACGAGGTCCTTCAGGGTCCGACGGGCCTCTCCCCCCTCGAACAGGGGAACCTGCTCCAGGACGCTGATCCGGCTGAGACAAGGACTCATGGCTTCTCCTGACCTGGTGCGCGGTGGTGGTGGGGCCCGGCCAGGACGGATCGGCCGGGCCCGGATGACCGGAGTAACACCAGCAGGCAGCGACTCATTCCGCCATCTTCCCAGCGAGGGCCTCTCACGCGCACGGGCACAGGATCCCTGCCCCCGACGGCGTCGAAGGTCCCCGGCCGGTTCGGGCTCACGCGGCCGGGACTGGCCGGCGTCACCACAGCGTCACTAGATAAGGTATACCTTCTTAAACATAGGAGACGTTTTGGTTGCGCCTATGGGATTCTCGTCTTACGGTTGGATCGACGGAGCCGCACGGCGCCGGCCCCACGCAGGTCGCCGTAGGCCCGACCCACACCTGCTCACACCACCGCGCACCGCGATTCGCACGATTCAGGAGGCACCCATGGCCGTTCTCACCATCGGAGACCAGTTCCCCGCCTACGAGCTCACCGCCGTCGTCCCCGGCAACCTCAAGGAGGTTGAGGCCAGCAAGCCCGAGGACTACTTCACCACCGTCTCCTCGCAGGTCCCCGCCGGCACCTGGCGCGTCGTCTTCTTCTGGCCCAAGGACTTCACCTTCGTGTGCCCCACCGAGATCGCCGCCTTCGGCGACCTCTACCAGGACTTCAAGGACCGCGACTGCGAGGTCGTGGGCGTCTCGGTGGACAACGAGTACACCCACTACGCCTGGCGCCGCAGCCACGACAAGCTCCAGGACCTGCCCTTCCCCATGGCCAGCGACCTCAACCGCGAGCTCACCGAGGCCCTGGGCATCAAGCGCGCCACCGGTGAGGCCGACCGCGCCACCTTCATCATCGACCCCCACAACGTCATCCAGTCGGTCTCCGTGACCGCCGACTCCGTGGGCCGCAACACCGAGGAGGTCCTGCGCCAGCTCGACGCCCTCCAGTCCGACGAGCTGTGCGCCTGCAACTGGCAGGCCGGCGCCGCCACCATCGACGCCCTGGGCCAGATGAGCTGACGGGCCGCCGCCCCAGCCCCCTGACCTTCACCACCTGAACGACGACGAAACGAGAACACATGAGCATCGACAACCTGCGTTCCGCCCTGCCCGAGTGGGCCAAGGACCTCTCCCTGAACCTGTCCACCCTGTCCCGCTCCTCCTCGCTGACCGAGCAGCAGCAGTGGGGCACCTTCGTGGCCGCGGCCGCCGCGACCCGCAACGAGTCCGTCCTGGTCCAGGTCATGGAGGACGCCCGCACCCACCTGTCCGAGGAGGCCATCAGCGCCGCCCTGGGCGCCGCCTCCATCATGGCGATGAACAACGTCGCCTACCGCACGCGTCACTTCCTGGGCTCGGCCTACGACAACGAGCGCATGGGCCTGCGCATGAACATCATCGGCACCTCCGGTGGCGTGGAGAAGGTCGACTTCGAGCTGTGGAGCCTGGCCGTGTCCACCATCAACGGCTGCGAGAAGTGCGTGACCGCCCACGAGGCCACGGTGCGCGGCGAGGGCCTGAGCACCGAGCAGGTCTGGGAGGCCGTGCGCATCGCCGCCACCCTGACCGGCGTGGCCCAGGCGGTCGGCGTCGTCGAGACCCTCGACTGACCCGATCACCACGATTCAGACGGCGGCCGCCGGCTCCCCTCAGGGGGGACCGGCGGCCGCCGTCTTATTAGCGTATCTGCGCCGTATCGGCGCTGTATCGGTGCCCTGTATCGACGCCTCGGTGCCGCTCAGCTGCGGGGGTCGGCGTCGATGGCGCCCTGGGTGTCGTTGAAGATCAGGTTGGAGATCTCCACCTGGACCGTCTCCACGTGGGGGACGTCGTGCAGGAGGAGCGGGTCATCGGCGGAGGTCTGCAGGGCCAGCGTGCCGCAGCCGAAGAAGCGGTCGGTGACGTCCTTGTCCAGCTGGATGTCGGAGATCCGGGTCAGGGGCAGGTCATGACCGATGCGGCTGAAGATGCCCGAGCGGGTGATGATGCGCTTGGTGGTGATCGTGTAGGTGTGCATGTACCACTGCAGCCACGGCAGGAGCAGCAGGGGGATGCTCACGACGAGGATCACCACCCAGATCGCCAGGATGCCCCAGGGGCGCCAGGTGTCGGGGGCCATGACCGAGGCGACGACGCCGACCACGAGCAGGAGGATCTCGACGACGAACCGCCACAGGAGGACCTTGATGTGGGTGTGCATGTGCCGTACCACGACCTCGTCGCGGCTCAGGAGCTTCTTCGACATTGCCATGCCCACCATCGTGCCAGGGTGTCGGGGGTTCGCGCACCTGTACAACGAGAGGACGGGCGGCGCAGCGCCCCTCAACCGGTGAGCATGCCCATGCCGACTGAGGCGACGACCGGTGCGATCCCCAGGATGACGAAGGCCGGCAGGTGGCAGGCGCCCAGCGGCAGGACGAGGCGGACCGCCAGGCGCTCGGCGGCCTCCTCGTCGCGGGCGCGCCGCCCTGCCCGCAGGCTCCTCGCCGTCGCCTCCAGGAGGGCGACCGGCGAGGCACCGTCCTCCCATCCGGGGCGCAGGCACGACTCCAGGCGACTGCGCCGGCGGCGCCACTGCTCATCATCGGGTGCCGCCCAGGCCTCATTCCACGAGGCTCCCAGCAGCAGAGCCCGGCCCACGACACCGGCGCTCTCCTCCTGAAGGGCTCCTCCCAGGGCGGTCAGCACCCCGGGCACCGAGGCCCCAGCACTCAGGGCCGATGCGGCCAGGTCCAGGACAAGGGCCTCGTCGACGACGTCGCCGTCGGCGGTCGCGGCCCGCACGAAGCGTCGAGTGACGAGGTGGCCCACCACCATGAGGATGACGCCGAGCGCACCCAGGGCGCTGCCGGCCCCGCCATCGAGCAGGAGGGCCGTGGGGTCGGCGCCCACGAGCACTCCCAGCCCCAGGCCGACTACCGGCAGGCAGGCCAGGAGCCGGGCGGTGGTGCGCGGGCCGGCCAGGGCCGCCCGGCGGGAGGCCTCGGCGTGGCCCGACTCGGCGACACCACCGGCCACGGCCTCGAGGATGTCGGCCAGGGGCGCTCCCAGAGCGGTCGACAGGCGACAGGAGGCAATGGCTCCCGGTACCGCGGCGGCGGTGGCGCGCCGCTGCCGGGCCCGCCGCCCCGGAGGAGGCGGGCGCCAGAGCAGGTGACCGTCGCGCCGGCGAGGCAGCCAGGAGTCGTGCTGGAGGTCCGCGAGCGCGTGCAGCGCGGGCGGCACGCCGTCGTCATCGGGCTCGGTGCCTTCGGTGAGGCCGGCGCGCTGGAGAGCGCGCGTCCAGGCTCTCTGTGAGGTGGCACCGGCGCGCAGGAGGCTGGCAACCTCGGTGAGCAGCAGCCCGAGGTCCGGCTCGGGTGAGCTCCTCCACCGGGAGCGCAGAAGGCTGAGAGCGCTCTGCGGGGCCCGCGCACCAGCACCGCCCGGGGAGGCGTCGGTGACCCAGCCGCGCGGTAGCCCACGGCGGGCCGGCAGCAGGAGCACGGCGGTGGCCAGAGCGACCAGGACCGCGGCGATCCAGGCGCCCGCCCCCGGTGGACCGCTCACCGGGACAGCCACCGGAACGGGCACCCGGCCAGGCGCGGCGCCACCCATCGCAGCGGTCGTGGGCAGACCGACGAGCAGAACAGCAGTCGCCCTCATCATCTCGGCCCGCCCTCCCCCAGGGCGAGTGAGCCTGCGAGACCACGGCGGGAGAAGGGATGCGAGCCGATCCGTTCTCGCAGCGCGGGCGCGGCCGGGCCCGGACTCAGGCGGGCACCCTCGTCCACGCGCAGTGCCTCCTCACACACCAGGACCGCACCGGCGGGGGTCGTCTCACGCCGCAGCACACCGACGGAGGCGATGTACCGTCGCGCCCCGGAGGCGCCTGCCTGCCGGCGCAGGTGGACGACGGCGTCGAGCGCGCTGGCGGCCTGGGCGGCGACGGCGGCCTCGTCGAGTCCCGCGAGCGCCCCCAGGGCGGTCAGGCGTGCGGGGACGTCGGCGGGCGAGTTGGCGTGGAGGGTGGCCCAGCCGCCCTCGTGTCCGGTGTTGAGGGCGGTGAGGACATCGCGCACCTCGGGGCCGCGGCACTCGCCCAGGACGATCCGGTCGGGGCGCATGCGCAGGGCGGTACGCACCAGGGAGGTCATGGAGACCGCGCCGACGCCCTGGACATTGGCGCCGCGCTCCTGAAGGTGGACGACGTGGGGGTGGTCGGGGCGCAGCTCGCTGGCCTCCTCGATGCACACAATGCGCTCGTCCTCCGGCACGAGCCCGAGCAGGGCGGCCAGGAGGGTGGTCTTGCCGGTTCCGGTGGCTCCGGTGACCAGGCAGCTGGCGCGGCCGGTCACCAGGGCGATCAGGACGTCGTCGAGGCCGGGAGCGATGGTGCCGGCCTTAACGAGCTCGGCCAGGGTGAAGCCGCGTCGGCGTTTGGTGCGCAGGCTGATGAGGGTGCCATCGGCGCTCAGGGGCGGCAGCACCGCGTTGAGACGGGTGCCGTCTGGCAGGGTCGCGTCGACGACGGGGCAGGCGTCGTCGAGGCGCTTGTGGGCGGAGGCGGCCATGCGCACAGCCAGGGCCCGTACCTGGGGCTCCTCCATGGAGGCTGCGGGAACGGGCTCGAGGCCACGTCCCCGGTCGATCCAGGTGCGACCACCGCTGACGAGGACGTCGGTGACGCCGTCGGTCTCAACGAGGGGTTGCAGCAGCGGACCGGCGCCGTCGACGTCGGCGCGCACCCGCTCACCGAGGCGGGCCATACCCACCTGGCCGGTCGTGGGGTCGGCGGCGTCGTTGAGGGCCTCGTCCATCCCGGCACCGCGGGCCAGCGCGCTGCGCACCCGGGCGAGCTCGGAGCCGTCGGGCCCCGGGGCGGCGCGGGTGGCAGCGGCGCCGGGGAGATCGAGATTCACCGGGGCCATGGTGCGCTCCCCCGCTCATGTCCCGCGCTCCGCCGGCCGGCCGGGACCGGATCGGACAGCTCGGACGGCTCAGCGACGAGGACCCGGGCCAGCAGCTCCCGTGCCAGGGCGGTGGCGGCGCGCCGGGTGGCCGAGCGGGCCCGCACCGGGTCCTCTCCGAGGGCCAGGCGCTTAGTCAGGACCCGGTCGGTGGGGACCCGCCCCAGGACCGGACAGCCGGTGATGAGCTCAAGGTCCTCGGCAGCGACGTCCTCGCCCCTGTGACGCACCACGAGCCACACCCGCGGCCCCGAGGTCGCTCCCTTAGGGCCACCAGGGACCGTTGGGGCGCGGCTGCCCGGCTGAGAGCCGCGCAGCCGCGGGATGAGGCTCTCCGCGGCGACGGCCGAGCGCAGGTCGAGCCCGGTCACGAGCAGGACCCGGGCCTCCGACGGCGGGGGCGTCCCGCGGGGCAGGTCCACCAGGACGACGTCGTGCTCGGCGCGCATTGCCTCCAGAACCGCGTCCGCGCAACTCGTCGGCCCGCCGCGGACGTCGCCGGTGAGCACCGGTATGGCGTGCCACACGGGCAGCGCCCCGACCAGGTGACCGGGCCGGAAGGCCGATTCCTCCACCGGGAGATCCGCCCACCGCAGCCCGGTCAGCACGGCCTGCCCGCACAGGAGGTCCAGGCCGCCGGCAGGGTCCAGGTCCATCATCGCCACCCGCCTCCCGGCCCGGCTCAGCGCCCAGGCCAGGTGCAGCAGCAGGGCACTGACCCCCAGGCCTCCACGGGCACCGGTGATGGCCAGGACCTGAGCCGTGGGAGCTCTACGGGCGGGTGCGACCCCCACCGATACGTCCGGCACCGACAACGGCGCCAGGGCCTCCTCCCCCGTTTCCGGGGCGACCTGCATGAGTGTCGACGCGCTCGCCTGCGTGGCTGCCTCCATGGCGCCTCCTCCGATCTGGTGCGCGGCCCCCGCTGGGCACCGGTCCTGTCACCAGGGTGCGGGTCCGGTCGCGGTGGCACCTACCGACGTCGTCGGACCTGTGGAAACGGGTTGCGGAAACGGGCCTGTGGCCCCGCGCCATCCGCAGCCACCTGCCACAGGCGCCGAGCGCGCCGCTGCCGCGGTAGCAACGCTCGGAGGGGCCGAGGGGGTCACACACCTGACAGCGCGGGCCTGCTCGTGATGAGATGGGGCCATGAGCGCTCAGCCCAGCGCAAGCGATCCCTCCCAGACAGCGGCGTCACCGGCGGCTCCCCCCATCGCCGCACCGGTGCCGCCTGCTGCGGCCGCACCCGCACCCACCGGGCACCGCGCGGCGGCCTACTTCGACCTGGACAAGACGATTCTGGCGACGTCGTCGACCTGGGCCCTGGGCACCCCGATGCGACGCAGCGGCCTCATCTCCTCACGGACGCTGGCGTACGGGCTCATCGCCCAGATCCCCTATCTCCTGGTCGGCGCCGGCACCCACCGGTCCAACAGCCTCATGGAGCACCTGGCCCTCGTCTCCGCCGGGATCAGCCGCCACGACCTGATAGAGGTCGTCGAGGGCGCCCTGGCCACAGCGATCGAGCCGGCCGTCTATGCCGAGGCCCTCGACCTCATCGAGGCCCACCGCCGGGCCGGCCACGACGTGGTGGTCGTCTCCGCCTCCATCATCGAGATGGTCGCCCCCATCGCCCGCCTCGTGGGCGCCGACCGCGCCGTCGCCACCCGCATGGAGGTCGGCGAGGACGGGTTGTTCACCGGGCGGATCGCCCACTCCATGCTGCACTCGGAGAAGGTGGTGGCGCTGCACGAGGATGCCACCGCCCAC